>BBPG01001814.1_pt2 | contig 16238 bp, 18 predicted proteins | sample 1343651 | NCBI WGS metagenome assembly BBPG01 (sample SAMD00019091, study PRJDB2971) | groundwater metagenome | biome: freshwater biome; feature: mineral spring; material: ground water | place: USA: CA, Sonoma | collected 2012-06 | depth surface m | reverse complement strand
TTGTGCATTTGAAGTTTGCTGACTTGAGGTGAGTGTTTGGCGAAACAGTCTTTTATTAAAGGTGCGGCTAGCTTGACGCTTGCCGGTGCTTCCGTGCGTTTTGTGGGAGCCTTTTTTAGAATTTTTCTGGCGGCACTGATTGGGGACGAAGGTATGGGCCTTTTTCAGATGGCTTATCCGGTTTACGTTTCATTGTTGGCCGTTTCTACTGCCGGCGTTCCCATCGCCATTTCCAAGTTGGTGGCCGAGAATCTGGCTTACGGAAATTACCGGGGAGCCTATAAAATTTTTCGTGTCGCCTTAACTTTATTAGCCATATCGGGACTGGTCGTTTCTCTTAGCCTCTATTTTGGTGCTGATTTTATTGCCAGAGTGATTACGCAGGATTCGCGTGCTTATTATTCTCTGATTAGTATTTCCCCGGCCATTTTCCTTGTTACGGTGATGTCAGCATATCGCGGGTTTTTTCAGGGACAGCAGCAAATGATTCCCACCGCATGCTCACAAATTGTTGAGCAATTTGGGCGTGCGGCTAGCGCACTGCTTTTAGCCGCTCTTTTTTTGCCGAGCGGTTTGGAATTTGCCGCCGCCGGAGCCAGCTTCGGTGCCGCCGCCGGAGCCTTTTGTGGTTTGGCGCTGCTTTTAGTCATTTCGTTGCGCCAACGCAAAGAATTCATCGGTAAACTACGCTCCCAGCGTATCCCAGATCGGGAAAAAGCGGATAAGATTATCCCTAGAATTGTGTCTCTAGCTATACCTATAACCCTGGGCAGTCTGGTGATGCCACTAATCGCTATTGTAGATTTATTTCTTGTTCCACAGAGATTGCACGATGCCGGGTTTGACACAAGCCGTGCTACTGCTCTTTACGGGCAACTTACTGGCATGGCCAGCCCGCTAGTCAATATTCCCACCATTGTAACGGTGGCTCTTGCGATTTCCCTTGTTCCGGCAATTTCTGAGGCACTTGCACTCAAGAAAGAGAAACTGATTCAGGAGCGGTCGTATCTTGCTGTGCGCTTAACGCTTCTTTTGGCATTGCCCTCGACCTTCGGTTTGTTTCTGCTGGCTGAACCAATCACCATTCTCTTGTTTCAGAATGCAGAAGCAGGCAGGTCACTGGCCGTGTTATCACTGAGCGTAGTGTTCCTCACGCTGTTTCAAGTCACCTCAGCTATTCTCCAAGGATTGGGTCGTACAATGATTCCGGTTACAAGCATGCTTTGGGGTGCAGCAGTGAAAACAATTCTGACTTGGCATCTTACTGCACTGCCGGCATTACATATTAGCGGTGCCGCGCTCGGCACTGTGGTCGGCTTTGGCGTGGCGGCGCTGTTGAATCTTTATCGTGTCCAATTGCTTACAGGGATGTCTTTACGTCCGCTGGAACTGCTTGTTAAGCCACTTTTTGCTTCTCTTGGCATGGCTGCCGCAGTTTTGATGATTTATCCGCGCCTAGCCGCCCTCCACCCTTTGCTTGGTTTATCGTCGGCAAATAAGGTAGCTACGTTGGGTTCTGTGTTCGCTGGCGCGCTAGTTTTCGGGCTGCTCTACTTGCTACTGGGCGGAGTCCGGCGCAGTGAGTTGTTGCTTTTGCCGCGAATCGGAAAACCGCTGGTAAGTCTGTTGGAAAAACTACATTTATTGCGAGGTTAGAGCATGAAAAAAGTATATTTTGTGGGACTTGGTCCCGGTGACCCGCAGGCACTGACAATGCGTTCCCTGGGGGTACTAAAAAAAGTTAAGCATGTTTATGTCAGGACAGCAAGGCATCCCGCAGTTGCCATTCTTGACAGGTGCGGCATTTCCTATAAAACACTGGATTTCTTCTACGAAAAGTCTCGAACGTTCGAAGAGACATATAGAAGGATTGCTTTTTATATCCTTAATGCGGCGCTGCAGCATCATGAGGTAGTCTATGTAGTTCCCGGCAGTCCATTCTTTGCAGAAAGAACGGTGGAGATTATTTTAAAAAAGGCGCCCTTTGCCGGGATTGTCTGTCGAGCTCTCCCTGCTGTTTCTTTTGTGGAAGCAGTCAGCAGTGAATTAAATTTGCCGCGGGAAGCCGGGCTGGTAGTGCTTGATGCGTTGGAGCCGGACAAGCTTCTGGACAGCCCGGACAAGCATATCCTGATTATTCAGGCGTATAGCCGCCAAATTGCCTCGAGGGTTAAGTTGCAGTTAATGCTGCTCTATCCCGAAGAGCATAGGGTTACTGCAGTGCGCGCCGCCGGTCTTTCTGTGGGGAAAAGAATTGTAACAGTCCCGCTCTATGAAATGGACAGACTGCCTTTTACGGATCATCTCACCTCTTTTTATCTGCCACCAATTGCCTCATATGGAACACAAGATCTGTTGCGTTTGATGCGTCAGTTGCGTGGCGAAGACGGATGCCCATGGGATAGGGAGCAGAGTCACGAGAGCCTGAAACCTTATCTGCTGGAAGAAGCCTATGAAGTGCTAGGTGCCATTGACAGTGGAAATACTGCGGACTTGTGCGAGGAACTGGGCGACTTGCTATTGCAAATAATATTCCATGCTCAGGTTGCCACTGAAAACCACAGCTTTTCATATTATGATGTTGTGGCCGGAATTACGGCAAAGCTGCAGAGGCGACATCCTCATATCTTCGCAGGAGGCAGCGCAAAAACCTTGAATGAGGTAGCAAGTAGTTGGCAACAGTTAAAAAAAGCAGAAAAAGAAGAACGGAAATCCCTGTTTACGATCGAAGCGTATTTGCCGGCACTACTTAGAGCACAAAAACTGCAGCGCCAAGCTTCCAACGTGGGCTTTGACTGGCCTGATGCAAGTGGCGCATGGAGTAAATTGGCAGAGGAGTTAAAAGAATTAAAAGATGCATATAATGAACAACAAGAGGCAAAAATAGGAGAAGAACTGGGTGATTTGCTCTTCGCCGCCGTTAATCTTTCTCGCTTTCTTAACGTAGATGCTGAACAAGCTTTGTCCGGCAGTATTCAAAAATTTTATAACCGTCTGCGTTATGTGGAGGAGAAAGCCAAGACCGAAGGAGGAGAGATTTCAGCATATTCCTTGTCGAAGCTTGATGAATGGTGGGATGAGGCAAAAAGACGTTTAAATTCCTAAAAAATCCTTCATTTTAGGAAGGATTTACAAAAATTTTAGAGAATAGGCTTAAAAGTGTTCTTGGTACATAAACAAGGCTATAGGAGGTAATTTTGTGAACAAGTCTGAACTTATCAGTGTCGTTGCGGAAAAGGCGGAATTGACAAAAAAAGACACAGAAAAAGTGGTAAACGAAGTTTTTGAGGGAATTAGTGCTGCATTGGCTCAAGGGGATAAGGTACAGATAATAGGTTTTGGCACATTTGATGTGAGGGAACGTAAAGCTCGTGAAGGTCGCAATCCGGCCACCGGAGATGCGATCACAATACCGGCAGTTAAAGTGCCTGTATTCAAGGCAGGCAAAGCACTGAAAGATAATGTGAAGTAATTTCTTTATCAAACTATGTATAAGATCAAAATCAGGCGGAGAGGCTCCTCTCCGCCTGATTTTGATCTTAACTGCTTTTGCTTATATTTTCTGCTTTCCTTAGAATACTAACAATAAGCGATTATTTCTAAGGAGGTAAAAAATTGGTGTCTAAAAAACGGTTGTTAGTTGGGCTATTGCTTGTTGCTTTGCTATTTATTTTGAGCGGTTGCCCATTTCGACTTCAACCAGAATTGAGGCCTGCGCCCTTTGGGCAACCAAAAGCAGATCAGCAACGAAAAACATTGACGCCTGCAATTCCCGCAGAGATTAGCCAAGGAGCCAATCAGGAGCCAAAACTGCAAGTTTTTATTGCAGAGCGCAATCAAATCCGTACCATGAATATGGAGGAATATCTGCTGGGTGTGGTGGCGGCTGAAATGGATCCTACCTGGCCGATAGAAGCACTGGCAGCCCAGGCAATTGTTGCCCGCACCTTCACGTTGCATAAAATTGAGGAGTTTGGAGGCGTTCCGCAACGCAATGCTCACGCTTCGACAGAAATCAAAGAGTTTCAGGCATATAATGCAGCCCGGATAAATGAAAATGTACGAACAGCCGTGGAAAAAACCCGGGGACAGGTGCTCGTTCATAATAACCAGTTTATCCGAGCTTGGTTTCACGCCTACGCCGGCCCCAGAACCGCGTTGGCAAAGGAAGGGCTGGACTTTAAGGGGCCGAATCCGCCATATATTCAGATTGTTGATAGCATGGCAGGAGCTGTTGTTCCCGCAGAAGAAAAAAATTTTACCGCCAGTTTTCCTCTCTACCGCATTCGCACCGCGACAAGGCAGATTGTAGGACGCGATCCAGGTAAGGTTATAAGGGTGGAAATTGCCCAAAAAGGACCGTCTGGTCGGGTCACTCGTTTTCAAGTCAATGAGATAAAAGTCTCTGCTCCGGAACTTCGCCTGGCGCTAGGCAGTACAGTGATGCGCTCTACTTTTATTAACGGCGTGAAGATTGAGGGCAACAATTTGGTGATCTCAGGCACCGGTTATGGGCATGGTGTGGGTATGTGTCAGTGGGGCGCCCAGGGGCTTGCAGAGAAAGGCCGTAGCGCCGCAGAAATCGTTAAATATTATTACAGGAATGTCGAGTTAACCAAAATGTGGGACTAGTAAGTCCTAATTAATAACGCAGTAGCGCAGCAGGGCGCTGCCGCGTTATTTTGGTCTAAAATTTTTGTTAAATTCATAGTTATGGAATAGAGACTGCTGAGTGCTCAAAGAAGGAGGAAAGTAAGTTGGAGCAAAACTATCAGAAAAACTCAAGCCAGCATAGGCTAATTATCCAAAACAGGGAGAGCATGGATGTAACAGGAGTATTGCATGTGGACAGCTTTGATGATGAAGAAGTGATTTTAGAGACAGAACAAGGGATTTTAGCTATCCGGGGTGAGGAGCTACATATCAGGCAGTTAAACTTAGAAAAAGGAGAACTGGCTATTGAAGGCCTGATTCTGGAGTTAACCTACTCGGACGACAAGCGCTTCCGTGACCGCGGCAAAGGCCTTTTTGAGCGGCTTTTTAAGTAAACGGGGGGGTAGCAGGTGCAGGATAGCTTTGTTTACGGCCAGTTACAAACTTTTGCATTGACTGTTGGCTTAGGCTTTCTAATTGGTTTAATTTACGATTTTATGATGACAGGTAAAAAACTTGTTAGGCTTTCCCGAGGTGTTCATTTCATTATTGATCTCCTATTTTGCCTGACAATGACACTATTGGTTTTCATTGCCCTCTTAGCCAATAACTGGGGCGAAATCCGAGCTTATGTTTTTATCGGGCTTGGCGGCGGAATCCTGATTTACATGTTCTTTTTTAGCAGGCCTGTATCAAGACTACTGTCAAAATCTTTTTCATTGCTAATCAGCTTCGTCTGGTGCTTTATTCGTCCCTGCCTGTTAATGTTCAGAAAAATTAGCCGCCTTATAAGTGAAAATATAAAAAAAGCAGGTAATTTTGTCAGGGAAAAGAAGGAATAGGCTGTGCCGGGCGCGAATGAAATTTAGGAGACTAGTGATAAAAGGGGCATGTGGATGGAAGCGAAACCGGTTCGACAAAATAAGAAACTTGTTTATTTGCCAGGGGCGAGGCGGTGTTTAACCGCTGGAAATAAGCTGTCTAAATTATTAATTATCCTCTTAATACTGTATTTCGTCTGCTTATTTGCTATGCAATCTATTCGATTTCTTCAAATGCGTCATACATTGTCTTCAATTGAAGAGGAAATTCAGGCGGTGCGCCTGCAAAACGAGGGAATGCTTAGAGAAATTGAACAGCTTCACTCACCGGCTTATTTGGAAAAAATGGCCCGCGAGGAGCTTGGTATGGTTCGCTCTGGGGAGTTGTTGTTTCTTTTCCGCGAATAGGACAACCTAGAATAGTTAGTTGCTATCTTTCTTGACAAACTGCTGAAACAGAATATAATTATGGTAGATAGTAAAACAAGGGGGAATTGTGTTCGTATGTCTTTAGTCGTGGGTGCCATTGTAGAGGGTGTTGTGACAGGCATTACTAATTTCGGAGCTTTTGTTCAGCTGGCGAATGGAGAGACCGGCCTGGTGCACATTTCCGAGGTGGCTGATTCTTATGTGAAAGATATCAATGAGTATTTGCAGAAAAAGGATAAAGTCAAGGTAAAAATCCTTTCTGTGGATGGCAGCGGTAAAATTGGCCTCTCTATTAAGCAGACGACCAGCAGTGGGGGACGTGGTTCTCACAGTAAAGTGTCTCGATTGTCTTTTGAGGATAAAATTAATAAGTTTTTAAAAGACAGTGATGAGCGGTTGCTTGACCTGAAACGCAACACCGAATCTAAAAGGGGAGGCAAAGGGTCCTCATTCCGTGCCAATATCTAATGATTGGTTAAGTGTCTTCATTTTTCACTGTTTTTGGAGTAGCAGCTGTGGTTGATATGTTTTTAGCAATAAGCGGAGAATCATCGTTGCTCGTTTCCGAGGGAGATATTTTGCTTGGCAGCCTTTATCACCTCAGCGAAGAAGCATAAGCTTGGCGCCTAGCGCCAGCAATGCCAGTCCTGCTACCTTAGGCCAAGTAAAAGGAATTTTCTCAAGTCCGAAAAAGCCGAAGTGGTCAATTAATAATGCTGTCCCTACTTGCCCGACAATAATGGCTGTGGTAGCTGTGGCTACGCCCAATTGGGAAATGCTGGCTACCACTGAGTAGAGGATAATTACGCCAATAGAACCTCCCAGATAAAGATACCAAGGGACATCTTGGTATCTGCTCAAATCTCCCTTTCCCAGACGTAGAAGGAAGAGCGGAATTAGTACCGTAGCTAGTCCCATCAGCTGAACGATAAATGTAGACTCTAACAAGCCGATAATTTTACCTAGACCTGTATTTAGAGAGCCTTGTATAGCCATAAAAACACCGGCAATAAATGCAGGTAAAAGTGCAAACAGGGACAATGTGCTACATCCTTTCTTAAACGAGTCATTTTTATTCTGTGCTAAGTGAGGCTGTCTATGCGGAAAAGATTTTTCTGCATAGACAGCCTCTTTTTCTGCATATCTATCTGAGGAGGCAAGATGGACGCTTGTTCGGGTAGAGAGGCGGGGGGTTTCATTGAAAGCAGTTGTGCTGGTGGGGAATCCTAATGTGGGCAAAAGTGTTTTGTTCTATCAGTTGACCGGAAACTATGCGACAGTTTCAAATTATCCGGGAACTACAGTGGAAGTATCCCAGGGCCTAGCCAGCATGGAGGGCAAACAGGTTAGAGTATGTGATAGCCCAGGCATTTACAGCTTATTGCCACTAACCGAAGAGGAGGCTATTACAAAAAAGCTGTTGTTTGAGAAAAGGCCGGCTGTAGTAGTCCATGTGGTAGATGCCAAAAATTTGCCACGCATGCTGCCGCTGACATTGGAACTGCAAGCTTGCGGCTTTCAAATCATCCTAGTGTTGAATATGCTAGATGAAGCAAAAAGGTTGGGCGTGCGAATTAAGCGTGGGGAATTGGCCTCGAGGCTTGGCATTCCGGTGGTGGAAGCAACATTTGTGCATGGGTGGGGTGTCGATGTTCTCAGGCGGCAAATCGCAGAGCAATTAAATAGTATTTTAACAGTTCGTCCTCTCTGTTTGTCAGCCACAATGCCAGAGCAGGAGCAACGGGAATTCATAGCTTTTGCTCTGGAGCGCCGACGGGCGGCAGAAAAAATTCTGGAGGGGATTTACAGCTGCGGTGATTTGAGGCGGGAAACTTGGCTAGATAGGCTCACACTGCATCCTGTGGTGGGTTTGTTGTTTAGCATGGTTGTTGTCTTTGCCGGTTTTTTTGCCGGTCTTTTTCGCTCCTATGGCAGGCTTGCGAGTGCAGGCGGCTTTTTTCTTGCAACCGTTGCTATCTCTCTCTATGTTGGCGGCCGGGAATCAGTCGCCTTTGAAAGCGCTGTCTCTGCTGCAGCCGTTTCCCTTTTTCTCTTTGCGCCTCTTCTTCCCCTGAGGACTCAGATGCTGGATTCATTTTTGCCGCAGGGTGCTGAAGATGAGGCAAAAAAATCCGAGAGCTGACTGCAAATCGCATTAAAGACGATGCTCTTGTTTTTAGGGAATTGTCAGCAGCCTTTCAGCAGACAGCAACAGCAGAAAAGGAAAATCCTTTGCCGCTGGCAGCGCTGGTGGATGCGGTCGTGGAAAAGGTGTGCAAATACTGCACTTCCCGCAAGCGTTGTTGGGAAAAAGATTTGCAGCGTACCTATAATGCCCTGCTTTGCGTTCTGGCTGAATTAGAAAGCGGAGACAACGTCAAAGAAGCGAGAAGCTCGGAATTCTTTCAAAAGATTTGTAAAAAAAGAGCGGAATTTCTCCAAACCGTAAGCCTGTTTTATAAGATGGAAGCTTACCAGCATAGCTGCAATAAACAGATGGAAGGCGGGCGGACACTGGTAACTATGCAACTGGCAGGCTTGTCGCAAATCATGTTTGCTCTGTCGAAAGAGGTACGGGAGGGAGTTCTTGATGCGCAAAAACGACTTAAGAATCAGTACTTTCATCTGGAAATCGGCGTAGCTCAGGCTTCCAAGGGAAATGCTGATATTTGCGGAGACTATTATAGCTACTTGGAACTGCGCGATGGGAAACAAGCGTTTATTTTGAGCGACGGCATGGGGAATGGCAGCATGGCTCAACAGGAAAGTCGTTCCGCCGTTCAGTTGGTGGAACGACTGCTGCTAGCCGGTTTCCGCAAAGATGCGGTGGTGCGCACTGTTAATACCATTTTGCAACTTCGTTCTCAAGTAGAGAGTTTTGTCACTCTCGATCTTTTGGTGGTAGATGCAGAAAATGGGGAGGCTGAGTTTTTGAAAATAGGAGCTGCCCCCAGCTATCTGCGTCTGCAGAACAGGGTGAGGGAAATTAAATGCCCTTCTGTGCCACTGGGTATTCTTGATGATGTAGAGTTAATGCCGGTGCTTGTCCAATTGGAAAATGATGTGCTGATTGTGATGGTGACAGACGGAATCCATGAAGCTTTGCCTTCACAGCCAGACTGGTTGAAAGAATATTTGGCAGGCCATGTCTCAACTCATCCTCAGGTGCTGGCAGATGAAATCATTCATCAAGCAAGGCATCTCTCCGGCCATGCTGAGCTAAGGGATGATATCTCCGTGCTAGTATGTCGCGCTAAACGCCTAAAGCATAAAATTCGTGATTTCGTTTCAAACTAGTCAGAACAGCCTCCCTTTACGGAGTGCTTTTTTTTGCATAAGAATTCATCTCGTTCAGGGAAGCTACGATCCTATGCAAGGGGGGTTGTTAAGGGGGAGTTCCCTTTTTTCTTGTGCTGGCAGGAATTTTTGGCCGAAACAAGAAGAAGAATAAACATGAACGGGAGGAATTTTGTTGCGGGAGCGGGTAGAAAGAACAATTAAGGAAAACAGTTTATTCTTGGCCGGTCAAAAGGTGCTGGTGGCCGTTTCCGGTGGGCCAGATTCCCTCTGTCTGTTGCATATTTTGCATAGTTTGGCAGAATCACTGGAGATATCTTTGCATGTGGTTCATATTCATCATGGATTGCGGCCAGAGGCATCTGCAGAAGCTGTCAGCGTAAAAAAAGAGGCAATCCGTCTAGGTTTGCCCATTGCCGTCCGCCGTGTTAAAGTAAGAAAACTTCAGGCGCAATTAGGTTGCTCTTTGCAGGAAGCCGCCAGAAAAGCCCGCTACAGCATCTTGTTAGACATTGCACGCCTTAGCGGTGCTGTGCGAGTTGCCACTGCCCATCACCGTGACGACCGGGTGGAAACTTTGCTGATGCGTCTTATGTCTGGCAGCGGGATAGACGGCTTAAAGGGCATTCCCCTAAAGCGCACGCTGGAGCACGGCATTGAAGTAGTCCGACCGTTGTATTATCTTTCACGGCAGGAAATAGAAAATTATTGTCGAACATTTAAGTTGTTGCCGCTTTTGGATCAGTCTAATACGAGGCCTGAATATTACCGCAATCGCGTTAGACTGCATCTGCTCCCGTATTTGGAGGCAGAGTTTGGTACGCATGTTCGCAGTGCGCTGGCAAATACTGCAGAAAATCTGACAGAGGACGCCGCTTTATTGAATACTCTAGGGAGGGAAGCCTTTTGTGCTGTGACAGAGAGCTGCAGTACAAACGGAATTTGCTTGGATACTGATAAGCTAAATAAATTGCCTCCGGCACTACAGACTCGTGTTATTCTCCAAGCATTGTGGCATGCCGGCTCGGTAAGGTTAGGGAGACGGCATGTGGCGCAAGTTTTGGCATTAGCCGCTCATCTTTCTCCTTCAGCACAGGCGGTTATGCCAAATGGTGTGTTGGCTGCAAGAGCTTATCACAGAATGTGGCTTAGCAATTCCGTTACCCCGCGAGACGCCGCAATTAAAGTTACTGAAATCCACGGGCCGGGATTGACATACCTTTCTTGTTGTGGATTATGGCTGCAAGTTGAAGTAAAATCGGCGGGAGTTGTAGATTTGTCTCAGCTGAGCAAAAACGAAGCATACCTTGATCTGGAAAAAATTTCGTGGCCGCTTTTGGTCAGAGGCCGAGAAGCTGGAGACAGAATGCAGCCGCTTGGAGCGCCGGGTAGCCGCAAAGTAAAGAAAATTCTGGCAGACAGAAAAATTCCTTTAAGACAAAGGGAGCAAATTCCTCTTATTATCAGCGGCAGCCAGCTTGTTTGGTTGGGTGGAGTGGAGATTGCAGACTTTTGCAAAGTGACTGCTCAAACAGAAAAAGTGCTTTATCTTAAAATAGACAATGAACTAAGAGGTGGCGAATTTGCCGGAAAAAAAGCTTGAAAAAATATTGTTGGGCAGAAACGAAATTCAGCAAAAAATCGCTGAACTTGGTAGTCAGATCAGTAAAGACTATGAAGGGAAAGAACTGCTTTTAATTTGTGTTCTTAAAGGAGCAGTCATTTTTTTGGCCGATCTAATGCGCCACTTAGTTGTGCCGGCGGAGATTGATTTCATGGCTGTTTCATCTTACGGCGCATCTACCGAGTCATCAGGAGTAGTAAGAATTTTGAAAGATTTAGATTGTAGTATTGAAAACAAGCACTGTTTAATTGTGGAAGATATCGTTGACAGCGGTTTGACGTTAAAATACTTGGAAGAAAATTTGCTCTCTCGGCATCCTGCCTCAATAAAGATTGTGACGCTGCTAGATAAGCCGGATCGCCGTAAAGTAGCTATTTTGCCGGATTACTGCGGCTTTAAGATTCCCGATGAATTTGTGGTGGGTTATGGCTTGGATTTTAGCGAACGGTATCGTGGTTTGCCCGATCTGTGTGTGTTGGCCTAAACGGTGAAACGAGGTTGTCACCAGGAGCAGTATAGCCATAAAGTTAGACAATCCTCTGTTTTTCCGAGAGGATTTCTTTGACTAAAAGTTAAAACAGTATGCCGAATTTCCGTGAAGGTGTGACTAATGATGAAAGTAACGGTAAAGCTGTTTGCTACTCTTCGCCATAACCGTTTCAAGGTGGCTGAACATGAATATTCTGCAGCGCCGACGATCTTGGCTGTTGCAGAAGAACTTGGAATCCCGCGGGAAGAGATGGCTCTTGCGATGGTAAACGGAGTATTGGTATCAGTGGAACAAGTGCTGCAAAATGGTGATACGCTTTCCATCTTTCCGCCGATAGGAGGTGGCTAGCATGGTGTCATTGTCCGAATTTCTTTTGTCTCGGCTAGAGGGTGAGATGATTTCCTGGCAGGTTCAACAGGAAGCAGCCAGCCGTTACAAGCAGACCATCGGTCAAATCGAGGAAGAAATTTTAAGTGCAGGTTTTTTGCCTGCTCGCTATCAGCGAAATCGCAAGACAATTTCTGCAGCCGAACAACTGACACTTTTCCGTAGCCGAGTTACTGTGATTGGTTGTGGTGGCCTTGGTGGCTATGTCTTGGAAGAGTTGGCGCGGCTTGGTGTGGGACAGCTTGTGGCGGTAGACCATGATGTGTTTGAAGAACACAACCTCAACCGCCAGCTGTTAGCCACCATGTCAACTTTAGGTCGCTTTAAAGCCGAAGTTGCGGCTGAACGGATTGCTTCCATAAACCCTTCGGTAGAGCTTGTGCCCATTAAGGAAGTTTTTTCTAGGGAGAATAGCGAGCGACTGCTTGCGGGAAGTCAAGTGGTAGTAGACTGTCTGGATACGATTGGGACTCGGCTTTTGTTGTCTTCCGTTTGCGGAGAGCTAGCAATCCCCTTAGTGCATGGAGCCATTTGCGGCTGGTTTGGGCAGGTGGCCACTCAATTCCCGGGAGAGGATACTTTGGGGAAATTATATCTGAGATGTACAGAGGACAGAGGGATGGAAAAAATCTATGGCAATCCCTCTTTTACGCCGGCAGCCGTTGCCAGCTTGCAGACTGCGGAAGTTTGTAAGATTCTACTAGGCAGAGGTTCTTTGTTGCGGAAAAGAGTGCTTTACTTAAATTTATTAGCCATGGAAATGGATGAACTGCAGCTTTGAAAACGGAGGAGACGCTATGTGCGCATTACTTGATCCCTTCGGCAGGAAACTGGAATACCTGCGTGTTTCAGTAGTGGACAGCTGCAATTTGCGCTGTTTTTATTGCCGCCCCAGCCATGCCTGCCGTCCGCACAGTGTAAGAGGAGAAATGACTCGTGAAGATCTTGTTCGGGTCGTGACAGCTGGTCAGGCCGTAGGAATTCGTAAGGTTCGCCTGACCGGAGGCGAACCACTGATTCGCAGAGATATTGTAGAACTGGTAAGAGATATTGCCCAAATCCCCGGGATTGATGATTTGAGTCTGACTACAAACGGGACGCTACTTGAAAAACTGGCTGCACCACTTTCAGCAGCGGGGCTAAAGAGGGTTAACATTTCGCTCGATTCTCTTGAAGACCGCAACTTTGAGCAGATTACTTGCGGTGGTAAGTTGCAGTCTATATTGGACGGCATAGACGCAGCGTTTGCTGCTAGACTCACCCCAGTCAAGCTGAACATGGTGGTGATGAAGGGTCTTAACGAGCATGAAGTCGAAAATTTTGCGCGGCTGACAATAGAGAGAGATATCCAGGTTCGCTTTATCGAATATATGCCGATGTTGGGTCAGGAAGAAACTTGGCAACGGTATTACTTGTCTTTCCAGGAAATTATGGCTCTCTGTAAAAAGATTGCTCCGCTGCAATTGCTGCCGGAAGAAACCTTAAGCGGCCCAGCCAGGTATTTTCGTTTCCAGGGAGCGGTGGGGACGGTGGGTTTCGTTACCCCAGTGAGTCAGCATTTTTGTGCAGACTGCAACCGGTTACGCCTGACTGCCGACGGTAAAATTAAACCCTGTCTGTTTGCGGCAGACGAAATTGATCTGCGCCCGGCTTTAGCTGTCGGTGCTGACTTGAAACCACTATTTACGGAAGCGGCCGCCAGAAAGCCGGCAAATTCAGAAACTAGCCCTGCAGCCAGGGGTGCTACCTGCGGCCCTCTTGGGATGGTGGAAATTGGCGGTTAAGAAGGAGGAAAATGCTAATGGCAAGGGTCGTTGCCGTTTCTGTTAGTGAGAAAAAAGGGATGCGCAAAACTAACGTCAAAGAAGCGTGGCTGGAAGCCGAACATGGCATTACCGGAGATGCTCATGCCGGCGACGGGCACCGCCAGATTAGTCTGCTGGCAAAAGAGAGTATTGAAAAAATGCAGGCATTAGGCTTGGACGTCAGCGCCGGGGATTTTGCCGAAAATCTAACGACGGAAGGAATAGAGTTGCCTGTGCTGCCGCTAGGCGCGCAGATCATGGTAGGGAATGGCGTTGCTCTGGAAGTAACGCAAATCGGGAAGACCTGTCATGAACGTTGTGCCATCTATTATCAGGCAGGCGACTGCGTAATGCCAAAAGAGGGGATTTTTGCGCGTGTGCTTAAAGGCGGACGGGTAGCGTCGGGCGATGAAATTACGATAATTATTAAAGACTGATGACTGCGATGAAAAAGGCAATAAGAGTCCTACCTTGTAGGCATAGATAAGATGTGTTACAATGGAGTTCGGGAGTAAAGCCTTTTTCAGAGAGGAGGAATCTTTCATGAATAAATTTGCCAGGCAGGCAATTTTTTACTTGTTGATTTTGTTAGTTGCCGTTGCCATCATTCAGTATTTTAACCAGCCTGCCGAACGGGCAGAAGACCTTAGATATGACGAGTTTCTAACAGCGCTTGATGATAATCAGGTCAAAGATCTGTTGATTGTTGGCAATGAATTGACTGGCTCATTGCGTGATGGTAGGAAGTTTCGTGCGTATAACCCAGAGGGGTACTTATTGATCCCTCGCCTTGAAGGGAAAGATATCGAATTTCAGGCTGTTCCGCCGCCGGAGCCTCAATGGTGGGCCAGCTTGGCTACTTTTATTATCCCCTTTGTTATTTTAATGGTCATCTTTTTTTTCTTGATGCAACAGTCTCAAGGCGGTGGGAACCGTGTGATGAATTTTGGGAAATCACGCGCCCGCTTGCATGACGCCACCCGCAAGCGCGTTAACTTTGACGACGTGGCCGGCGCCGATGAAGAAAAGGCTGAGCTTGTAGAAATTGTAGAATTTTTAAAAGAGCCACGAAAATTTATTGAGCTGGGAGCTAGAATACCCAAAGGCGTTTTGCTGATAGGACCTCCCGGTACCGGCAAAACTTTGTTGGCCAGAGCCGTAGCCGGTGAAGCGGATGTTCCCTTCTTTAGTATCTCCGGCTCAGATTTTGTGGAGATGTTTGTAGGCGTAGGCGCTTCTCGCGTCCGTGATCTTTTTGATACAGCAAAGAAAAATGCACCTTGCATCGTCTTTATTGATGAAATTGACGCCGTGGGACGTCAGCGGGGCGCAGGCCTGGGTGGTGGACATGATGAACGAGAGCAGACGCTCAACCAGTTGTTGGTTGAGATGGACGGCTTTGAATCTCATGAAGGGATTATTATTGTGGCCGCCACAAACCGTGCCGATATTCTCGACCCTGCGCTTTTGCGGCCGGGCCGCTTTGACCGGCAGGTCACAGTAAACCATCCTGACGTAAGAGGGCGGGAGGAGATTCTTCAGGTTCATGCCCGTAATAAACCGTTGGCTTTAGATGTGGATCTTAGTGTAATTGCCCGCCGTACACCGGGGTTTAGTGGTGCTGACTTGGAAAATGTTATGAATGAGGCTGCACTGCTTGCCGGTCGGTTTAATAAAAAGCAGGTTGCTATGCTGCAGTTGGAAGAAGCTATCGAACGGGTCATGGGTGGAACAGAAAAAAGAAGCCGAGTTATCAGTGACTTTGAGAAAAAGATTGTGGCCTTTCACGAAGCGGGTCACGTGCTGGTGGGTTACCTTTTGCCTAATACTGACCCGGTTCACAAAGTGTCAATCATTCCCCGCGGCCGCGCAGGCGGCTACACACTAATGCTTCCAGAGCAGGATCGCTACTATATGACTAAATCCGAACTTATTTCGCGTGTAACCACCTTGCTTGCCGGTCGTGTCTCGGAAAAAGTTGTACTGAATGAAATTTCCACCGGTGCTCAAAATGACTTGGAACGTGCCACAGCTATCGTTCGCCAGATGATAATGGAATACGGGATGAGTGATCAGCTTGGGCCGATTACTCTAGGTAAACGCCAGTATGAGCAAGTTTTTCTTGGTCGGGATCTGACGCGCGACCGCGATTTTTCTGAAGAAATCGCCCGGGCCATTGATATGGAAATCCGTTCGACCATGGACGATAGTTATAAGCATGCAGAAGAACTTATTATAAGCAACCGTGAGAAGTTAGAATTAATCGCCAATGCTTTAATCGAACAGGAGACACTGGACGCCGAAGAGATTGTTGCCCTGATGGAAGTTAAGTCGCTTACTGAATTGCACAGCAGCCGTCAGGCAAAAGCCAAAGAAGCGGAAAAGGCCGAGGAAATTAAGGACTTCCGGACTGCTAGGCGTGAACCCAGTATTAAAAAAGAGTCACTTCAGGTCTTGATCAATAATAAGAAAGTTGAAACAGAAAGTCAAATCAAAGAGTAGACGTATGCTTTAACAGAGGTCGGCTCTCCTTCTCTTACGGTGTGCTTAGCAGTCAAGTCGCGTCAAAGCGCTAAAACAAGAAAAACGCCTCGCGCTTTTTAACATAAGATGCGTTTTTCTTGTTCTTTAGGGGACGGCGCCCCTTCGACGGGTCTTCGACCCTGACCACCCCACAAGAATAAGGGGGAATCCCCCTTAAAAACCCCCTTGCATAGGATCGTAGCTTCCCT
>BBPG01000735.1_pt1 | contig 16262 bp, 14 predicted proteins | sample 1343651 | NCBI WGS metagenome assembly BBPG01 (sample SAMD00019091, study PRJDB2971) | groundwater metagenome | biome: freshwater biome; feature: mineral spring; material: ground water | place: USA: CA, Sonoma | collected 2012-06 | depth surface m | reverse complement strand
TCTTATGTTAAAAAGCTCGAAGCGTTTTTCTTGTTCTTTAGCCCATTTGACCAGTCAGGTAAGCTACCGTACGGTCGTCTCTTGCGGCAATGAACATCTCGGTGGTGGGACCGACCTCCACCAGTTCGCCGTTTAAAATAAAGGCTGTCTGTTGGGAGATGCGGGCGGCCTGCTGCATGTTGTGGGTGACAATAATTACGGTGTAGTCTTCTCTTAGCTCTTTAATCAATTCTTCAATACGCATGGTGCTGGCCGGATCTAAAGAGGCACACGGTTCGTCCATGAGAAACACTGTTGGTTCTATGGCTAAGGCGCGGGCAATGCAGAGGCGCTGCTGCTGGCCTCCGGAGAGCATGATGCCGGGACGATCAAGACTGTCCTTGACTTCTTCCCAAAGCGCGGCTTTACGAAGGCAGGCTTCCACCCGTTCGGCTGCCGCCTTGCCGCAGGCTAGACCGTGCAGGCGCAGACCGGCAGCCACGTTCTCAAAGATGGACAGGTGGGGGAAGGGGTTAGGCTTCTGAAAAATCATGCCTACACGCCGGCGAAGTTCTACCGGATCAACTTTGACACCAAGGATATTTTCCATGCCAACCATGATTTTCCCGTGAATTGTCGCATTGGAGTATAAATCATGCAAACGGTTGATGCAGCGGAGCAGGGTGGTTTTACCACAGCCCGAGGGACCGATTAAGGCGGTTACCTCCCTCGGCTGGGCGTATAGAGAAACATTTTTGAGGACCTGGTGCCGTCCAAACCAAACTGATAAGTCTTCAACAGCAATGCTTTGCGTCATCTTAAAGCCTCCTGTTTCTGGCTACAATAAAAAGTTGAGCAGTAACATTTAAGATTAGAATAGTTGTTACAAGCACTAAGGCTGCTCCCCAAGCCTGCTCCTGCCAGTCGGGAAAGGGGGAGGATGCATAAGTGTAAATCAGCACCGGCAGTGAGGCAGACGACTGATTCAAATTTTCCAGCCAAAAGCGGCTGGTGAGCGCGGTAAGCAGAACAGGCGCTGTTTGACCGGCCGCCAATGCCACGGCAAGCATGATGCCTACAACCAAACCCCCGGTAGCGGCCGGCAAAATCAGCATAAGGACAGTCTGTTTTTTGCTGGCGCCAAGCGCCAGCGAAGCCTCCCGTAAACTGTTTGGCACCAGACGCAACATTTCTTCGGCTGAAAGGGTGATGATGGGGATCATCATCACCGCCAGGGCAATGCTTCCTGCCAGGGCGGAATAGTTTCCCGTGCGCAGTACTAGTACTGTAAAAACAAACAGGCCGATGATCAGGGAGGGTACGCCGGTTAACACTCTGTTGGCGAAACGGGTTGCCGTAGCCAGCTTGCTTTTCGGGTTTTGGTCGAGGTAAATGGCGGCCGAGATTCCAAAAGGTATGGCTAGCAATGAGCCTAGGCCTACCATGATCGCACTACCAATTAAGGCATTGCCGATACCTCCTCCCGGCTCACCTACCGGTGTGGGTAGACTGGTTAGAAAAGGAATGTTAACGGCTGCGATTCCGCGGCGAAAGATATAGTATAAAATTAAGCAGAGTGCCAGCATAACCAATAAAGCAGCAAGCAGACAGGCAAATTCCAGCAGATAACCGGTGGTCTTACGCAATTTTTTACTGGCCATTACTGAAAAACCTCCTTAGTGTCCGCTTTTTGCCGTGCCGTTTTTCCCGGGAATTCGGTATTTCCATAGTTGTTCGGTGGACAAGCCAGATAGCCATCATGTTGACGGCCAGAGTAATGATAAAAAGGAGCAGTCCAAGCAGGAGCAGGGCGGATAACTGCAAGTCAAAAGCCTCGGGAAATTCATTGACGATCAGGGAGGCGATGGTTTGCGCCGGCGCCAGTAGGGAAGAGGGGATGATGTTGGCGTTGCCGATGACCATGGTTACAGCTATGGCTTCGCCAAAGGAGCGACCAAGACCTAACAAGAGAGCTCCTGTAATGCCGACTTTGCTGGTTGGCAGGACTACTTTGGCAATCATCTCCCAGCGGGTGGATCCCAAAGCAAACATTGCTTCCCGTAGTTCCTGTGGAACCGCCCGTATCACTTCTCTGGAGATTGCTGTAATGGTGGGCAGAATCATCATCGCTAAGACTAGGCTGGCCGTTAGGACGCCAATTCCCAGTGACGGTCCCTGGAAAAGAGGAAGGAAACCGAGATTATTTTCCAAAAATTGACCGGGACCTACTCTAAACCAAGGGGCAAGTACAAAGAGGCCCCAGAGGCCAAAGACCACGCTAGGGACGGCCGCCAGCAGCTCTACTGTAAAGGATGCCGGTTTCTTCAGCCAAGGCGGTGCCAGTTCACTTAAAAAAATGGCTGTCCCGATACCGAGGGGTCCGGCAAGAGCCAAGGCCAGCAAAGATGTAATAAGAGTGCCAAAAACTGCTGGGGTAGAACCATAAAGATTTTGTACCGGATCCCAGATGGACGTGGTTAGAAAAGCAGGGCCAAAGGCCTGCCAGGCCGGCCATGCGCCCCAAAGGACAACGAGCAGGATGCTGCCGGTTAATAGCAAAATAAGGGCAGCGGCTGCTGCTGTAAGATAAGGAAAAACGCCCTCTCCATTTTGCGGGCAGGTAGGCTGCTTAGTTATGGGCATCAGCAAATCTCCTTTGTGGATTTACTAAAAAAGGCAGATGGGCGCACGGACGTGCACCATCTGCCCATAGTAGCTTCACTTTGTGAGAAGACTACCGTAAGATGGCTTGACCGTTGTGGTTAATTGTCTGTAATTGCTGTCGGACTCTCGTGATAACGCCTTCAGGCAGCGGTGCATAGAATAGGTCGGCAGCAAATGGTTCTAAATTGCGTTCTACTACAGCCCAGCGGAGAAAATCCACGATGGCGCGCGCTTTGGCAAGATCTGTCTGGTCGCGGTAGACTAAAATCCAAGTCAGACCAACAATGGGGTAGGCACCGGCACCGGGTGAGTTGACTAATGACGTCCTCATGTCTTTGGGCATTTCTTGGACTAAGCCGGCGGCGGCGGTCGAGGTGGCATCCACCGTGGGGGCTATAAAATGACCGGCTCTGTTGCGTAATTGCGCCATATTCAATTTGCTAGCAATGGCTGTGGAAAGTTCTACGTAACCGATTGCACCGGGGAGCTGGCTCACTTGAGCGGCTACCCCCGCGTTGCCGTGTGCGCCTACGGTTGTGCCGGGCCAACGCACGGAAGTGGCCTTGCCCACCTCTCTTTGCCAGCGTTCGCTGACTTCAGACAGGTAGTCAGTAAAGATGAAAGTGGTGCCGCTGGAATCGGAGCGGCGGACTACGGTGATGCGCTGGTCGGGAAGTTGTACTCCGGGGTTTATGGCAGTGATGCGAGTGTCGTTCCATTTGACAATGACGCCAAGGTAGATGTCGGCGAGCACGTCGGGGGTGAGGCGTAAGCCGTTGCCGACACCGCTTACGTTATAAGTTACAGCGACTGCACCCATCACGGTGGGGATGTGCAGGAGCTGATTTGGTGCTACCTGAGCCATCTGTTCATCAGTCAGTGGCGCATCGGTACCGGCAAAGTCAAAGGTTCTGGCTAGGATGCCTCTGATACCGGCGCCTGAGCCTACTGAAGCGTAATCAATGGTTACGGCTGGCTCGGTGATGCGCCGATATTCGGTTACCAGGCGAGTATAGAGTGGGAAGGGAAAGGAGGCGCCGCCTGTGGTCAGGCGCAGCGCCCGGTCAACAGGGGTACGCCGGCGGGATGCGTCTGTGCTTGAAATATGGACTATGGCTCTCGCGCTGTCCCATTCTACCCGGGCGCCAAGCGCTTCGCCGACGAAGCGGAGCGGTACCAGCGTGCGGCCGCGACTGATTTGGGCAGGCTGTTCGAGAGCTACAGAACGCCCATCGATTGTTGCCGTTCTGCTGCCGATGACAAGGTTGATAACTCTGCCGGCTTTGTGGCCGGAAACGGTTCTGGTTGGGCTGTCCCAGTTTAGATCGGCGCCCAATGTTTCAAAGATAATCCGCATGGGCACCAGTGTGCGGCCTCTGACAATGATGGGGGAGACATCACCTGTGACGCCGCGTCCATCAAACTCGATGGAGATGGGCCTGCTCGTCTGCGCAAAAACCGCAGTCGGCAAGAGGGAAACCAGGATAGCTAGAGAGATTAGTACCGTGAAAATTCTCGAAAAAGTTGTCTTTTTATTCATCATTTACTTTTTGCCTCCTCGTAAAGTTTATAGAACAAGCATAACAAATTATTGTTAAATCCAAACGGTGTTATTGTTAAGCGAATGTTAAATTTTGGCGAGAGAAAATATATGAGGGTCTGAAGTGATAAAGGTGCATTTTTAGAAATATTTAGAAGCAACTTTAAAAATGAAGAAGGAATCTCAGAAATAGTGTTGAATTGAACAAAAGTGGTTGAAAGTGGGGATAAGTGGGGGATTGCTCGGAGAGGGGTGAGTTTCTATGTTCATGGGGGAACATCAGCATGCGGTTGACAGTAAAGGCCGCCTGATTATGCCTGTCAAATTCCGTGAGGATTTGGGGGAGAGTTTTATTGTTACCCGTGGACTGGAAAGCTGCCTTTTTGTCTATCCCTTGCAAGAGTGGCATCTTTTGACTGAGAAATTAAAGACTTTGCCTTTTACCAAGGCTGATGCCCGTGCTTTTATGCGTTTCTTCTTTTCAGGTGCAGTGAACTGTGAGCTAGACAGGCAGGGTCGGATTTTGATTCCCAATAATTTAAGGGAACATGCAAAATTGATTAAAGATGTGATGGTTATCGGTGTGTCCAGCCGAGTAGAAATCTGGAGCCAGCAAGTGTGGCAAGAGTACAGTGAAAAGACTGAACTCTCTTATGAAGATATTGCTGAAAAAATGATTGATCTTGCTCTATAGAGGATAATACCAGTCGGAATAACGCGATGTAGGGATGTGGATAAATTGCTGTTTTCCCATGAGCCAGTGCTGTTAAAGCAAACGCTTGAGTTTCTGAACCCGCAACCGGGTGAGGTTTTCGTGGATGGCACAGTGGGTGGCGGAGGGCATAGTAGGGCGATTTTAGAAAAGATTGGCGGTAGCGGACGCCTAATCGCCATCGATCAAGATCAAAACGCGCTGGCAGCTGCAGAGAAAAGCTTGACTATCTGCAATAATGTAACTTTTGTCCATGAAAATTTTGCTAACATCAGGAATATTTTAGATTCACTGCAGTTGAAGATGGTGGACGGAATCCTGCTGGACATAGGTGTTTCAAGTAACCAGCTGGATGAGGATGAACGGGGCTTTTCCTTCCACGCAAATGCGCCGCTTGACATGCGTATGAATCAGGATGCTTCTCTTTCGGCAGCCGATTTAGTTAACCGGTTGGACGAAAGAGAACTCACGAGAATATTGCGGGATTTCGGCGAGGAACTCTGGGCCAGTAGAATTGCTGCATTTATTGTCGCCAGTCGAAAAAACAAAGGGCCGATTGAAACAACAGGCCAACTGGTGAAAGTAATTAAAGCCGCAATCCCGGCTAAGGCCAGACGCCGCGGTCCGCATCCGGCACGCCGAACTTTCCAGGCGCTGCGGATCGCGGTGAACGACGAACTGGCTCTGCTTGAGAAAGGCGTCCATGAAGGTATATCCTGCCTGCGCCATGGCGGTCGGCTGGCAGTGATTACTTTTCACTCGCTGGAGGATAGAATCGTCAAGAAAATCTTTCAGTATGCCGCTACAGACTGCAACTGTCCGCCTGGTTTGCCGCAATGTGTGTGCAGTAAGGAAGCGCTGGTAACAATCCTGACAGGGAAACCGCTGCGAGCCACGGATGAAGAGCTGCTAAAAAATCCTCGAGCCCGCAGCGCAAAGCTGCGCGCGGTAAGGAAAGTTCTAGAAGAGAGCGAAGGTGAATAGAATTGTTAGTAGCGAAAAAAAGGGCGTCGCAATCATTTTCTCCTGGAAGGCAAGACGTTAAAAGGATAGTGGCGGCACGTCAGCATGGTTCTCGCCGGCTGGCGGAGCAGAAAGTGAAGATGATTAGTTTTATGCTGGTGTTTGCGTTGATAGCAGTTACCTTGGTCGCGCATTTTACATATCTAGTCGATGTAAATCATCGTATAGGGCGCAGCATGGAGGAATTACAAGCTTTACAAGATGAAAGCAAGCATTTAAAATTAGAAATGGCCTCTCTGCAGTCGCCTGAACGTTTGCAAAAACTGGCGTTGGAAATGGGATTGAAGTATCCCGGCCAGGAACAGATGGTGATTCTGACGGCAGTTGCTGCAGGAAATTAACAGTTACGCGTCCTAATTTAAAGAGTTGCATGATGATTTGGGAGGGTTAGCTTTTGAAACGACACACAGTAGCAAGCACGACTGTGCGAAAAAGACTAATCTTTCTATTGGGTTTAGCCGTACTGGTGGTTTTTGCGTTGACGGTGCGGCTGTTTTGGATTCAGGTCGTGATTGCCGGAGATTTGCGGGAGAAGGCCTGGGATCAGATAATGCGCAGAGAACGGGTGGTTGCGCCACGCGGCGATATTTTCGACCGAAATGGGAGGCTTTTGGCGGGTAGTGCCAGTTCGGTATCTGTGCTGGCTTATCCGGCGCAAATCACAGACAAAGAAGAAGCGGCGCGCTTGTTGGCTCGAGTCTTAGCTCTTGATGAAACCGTTTTGCTTGAACGGTTGAACAGAAAAACAGGAGGCGTTTACCTGCGGCGCAAAATTACCGAGGAAGCTGTTTTGGAAATACGCAAGTTGGAGCTTGCCGGCATCCGTTTTACTTTGGAACCTAAGCGCTACTACCCGCACAATAATTTGGCATCTCAGCTAATTGGTTTTATGGGGTTGGATGACGGGAGAAGTGGACTGGAATATAAGTATGAACAGGAACTTAGGGGTCGAGATGGCCTGATAACTTTTGAAAGCGACGGACTGGGTCGCCAAATCCCGCAGGGTGTGCGGAATTATACGCCGCCGGTCGATGGCAATGATTTGTTTTTGACTATTGATCGCAATATCCAGTTTATTGTAGAGCAGGAAATGGAACGAACAATGACGGAGCTGCAGCCAAAGGGAATTAATGTGATTGCTTTAGATCCTCGGACCGGCGAGGTATTAGCCATTGCCGGCACGCCAAGTTTTGATCCGAATAATTTTGCTGACTACCCGGAGAAGAATTGGAGGCTCTCGCCCGTTACCGATACTTTTGAGCCTGGGTCTACTTTTAAACTGGTAACGTTGGCAGCCGCCATTGAGGAAGGCAAATTCCGTGCAAATGAGGGCTTTTACTGTTCAGGGTCAATGCGGGTGGCCGGCAGAATGATCGGGTGTTGGACTAGAAGCAGGGGCGGACATGGAGCGATTGATTTTACCGAAGTTGTCTTAGGTTCCTGTAACCCCGGTTTTATCACTTTAGGACAGCGGATTACAGCGTCAAAGCTTTCGCAGTACATAGAAGCTTTTGGATTTGGTCAGCGCTCGGGCATTGACGTCATCGGTGAAGGTGTGGGCATTTTGTTTGCACCAGAACAATTAGGGCCGGTGGAGGCAGCTACCACAACATTTGGGCAGGGTATTTCTGTTACGCCGCTGCAGCAGGTGATGGCAGTGGCGGCTATGGCTAACGGCGGTTATCTGATGAGGCCTTACGTTGTCAGGGAGATCCGAGACAGCCAAGGAGCTACTGTTCGTAAAAATAAACCTCAAATGGTGCGCCGCGTTGTTTCCGAGGCGACTGCCCGGGAAGTAGCAAGGATTATGGAATTGGTGGTTACTGAGGGCAGCGGGATTAATGCATTCATAGAAGGCTACCGGCTTGCGGGAAAGACTGGGACAGCACAAAAAATAGGCCCGGACGGCCGCTATATTGCTGGGGAATATCTCCTTTCTTTTATCGGCTTTGCCCCTGTGGAAGAACCGCAAGTCTTGATTTATATTGCTGTCGATGCGCCGCAGGTCGGGGTGCAGTGGGGTTCTCTTGTGGCGGCGCCGATGTTTAAGCAAATGATGGAGCGAATTTTGGCTTATTTAGATATTCCGCCGGCAGGTAATATGGAGAATGTACCGCCTAAAATGGTGAATATGCCTGCCTTAGTAGGCTTGACTGTGGATGAAGCCAGTACTCTTCTTGCTGCAGCGGGACTGCGAATTCGATTTATTGGCAGCGGCGAAGAAATCCTGAATCAGACGCCTAAGGCAGGGGCAAACGTGCCGCTGCAGACGCAAATATTGGTGCATCTTGGCGGAGAAGAGGCCAAGGACGAAGTGCTTGTGCCTGCTCTGATTGGGAAAACGATGCGTGAAGTTGGAGAAGTTTTGGGCTGGCTCGGTTTAAGGATGAACGGCAGTGGATCGGGCGTGGCAGTGAGCCAGGATCCAAAGGCGCAGTCACTGGTACCGACAGATACAATTATTAATGTAAAATTTGACTCTCCTGGTGAAACGGAACTGGAGAGATAGGCGTCACATTCGACTTGCGTTGCAGTAAAACTATTGATCTGATCTAACTAGCACAGGCAGTTAAATATCACCAAATGCAAAGAAATCGTCAGACGTTAGGCGCAACGCGGACTGCAAAAATAACAACGCAGCTGGCGGTTTAAAAGCGCTTACACCTAAGGGCGTAGAAAAGATTTTATAGGCATGATTACGGCAGTGAGGGGGGAATACTAGGAGAATGAAAACTCTTGCTGAACTGGTCAAGGTTCTACTTCATAAAGAGGTTCGGGGGTCCGTTGAGATAGCTGTGAGCGGGCTTGCTTATCATTCCGGCCAAGTTAAGCCGGGTGATGTATTTTTTTGCCTGCCCGGTGCCCGTTCACATGGTAAGCGCTTTATAGATGAGGCGGAAACTGCGGGTGCTGTGGCAGTAGTTACCGACCTGCCGGAAGTGGAGACGTCCGTCACATTAGTCAGGGTACCGGAAATAAGAATGGCGTTAGCACTCCTCTCGGCTCATTTTTATGATTATCCCTCGCGAGAAATGGTGCTGACCGGTGTTACAGGTACAAACGGAAAAACAACTGTCACACATTTAATTGATGCGCTACTCGCGTGTAATGGTGCCCTCACCGGTTTAATTGGCACTGTACGCTATCATGTCGGTGGCGTAGAATATCCTTCACTTGCTACTACACCGGAAGCAAATGAGTTGCAAGCGCTGTTGCGCAGGATGCGCACAGCAGGTGTGACCCACGCCACCATGGAGGTTTCCTCCCATGCGCTTGCTTTGCAAAGAACGATTGGCTGTGATTTCGACACGGTGGTCTTGACAAATGTGACAGAAGACCATCTTGACTTTCATCAGACTTTTGATCATTATTTAAAAAGTAAAATAAAACTTTTTTCCTCGCTAGGAGCATTTCCGTTGAAGGAAGGTCGTTTTCGCCGGGCTGTAGTTAATGGAGATGATGTGCACTGGGCTCATTTTGCGGAGCAGACTCCGGCAGAAGTGCTTCTGTATGGTCTTTCTCCCCGCTGTCATATCCGTGCGTCTGAAGTTTTGGTTTTGCGGGAAGGTGTTAGCTTTTGGTTGGATACGCCGGCGGGTTCGGCAACAATTAAGCTGAAAATGACAGGCCTATTTTCGGTCTATAATGCTTTGGCGGCGATAGCAGTTGCCTATCTGGAAGGTTTGCCTCTTGACCAGATTAAAACCGTATTGGAGGGGGTAAGCGGGATTCCCGGCCGATTTGAATCGGTGGATGCTGGTCAGGATTATACAGTAATTGTGGATTACGCCCACACGCCTGATGGCTTGGGAAATGTTTTGCGGGCTGTGCGGGAATTTGCGCCTGCTCGGGTGTTGACTGTATTTGGCTGCGGAGGCGATCGTGACAGAACAAAGCGGCCGTTGATGGGTGAAGAAGCGGGTAGATATAGCGACTATTGCGTAGTTACCTCGGACAATCCGCGGACGGAAGAGCCGGGGGGAATTATCGCCGAAATACTGCCGGGGCTGCTGCGAACAATCGGCGCGGGCGGTTTTGAAATTCAGCCCGACAGGAGAGATGCCATCGCTCGGGCGCTGGAACTTGCACGAGCAGATGATATTGTGGTGATTGCCGGCAAAGGACATGAAACAACCCAAATATTTTCTGATAAAACTATTTCCTTTGACGATCGGCAGATTGCCAGGGAACTGATTCAAAGGCGGGGAGAAACGTATGGAGATGACACTAGAGGAAATTTGCGCGGCAGTTGACGGCAGGCTGCTTGTCCCCGCTTTACCAAAGAGAAGAGTAAACAGGCTGAGTATTGATTCGCGGATCACTTTGGCTGCTGATTTTTTTGTACCGCTTGCCGGAACAAAGACGGATGGCCATGAATTTATAGCGCAAGCTGCTCAAAACGGTGCCATTGGCTGCTTTTCATCTCTGGGAAGGACTGTTTCTTATCCGGAGGGGATGACGGTTATCGGAGTCTCCAGCCCGCTTTTGGCTCTGCAACAGTTAGCAGCAGTATATCGGCAAAAATTTGTCTTGCCGGTGGTGGCTGTTACAGGCTCGGTGGGAAAAACTACTACCAAAGAACTGATCGCGGCAACTCTCTCTGTGAGCCTAAAAATCTTAAAAACTGAGGGAAATTTAAATAATCATATTGGGCTGCCACTGATGCTTTCACGGCTTGACTTTAGCCATCAGGCGGCGGTGCTGGAAATGGGCATGAGCGGATTTGGAGAAATTGACCTGCTGGCAAGGCTTGCTCAGCCCAGTGTGGCAGTAATTACTAATATAGGTGAATCACATTTGGAGATGGTGGGCAGCCGCGAAGGAATTGCCAAGGCAAAGTGTGAACTTTTCCCCCACGTTCCGCTAAATGGGACGGTAGTAGCAAACGCAGATGAAAGGTTGCTTGTTCCTTATTTAGAGAAAGTCGGTTGTCAGGTGCTTACTTTTGGTTTTTCCGCGGCTGCTACAGTGCGCTGCGTTGCTGCCGATCAAGAAAATGGGAAGATGACTGTGCAGATCAAGCAGGACGGGTATACGCCGTTAACACTCCCCTCTCCCCTTCCCGGACGTCATAATATCTACAATTTAATGGCGGCGTTGGCAGTAGGCAGATTGCTGGGGTTGACAGATGAAGAATTTACTGCCGGGCTTCCTCGCGTACTTTTGGGCGTGATGCGCCTGGAGAAGGTACAGACCCCGACGGGAATCAATGTGCTTAATGATGCTTATAACGCTAGCCCCACATCGATGGCGGCAGCGATTGACGTTTTGCTGGAGCAGGCGGGAGACGCCGCAAAAATCGCAGTGCTGGGTGATATGTTGGAGTTGGGTTGGCTGGAAGAGGAAGGACACAGGAAGATTGGCAATTTAGTGGCGGCTCATGCTTTAGACGCTTTGATTGTCCTGGGTAGGCGGTCGCAAATAATTGCTGATGCTGCCATAGCCGCTGGCTATCCTAGTGTGCGGGTGTTTCGACCCGAATTTCATAGCGATGCCGCAAATTTGATTGTTCGGTTGGCTGGCTCCGGGGACTGGGTGTTGCTGAAGGGGTCTCGTGGAATGCGGATGGAAGATGTTCTGGTGGAGTTGTTGGAGGGGGAAAAATGAACCAAGGTTTAACGCAGATAGCTTTATGGGCTTTTTTGGCGGGGATTATTCTGGCCCCGCTGTTTATTCGCCTCTTTCGACAATTAGATCTTGGACAACAGATTAGGGAGGATGGGCCGCGTAAGCACTTTAAAAAAGCAGGGACTCCTACCATGGGCGGCGTAATTTTTCTTTTATCATTTTTGCCGCCTGTACTGATTTTCGCACCGCAAACTATGCCGCTCTATTTAGCTGTGCTGATGACATTCGGTAACGGACTGGTGGGTTTTTTTGACGATTATCTGAAAGTGGTGCGCAAACAGTCATTGGGGCTTAAGGCGCGTAGTAAGCTGCTGGGCCAACTTTTGCTTGTGGTGTTGTTTTTTGTTGCCTGGCGGGGGTTGGGAGGGAGCACGGCGCTGGAGATTCCTTTTACTGCGGCTGCCGTTGATCTGGGAGATATGGGTTATTTTTTCTTTCTTGTCCTGTTTTTCCTCGGCACGACTAATGCTGTCAATTTAACGGATGGTATTGATGGCTTGGCAGCAGGTACCGCTATTTTAGCATTTTTAGCTTACACGATTTTGGCAAATGCTCAGGAATCAGTTGCCCTTGCTCAATTTGGCGCTGCGATGATCGGCGGAGTTTTTGCTTTTCTGATTTATAATCTGCACCCTGCCCGCGTTTTCATGGGTGATGTGGGTTCTCTGGCACTTGGCGGCGCGTTAGCTTCCATGGCTGTGTTGACTAAAACAGAACTTTATCTTGTTATTATCGGCGGAGTGTTTGTGCTGGAAACTCTTTCGGTGATTATCCAGGTAATTTTTTTCAAGCTGACCGGCAAACGGGTCTTCCGGATGAGTCCTCTCCACCATCATTATGAACTGGGCGGACATGGCGAGTGGCGGGTCGTTACTGGTTTTTGGGCAGCAGGGTTTTTGTTTGCCGTTGTGGGGCTGCTAGAGTTGGGAGCATTGTAAGGAAAGGAAGATAAGTGTTGCTGAAGCTGGAAGGAAAACAAACGGTGGTTATAGGTGCCGCCAGAAGCGGCGCAGCAAGCGCTACGCTGCTGTTGCAGCAGGGTGCTTTGGTGACAATCAATGATCGCCGGCCGCTTGCCGAGTTGAAGCGGGAACTGGAGTCGCTGGTATCAAATGAGGCCCTGCGGATTGTCGGCGGAGGTCACCCGGCGGAGATTGTTAATGAAGATGTGGTTTTGGTGGTAAAAAATCCGGGGATACCTGATAATTTGCCGCCGCTTCTTAGAGCCAGGGAGCTAGGTATTCCGGTGATCGCAGAAGTAGAACTGGCCTACTGGAAACTGGAATGCTTGCTTGTTGCTATTACCGGCACCAACGGAAAGACAACCACTACCGCATTGACAGGGGAAATGTACAGAGCAGCCGGGAAAAAGACGGCTGTAGCAGGCAATATTGGCTTGCCTCTGTCAGCAGTAGTTTTAGCCGGAGAGCAGCCTGAGGTTGTGGTGGCGGAATTGAGTAGCTTCCAATTGGAAGGGACCGGTGCTTTCCGCCCGCAGTTGGCAGCCATCTTAAATATTTCACCTGACCATCTTGATCGTCACAACAGTATGACGGCTTACATTAAAGCTAAAGCAAAAATTTTTGCTAATCAAGGGCCGGCGGAGATATTAGTATTAAATGCGGATGACCCGGAGGCTTATGCTTTAAAAGAGCAGCCTATTTCCCAGGTTTATCTCTTTAGTCGCAGACAGGAAGTGGTGCGCGGTGCATTCTTGCGCCACGGTTTTCTGGTGTTACGGGACGGGGAGCGTGAAGCAGTTCTTTGCCATCAGGAGGAAATATGTATCCCGGGGACACATAATCAGGAGAACGCCTTGGCAGCCTCACTGCTAGCTTGGCTTGGCGGGATCGGGGCTGATGTTATTGCGGATGTGTTGCGCCGTTTTCCCGGGGTTCCTCATCGGCTTGAATATCTGGGGACAGTAAATGGCATCCATTTCGTTAATGATTCCAAGGGAACAAATATCGATGCCGCTACTCGGGCGTTAACCGCATTGCCGGAGAGGAAAGTGCTGATTGCAGGCGGATATGATAAAGGCGCTGATTTTGCAGTATTTGCCAAAGCAGTGAAGGAATATGTTTCCCATGTTGTGGTGATTGGGCAGGTGGCAAAACGCTTAACTGCAGCCTTTGATGAAGCAGGTTTTGCCGCTTATTCTTCGGCTGACACCTTGGAAGAGGCGGTAAACATCGCTTATCGGCAAGCGCAGCCGGGTGAGGCTGTATTGCTGTCGCCCGCCTGTGCTTCTTGGGATATGTTTAGCAGTTTTGAAGAACGGGGAGAGCGGTTTAAAAAGGCAGTTAAGGAGCTGGGGGGATAAGAGATGGCCGGGAGGACGTACCGGAACATCAAAACAAAAGAGGCTGATTTTATAATTATATTTATAACTTTGACCCTTGTCTCTTTCGGCATTGTCATGGTGTTTAGCTCCAGTCTCTGGATTGCGGAAGCAGGCCGGGGTGATTCTTTCTTTCATTTGCGTCGCCAGGCAACATGGGCCTTGCTGGGTTTGGCGGGAATGTTCTTTTTTAGCAATTATGATTACAGGAAATTGAAGCGCTGGGTTAACGTGGCGCTTTTGGCAAGTCTCTTTTTGCTCCTGGCAGTTTTTATTCCCGGTGTCGGCGTGGAAATCAACGGGGCGCGACGCTGGATTGGTATCGGGGGCTTAACGGGGCAACCATCCGATTTTGCCAGAGTGGCGTTGTTAATGTTTGCTACCGCCTATTTATCACGAAAAGATATTCGGATGAACAAATTCCTTGAAGGGCCTTTCCCTGTGCTGGCAGTTCTGGGGTTGTTTTTTTGCTTGATTTTGCTGCAGCCCGATCTGGGGACGGCGTTGGCTTTGGCTGTCACAATCATGATTATTATTTTTGCTGCAGGCATCCCTTTGTATCAATTAGGTTTGATTGCTGTCCTGTCGATGCCGGCAGTAGTATATTTAATGTTCAGTGAGCCTTATCGCATGCGCCGCATGATGTCGTTTCTTGATCCTTGGGCAGATCCTCTTAACACCGGGTACCAGATTATTCAGTCGCTTTATGCCCTGGGGCCAGGCGGTCTGTTTGGAGTAGGGCTGGGACGGGGGCGACAGAAACTGTTTTTTCTTCCTGAGCCGCATAGCGATTTTATTTTTGCAGTAATCGGCGAGGAACTGGGTTTTATCGGAACGAGTAGCGTGTTGCTTTTATATTTGCTCTTGTTGTGGCGCGGATTTAAAGTGGCGCTCATGGCTCCCGACTCTTTTGGTAGTCTATTGGCTACGGGGATTACGGCTATGATTGGCGTGCAGGCGCTGATCAATATCGCTGTGGTTACCGGCTCTATCCCGGTTACTGGGATTAATCTGCCGTTAATCAGCGCAGGCGGTTCCTCGCTGCTCTTTACCTTGAGCAGTATCGGTATTCTGCTAAATATTTCTAAACATTCCGGGTAAAGGGGATGATTTGCCGTGCGCATCTTATTTGCCGGTGGTGGCACCGGCGGTCATATATATCCGGCTTTAGCTCTGGCGCGCCATCTGGTCGCCACAGATCTGGCAGAAGTCTTGTTTGTAGGGACTGAGCACGGCATGGAAAAGGAGCTGGTTCCGGCAGCCGGCTTTAGACTGGAAACAATTCCCGTGGTGGGCATGCAGAGGCGGTTCTCTCTGCAAACGGGACGAGCAGTATTTTTGGCAGCCGCGGCAGTATTTGCCGCAGGGCGGTTAATCAGGCTGTTTAAGCCTGATCTTGTGGTGGGAACAGGGGGTTATGTTGCAGGCCCTGTGGTACTGGCCGCTTTTTTGTTGCGGGTATCGACAGTAATTCATGAACAAAATACCATTCCCGGGCTGACAAACATTTTGCTCTCCCGTATTGCCGGACGAGTCTGTCTAAGTTTCCCCGACACGGAACATTATTTCCCGCGGCCTGAACGGACAGTATTCACCGGCAATCCGCGAGCTTCAGAAGCGGCTACTGTTACCGGTAAAGGTGCAAACGCTGTGAACTTGCGGCCGCAGAAACCTGTATTTTTATGTGTGGGCGGCAGCCATGGTGCGGCCAAGCTTAACCAGGCATTTTCGGAGGCAGTGGCGCAGGTCTTGGCTGCCGGTGACGCTCAAGCAGTTTACATTACTGGGAAGCGTTACTTTGCCGAGCTGGAATCAAGGCTCGCTCCGCTGACTCTCCGCTTCCCCAATCGCCTGCAAATTTTGCCTTATCATCCTGATTTACCGGAGTTACTTAGAAAAACAGACTTGTTAATCTGCCGAGCCGGCGCCACCACTTTGGCAGAAATTACCGCACTCGGTGTGCCGGCTATATTGGTGCCGTCTCCCAATGTAACTAACAATCACCAGGAACATAATGCCAAATTCCTTTCGGAACAGGGCGCAGCCATCTTGCTGAAAGAGAGCCATTTAAGCGGTCAGAGTTTAGCTGAGCTAATGATTGAGCTGCTTGCCGATAGGAAGCGGCTAAAAGCGATGAGCGCGGCAAGTCGGGCGCTTGGTGTGCCTGACGCCGCTGAACGAATGGCAGTAATAATTCGCAAATTGCTTCAGTGAAAAAAACGCTTTGCGTTTTTTGCTTGGAACGCGTCTTTTTTATCCGCTAGGGATTGCCGCCACATCGCGTTGACCTGACGGTCCTGAGCACCCCGCAAGAATAAGGGGAAACCCCCAAAACATCCCCCCTGCATAGGATCGTAGCTTCCCTGAAAGAGATA
>BBPG01000933.1_pt2 | contig 16800 bp, 24 predicted proteins | sample 1343651 | NCBI WGS metagenome assembly BBPG01 (sample SAMD00019091, study PRJDB2971) | groundwater metagenome | biome: freshwater biome; feature: mineral spring; material: ground water | place: USA: CA, Sonoma | collected 2012-06 | depth surface m | reverse complement strand
GTCAGTTAAAAATTGAGTAATAATCGGTAAAATAGCAACAAAACCAAGGAACACTGCGCCAAACAAAGTAATTCTGCTAATAACCGAAGAAAGATAACTTATGGTTGGCGGCCCCGGCCTAACCCCCGGAAGAAAACCACCGTTTCTCTGAAGATTTTTAGCAATTTCTTTGGGATTAAAAACAATCGCAGTATAAAAATAAGTAAAAATAAAAACCAAAATAAAATATAAAATTCCATAAATAAGATTATTATTTTGAATTTTAGTGAAAAACTCAAGTATCCTTTCTCCGACAACAGGAGAAATTCCGGATAAAACCTGACCAATAAATTGGGGAAATATTAAAACCGAAACCGCAAAAATAATTGGAATAACGCCGGCCTGATTTAATTTTAATGGTAAATAAGTTGAAACTCCTCCGTAAACCCGATTCCCCCTTATTCTTTTCGCATAAGAAACAGGGATTTTTCTTTCGGCAGCGTTAATAATAGTAATACCTACTATAACAGCCAAAGCTAAAATAGCAAAAATTAAAATCATATCAAGCCTCAATATACCCAAACGAAAATTCTCTAAACCGCCGCCTAAGGACATCGGTAAACCGCTGACAATCCCCGCAAAAATAATTAATGAAACTCCACTTCCTAACTGCTGTTTATTGATTAACTCTCCAAGCCATAAAATAACCATTGAACCAGCAGTAATAACAATCACATTACCTAAAACATTTAATAAAGCGGTTTCGGCAAATATTTCTTGAGCAGAAAGAAATCTCAAAAAACCGAATGATTGAAGCGCGGCTAAAGGGACAGTCAATAAACGTCCTAAGCGTTCAAATTTTTCCCGGCCAATAGCTCCTTCTTCATAAAAAATTTCTTTTAATTTAGGGAAGACAACGGTTAAAAGCTGAAGAATAATTGTCGCGGTAATATAAGGAGCAACCCCAAGCATAGCAATTGAAAGATTCCCCAATGCTCCGCCAGAAAAAATATTTAAATAACCAAGCATCTGATTGCCAGCAACTAATTCTCTTAACCTCTCTTCGTTTATGCCGGGAATAGGAATAGCGATAAAAATCCTAAAAACAATAAGAAGAAAAATAATTATAAGAATTTTTTTTCTTAAATCTGGAATTTTAAAAACTTGCTTAATTTTTTCAAACATCTTTTTACTCTTTGTTTTGCGGTTTATTTTTTGCCTCTTAACTTCGGAAGTCTTAAGACAAATTCGCGTTCAGCTGGGCGAATACGGTGGCCAGCCCGAGATTTTTGTCCTTTAAGACCGCGACCGCAATAATTCCCTTTTTTCCCTCCGCGGCCAATTCTTTTTTTAGGTTTATTTTTATAAATTGGTTGAAGCTCGTGTAATTGCATAATGATAATTTAAAATATAAATATCAAAAAATAAATGTTTGAATTTTCAATTCTAATTTATTATTTTAATTTTTGGTTTTTGATTTTTAATTTTTTTTAACGCTTCTATAGTTGCCATAGCGTTAGTTAATTTATTTTTAGTAGTACCCAAACATTTAGCGGTAATATCAGTAATTCCGGCAAGCGAAAGAACTGCCCTAACCGCTCCCCCGGCAAGCAAACCATGACCATGTTTAGCCGATTTAAGTAAAACTTTAGCGGCGCTAAATTTTGCCATAACTTCATGAGGGATTGTTCTTTTTTTTAAAGGAACAAAAATAAGATGCTTTCTAGCTTCGATTTTAGCTTTTTGGACTGCCTGATTAACATCAACTCCTTTAGCAATACCAACCCCAACTCTGCCTTTACCATTACCAATTGCCACTGTTGCCCGAAAACGAAAACGCTTTCCTCCAGCAACAACTCTAGTTACCCTTCTTAAGTCCAAAACTTGTTCTTGGAATTCTTCTGTATTAGCTCTTTTGAATGGAAGCATAATATTAGATTTTTATTCCTTCTTTTCTTAAAATCTCGACAATAATTTTTATCCGACCATGATATTTATAACAACCGCGGTCAAAGACCATTGCGCTAATTCTAGCTTCTTTTATTTTTTGAGCTAAAATATCGCCAACTTTCAAAACCTGATCCGATTTTTTTATTTTTTTTGCCAGAGGCAAATCCGCCGTAGGCAGGAGCTTTGACTTCAACTGAAGGGTAGAAGCAGAAATTAAAGTATGACCTTTTTCGTCGTCTATCGCCTGGAGATGAATATGATTATTACTTCTTTGAACGGTTAAACGAGGACGTTCTTTAGTGCCTAAAATTTTAGACCTTGTTCTTTTTTTTCTTTTTAATCTCTGCTGATTTTTAATAATTGCTTTCTTCATTGTATAATATATTATTTATTTGTTGCGGCAGCCAGTTTCTTTCCGGCCTTTCTCCTAATAATTTCATCAACATACATAATGCCTGTTCCTTTATAAGGCTCAGGTTTTCTAATCCTTCTAATTCTGGCGGCTGTTTCGCCGACTAAAAATTTATCCGGCCCGGTAATTTTAACAATGTTTTTTTCAACTGAAATTTTAATACCCATTGGTATAAGAAATTCTACCGGATGAGAATAACCAACATTTAAAATCAATTTTTCTCCCTCAATATTTGCCCGACAACCAACTCCTTCGATTTTCAATACTTTAACAAAGTCTTCCATCGAACCTTTTAAAGCATTATTTGACAAAGCACATATCGTTCCCCAATTAGATTTTGCTTGTCTTGTATGTTTCTTAATTGAAAAGATAATATTATTATTTTCTATTTTTACTTCTACATCAGCTAAAAACTTAACTTTTAATTCGCCATTTTTTCCGGAAAAAACTAAAAACCCCTCCTCTAAACGGACTTTTACTTCTTCTGGAATAAATATCGGTTTTTTCCCAATTTTAGACATACTAAACTAAAAATTTTAACAAACCACAAACTTAAATACCTAACTTTTCTTATTAAAGACTAACACTGTTTTAAAAAAATATCAATATTTTTTTTAAAAGAAAAAGCGAGATAAAAATCTTATATTTAAAGCCTTGCGTTTTCAACTTGAAAATTTAAACAAAGTCTTTTACCAAATTTCAAAAAGCATTTCTCCGCCAACTTTCATTTTTTTTGCTTCTACATCAGCTAAAATTCCTTTTGGCGTACTTAAAAAATAATTGCCATAACCTTGTTTTGAAAATCTAATTTCGTTATAACCTTTATAAACTCTTCTTGAAGGTTTACTTAAAAACTTTATGTTTTTTATCGCTGATTCTCCTGATTCGTCGTAATTAAGATCAATGGAAATTATTTTTTTAACCGTTCTTCCTTTTTTTTGAGCAGACTTTAAATAACCAAATTTAACTAAAGATTCTGCAATCGCCAAATTAATTTTTGAATAAGGAACTTTTAGGCTTTTCTTTTTAGCCATAATAGCATTATTAATCATTGTTAACATTATTATATGCATAGATTTTAAAAAAATTACCAAGACGCTTTTTTAACTCCTGGGATTAAACCCTTAGAAACCATTTCTCTAAAACAAATTCTGCAAAGATTAAAATCCCTAATATATCCTTTTTTTCGACCACACTTAAAACACCGCCTCACTATACGAGATGAAAACTTTGGTTCTTTTTTTGCTCTTGCGATTACTGATTGTTTTGCCATTTTATTTTAATTTATTCTCCAGCCATAGACTACCCCTAGTCCATAAATAATCTTTTATTTTTTAAATGGTACTCCTATTTCTTTATAAAAATCAATTGCTTTATTACGATTCCCAGTGTTTAAAACAACCGTCACCTGTAAACCAAAACTTGCTTTTGAAATTTCCTGATTTATTTCCGGAAAAACTACCTGCTCTTTAAAACCAATATTCAGACCTCCATTTTTATCAACGCTTTTCAAATCAATCCCTTTAAAATCTCGAACTCGAGGTAAGACCGTATTGATTAATCTTTTAAGAAAATCATTCATCCTTTTTCGCCTTAAAGTAATTTTAAGCCCAACAACCTCTCCCTCTCTAACTTTAAAACCAGCTATGGATTTTTTCGATTGAGTGTCTGTTGGCATCTGACCAGTAATCAAACTTAGTTCTTTTTTAATTTCCGGTAAAATTTTCTCGTCAAACTGGGAGTTTAATTGACGGGACTTACCTATCCCAACAGAAACAATAATCTTTTCAATTTTAACCCCTTTTAAAGAGGCCTCTGTCGAAGATAAGTTTTTAATAAGACCAACATCAAACGACATATCACTCAATATATTTAGTGTCTTATCTACTATATCAGTATTCTTTTTTTTCTTCTCTTTTTTTATCATTTAAAAAATAATTATTTAAAATTAGAGTCACACTTTTTACAATTTCTTAATTTATTCTCTCCTTCAAATTTAAACCCTACTCTTGTTTTTTGTCCACATTTCGGACAAATAATTTTAACATTTGGAGTTGAAATCGGCATAGAAATCAAAACTGTTCGTCCTTTTTCTCCTTCTTTTTTAGGTTTAATGGATTTTTTATATTGATTTAGTTCTTGAATAAGAATTTTATTTTTTTGGGGGAAAACAGAACTAACCTTGCCGCTTTTGCCGCGATCTTTACCCTTAACTATATAAACATTATCCCCTTTTTTTATTTTCATATTTTATACAATATTTTTTGCCATTGATACTATTTTTTCAAACCCTTTTTCTTTAAGTTCTCGAGGGATAGGACCAAAAACTCTTGTTCCCAGCGGTTCGTTTTTATTATTTATCAAAACAACGGCATTATTGTTAAAACGAACATATAATCCGCCAGCGCGTTTAAAATTGTTTTTTGCTCTTACAATTACAGCTCTTACTTTGTCTTTCTTCTTAACATTTTTTCTCGGTTCTGCCTCTTGAACCGAAGCAATAATAATATCTCCGATTCCGGCGTATCGTTTTCTGCTACCTCCTAAAACTCTAAAGCACCGAATTAATTTTGCTCCAGAATTATCAGCTACCGTTAAAATTGCTCTTTCTTGAATCATAGTTTTTATTTTAAATCTTTAACGAGGAAACTACCCTCCATCTTTTATCTTTTGATAACGGCCTTGTTTCTTCAATAGTCACCTTATCGCCAACTTTGTATTCATCATTTTCATCATGAGCCTTAAGTCTTTTTCTGACCTTAAAATGTTTCTGATATTTTTTATCTATCTTAAAACGATTAATTTCAATGACTACGGTTTTCTGCATTTTATCAGAAACAACTATTCCTTCTAATTTTCTTTTCTTTTTTATATTATTTTTCATATTTTATATTTATTTTTTTGATATAAATTTAGTTTTAAAAGGAAGTTTATAACTCGCTAATTTTAAAGCTTTTTCAGCAACATCTTCAGAAACACCATCCATTTCAAAAATAATTCTTCCTGGTTTAACTGGAAAAACATAATATTCAACCGACCCCTTGCCTCCGCCCATTGTCACTTCCGGCGGTTTTTTAGTTATCGGTTTATCAGGAAAAACTTTAATAAAAATCTTTCCATCTCTTTTAATAAAATGAGACAATGTTTTTCGAGCCGCTTCAATCTGATTTGAAGTTAACCAAGCGCTTCCTAAGGCTTTAAGACCATATTGGCCGCAAGATAACTTCGTCCCCCTTGTCTCCACCTTTCTTTTTCGAGAACGCCCCTTGTGCCATTTTCTATGTTTTACTTTTTTAGGTATTAACATACTAACTTTATTTTTCAGAAAACATTTTTCCTTTATAAATCCAAACCTTGACGCCTAAAGTCCCATAAATTGTAAAGGCGGTTATTTCGCCATAATCAATATTCGCTCTTAAAGTAGTAAGAGGAAGATTGCCAGCTTTAAGCCATTCTCTTCTGGCTATTTCTGCTCCATCAAGTCTGCCTGCAACCTCAATCTTAGCCCCTTCAACAATTTTATAAGCCATCATTTCGCTCAAATATTTTTTAATTGTTTTTCTAAACTTATATCGTTTTTCTAAATCACTAGCAATGTTTTGAGCGATAATTTGGGCTGAACATTCATTTCTTGATAATTCTAAAACACTTAAATTAATGCCTACGGTTGTCTTATGTCGATTATCCTGTTCATTATGACCAGAAGATGGTCTGTGACCAGAAAATAATCTATGGCTAGAGGATAACTTATGATTAGAGGACGGTCCAATATCAATATTTTTCCTAAAGGCAAAAACTTCTTTGTTTATATTTTTAATTAATTCTTCAATTCCTTTACCACCTCGACCAATAATTAAACCGGGTTTTAAAGCCTTGATCACAATCTTGCAAACTCCCGGGACTCTCTCTATTTCAATTGAAGCAACACCAGCTTCTTTTAAACGCTTGTTTATAATTTTTCTAATTAAAACATCTTCTTGAAGAAGATAAACACTAATTTTTGAGTTGCTAAACCAGCGAGAATCCCAATTCTTTAAACTTCCTAATCTTAACAATGTTGGTTTAATTTTTTGCGCCATATATGTAATATTTATCAAAACGATTTATCAAAATAACTTATTAAAATAATCTAACTAAATAAATATGATTAAACAGCTTTTCGACGAAAAACACGACGGTAAAAATTAGATTTTTTCGGCTTGTCAATTTTCTGTTCTTTTCCTTCTTCTTTTTTTTCTATTTGCAATTCTTTATTTTCAGATTGTCTTTTAGCCGCAGACAAAGACTTTTTAGTAATTTTTTTGTCCTTTTTTTTGCCAACAAATTTAAACCTACTCTTCTTTTCGGAAGATTCTGATAAAATAAGAATAACATGACATCTTTGTTTATGTAAGGGTGTTGCCCGGCCTTGAGCCCGAGGCAAAGACCTTTTAAGTCTTATTCCTTTATCAACCAAAATATTTTTAATATAAAAATTTTCGATTTTTATTTCTTTATTTTTATTATTGACAACATTAGCGATAGCGCTTCTTAATAATTTTAATAAAGAAGCAGCCGCTCTTTCTTTTCTAAACATCAATTCCGCTTCAGCGTCTCCAACCGGCATACCGATAATAATCCGACTAACGCTTCTAGTTTTTCTCGGAGTTATATCTAAGTTTGATAATTTTACTTTAATTTCTTTCATCTTAAATTAATTGCAATCTAATTATTTCTTACGGCTGGAAGAAGGAACATTTTTCCCTGCGGCAGTTTTTTGTTCCATTTCTTTTTGTATTTTTCCGCCATGTCTAAAAAATTTTTTAGTCGGAGAAAACTCTCCCAAATGATGACCTATCATTTCTTCAACCACTTTAACATTAATAAAATCTTTGCCATTATGAACTGCAAAAACATGACCAATCATTTCTGGACAAATTTCACTATTTCTCGCCCAAGTTTTAATCGACGTACCGATTGGAACTTTGGTTATTTTCTTTAATAATTTTTGATCCACATAAGGACCCTTTTTAGAACTTCGGCTCATTTTTTTATCTTTTTTTCTTTTTAATTCTTCTTTTTACAATCAAAATATTTGACCATTTATTTTTTTTCCTTGTTCTTTTCCCGCCGGTTACTTTCCCCCATTTAGTTTTAGGTTTTTTAGTCCCTCTTGGTTGACGGCCCTCTCCTCCACCATAAGGATGATCCCTAGGATTCATTGCAGTGCCACGAACTGTCGGCCTAATCCCCATCTTTCTTGAGCGGCCAGCTTTGCCAATATTAGTCAATGTCCAATCAGGATTAGAAACCTGACCAATACAAGCAAAATTATCCCATAAAACTTTTCTTATTTCTCTGGACGGCATTTTAATATGGGTATAACCAGCGTCATGAGCCAAAACTTCACTGCTTGAACCAGCTGAACGAATGATTTGTCCGCCTTTTCCGGGATTTAATTCAATATTATAAATGCGATAACCAACAAAAATATTTTTAAGCCGCATTCTATTACCTGGTTTATAAGACGCAGAATCTGCAGTAATAATCTCATCTCCAACTTTAACACCTTGGGGGGCCAAAACATACCGACGCTCTCCATCTTTATAAAGAATTTTCATAATAAAGGCTGTTCTATAAGGATCATATTCGATGGTTTCAACTTTTGCCGGAATATTTAATTTATCGGCTTGATTAAAATCAACCAAACGGTAAAGTCTTTTTACTCCTCCACCTTGATGTCTAACCGTTATTCTTCCTTGATTATTCCTGCCGGAAAAAGAAGATAATTTAACTAATAAATTTTTTTGAGGTTTAACCTTGCTTAATAAACCGTATTCAACTACGGTCATTTGACGCCTTGATGGAGTTGTTGGTTTAAACCTTTTCATTTTGATATTGATATAGTTTGACCTTTTTTTAAAGTGACAATGGCTTTTTTTAAAAAAATTAACTTTTTTGATTGTCCTTTAGTTATAAATTTTCCTTTAGCCATTGATTGTCTTTTAGTTACACAAATTATATTTATCGAAACCGGTTCAACTTTATATTGTTTTTTTATCTCTTTTTTTATCTCATTCTTATTAGCATTTTTATCAACTAAAAAAACATATTTATTTAAACCGCCCATTAATTGGGCCTTTTCACTCAAATATATTTTTTGCGCTAACTTAACTTGTTGCATGATAATGATTATCTATAATAGAAATCGCATCCTTGTCTAAAAGAATATGTTTATAACGAAGTAAATCATAAACATTCAAAGAACGAGGGTCAAGACTTTTTGTTCTTAAAATATTTTTAGCTGCCCGAATCAAGTTTTTTTGGCCAACAGACAACCCTTGACCAAGAGGCAACTCATTAACTCCAGCCGGAATTATTAAAACGCTTATTTTCTGATTTTTAGTCCTTGCTAAAGATAGTTCTGTCTTGGTAAGAGAAGACGCTTGTTTTTGTTGTTTCTCTCTGGGAACAAAAATTTTTTTTAAAATTTCAGCAACCAATTTCGTTTTTGGTTCGCTAATTTTTAATTGGTCAACTATTTTTATTTCACTATCATTAAATTTTTTTGCCAACGTACTAAAAATAGCGGCTTGCTTCATTTTTTTGTTAATTTTTATTTTATAGTTCCGGTCTTTTGTCGGTCCGTGAGTAACACCTCCTCCTTTCCAAATAGGAGAACGAATCGAACCATGTCTTGCCCTGCCTGTTCCTTTTTGACGCCAAGGTTTTTTTCCCCCTCCTCTTACTTCTCCTCTTCCTTTAGAATGAGCTAAAATTTTACGGCTATTTTGAGACTGAACATTTAAAGCCTGATAAACAAGGTCCGGATTCCAAGGATATTGAAAAATACGATCTGGAAGATCGGTCTTTCCAATAATTTCTCCTTCTATATTGTATAAATCAGTATTCATAAAACTATATAAAAATTTTTATTTTTACTCCCCTAGCTCCCGGTAAAGGTCCTTTTAGGGCCAAAATTCTATTCTTATCATCCCATTCAATAATCTTCTTTTTTAAAGTGATTGTTTCGCTTCCGGTTCGACCGGCCATTTTTCTTCCGGGCCAAACTCTTTGAGAGGCAGTATCGCCGATAGAACCCGGAGCCCGAAGTCTGTTTTTTTGACCGTGAGTTTTCGGTCCACCCCTAAACCCATAACGTTTAACAACTCCTTGAAACCCTTTTCCCTTAGAAACACCAGTAATTTTTAATATTTTTCCTACCTCAAAATTTGTGTCTTGAACACTATCCTCAATTTTTACCAATGTAACCGGAACTACATCGTCTTTGATAAAAATCTGACTCATATTTAATTTTTTAGCGGTAATGTAATTCATTAAATCTACTTACTACAAAAAAACCGAGTAACCTCCGTAAAAAACGAAGTAAACGCGGTTGTTTTTGTATTATTTAAATTTTTATAATTGACTACCCGCGCTTCAATATATTAAATATATTACATCATTTTTATCTCAATGTCCACTCCCGCAGGTAGATTAACATCATTTAAAGATTCAATTAATTTTTGAGTCGGCTCTATAATATCAATTATCCGTTTATGGACTCGCATTTCAAATTGTTCCCTTGAATCCTTATGAACAAAGGTTGAACGATTAACCGTGTATCTTTTAAACTCTGTAGGTAATGGAATTGGGCCAACAGATTTACCATTCAGTCTTCCTAAAACATCAAAAATCTGCCGGCAGGAATTATCTACTAATTTTTGATCATAAGATCTGATTCTTAATCTTAGTTTTTCCAAGGTTAAATAAAAATTATTTTATAATTTTAGTAATAATCCCAGCACCAACGGTTTTTCCTCCTTCACGAATAGCGAATCTCTGTTGTTCTTCCATAGCTACCGGAACTATTAATTTAACACTTATTTTAACAGTATCTCCTGGCATTGCCATTTCAATACCGCTTGGTAAAATCATTTCTCCGGTTACATCAGTTGTTCGGAAATAAAACTGGGGCTTATATCCAGCAAAAATAGGAGTGTGACGACCTCCTTCTTCTTTGCTCAAAAGTAAAATTTCCGCTTCAAATTCAATATGAGGAGTAATTGAACCAATAGCCGCAATAACCTGACCTCTTTCAGCATCTTCTTTTTTAATGCCGCGAAGTAAAATTCCAACATTATCTCCAGCCTGACCTTCTTCAAGTAATTTATTAAACATTTCAATACCAGTAACAATCGCTCTCTGAACTGGCCTTAAACCGACAATTTCTATTTCTTCATTAAGTTTAATTTTCCCTCTTTCGGCGCGGCCGGTGACAACCGTCCCACGACCTTCAATTGAAAAAATATCTTCAATCGGCATAAGAAATGGTTTATCAATTTCTCGAATCGGTTGAGGGATATTTTCATCAACTACATTAATAAGTTCAAAAATAGGTTTAAGCGCCTCATCGTCAACAGATTTAGCTTCTAAGGCCTTCAAAGCTGACCCCTTAACTATAGAAATTTCATTTCCCGGAAAGCCATATTTTAATAACAACTCTCTAATTTCAGCTTCAACCAAACTAACAAGTTCAGGATCATCCACAATATCAACTTTATTTAAAAATACGACAATCGCTGGAACCCCAACTTGACGCGCAAGTAAAATATGTTCTCTAGTTTGAGGCATTGGTCCATCAGCCGCAGAAACTACTAAAATCGCTCCATCCATCTGGGCTGCGCCGGTAATCATATTTTTAATGTAATCAGCATGGCCAGGAGCGTCAATATGAGCATAATGCCTTTTTTCCGATTCATACTCGGAATGATGAAGAGCAATAGTAATTCCTCTTGCTCTCTCTTCTGGAGCATTATCGATTTGATCGACTGTTTCCTTTTTTTTAATATAGCCTTTTAAAAATAAGGCATTCATAATAGCTGCGGTAAGAGTAGTTTTGCCGTGATCAACATGACCGATTGTCCCAATATTGATGTGCGGCTTAACGCGTTCAAATTTTTCTTTTTCTGCCATAGTAATTTATTTAATCTATTTTTATTTTTTACCTTCTTATATTTTTTTATAAAAACTTAGGAAGGCGAATTTTTTATTAATTTCTTCGACTTTAAAATTATAATAAATATTCCTCTAATGTCAATTCATTTTATTACAAAACAACTATTTTTTACCTTCTATAATTGCCGACTCAACATTTTTTGGAACACGCTCATAATTAGAAAACTCCATTGTGAAAATTCCTCTTCCTTGAGTCATTGAACGCAAATGAGTCGCATAACCAAACATTTCAGATAAAGGAACCATTGAATCAATAACTTTAATATTATCTCTGTCGCTAATAGAATCAATTCTCCCTCTTCTTGAAGAAAGGTTACCAGCAACATCCCCCAAGAAATCAGACGGAATAATCACCTGAAGTTTCATTATTGGTTCCAAAATAACAGGTTTGGCATTCTTTACCGCCTCTTGTAAGGCAATAGAAGCCGCGATTTTAAAAGCTATTTCAGAAGAATCAACATCATGAAAAGAACCATCATAAAGTGTAACTTCCATATCAATTAAAGGATAGCCGGCAACCATTCCTTTGTTCATTGATTCTTTAACGCCTTTTTCAACCGCGGAAATAAATTCTTTTGGAATTACCCCTCCTTTAATCGCGTCAATAAAAATAAATCCTTTCCCACTTTCCAGAGGAACAACTTTTAACCAAACATGTCCATACTGGCCTCGACCGCCAGACTGACGAATATATTTTCCTTCTGCCTTAGAAGTTTCTTGAATCGTTTCTTTATAAGCGACTTGCGGGCGTCCGACATTAGCGTCAACAACAAATTCTCTTCTCATTCTTTCAACCAAAACATCAAGATGTAATTCTCCCATACCGGAAATAATCGTATCCCCAGTTTCTAAGTCTCCTGAAACTCTAAAAGTAGGATCTTCTTCCATAAGTCTTCTTAAGGCCAAGCCCATTTTTTCTTGGTCAGCTTTTGTTTTCGGAGAAATTCTTTGAGAAATAACCGGTTCTGGAAAAACGATTTTTTCTAAAATAATAGGATTTTCCACATCGCATAAAGTATCTCCTGTAGTCGTATCTTTAAGTCCGACTAAGGCGCAAATATCACCCGTATAAACTTCTTCCACTTCTTCTCTTTCATTAGCGTGCATTCTCAAAATTCTGCCCGCTCTTTCTTGATTCTCTTTTACGGCATTTAAAACATAACTGCCTCTTTTAAGGACGCCGCTGTAAACCCGAAAATAAGTAAGAGAACCGACAAAAGGATCAGCGGCAATTTTAAAAGCTAAAGCTGAAAATGGTTCACCGTCTTCAGGTCTCCTCTCGACTTCGCTTTCGTTTTTCAAATTAGTTCCTTTAACAGGAGGTAAATCAACAGGCGAAGGCAAATAATCTATTACCGCATCCAAAAGCAACTGAATCCCTTTGTTTTTTAAAGCAGAGCCGCAAAGAACTGGAACTAAATTATTATTTAGGGTCGCTTTTCTTAAAACTCTTTTTAAATCGTCTTCTCCAATTTCCTTTTTTTTGGACTGCCCTTCGGCCGCAGATTGTTCTTCGATCATAGTAAGATAATCATTAAGTAATTCCTCGTCATTCTCAACCACTTTTTCAACTAAGATAGAACGCATCTGAATTGCTTGTTCCATAAGTTTCTCCGGGATATCATAACTTACTATTTTTTCACCATGCTCCCCCTCAAACCTGAAAGCTTTCATTTTTATAAGATCTATCACCCCTTCAAATTCCGATTCGTTTCCAATCGGCAATTGAATAGCAACAGCGTTTGGAGTCAACCGTTCAATAATTGATTTAAAACTTTTTTCAAAACTTGCCCCTATCCTGTCTATTTTATTAATAAAACAAATTCTCGGAACTTTATAATCATCGGCGTAACGCCAATTAGTTTCTGATTGTGGCTCAACTCCAGCTACTCCGTCAAAAACAACAACCGCTCCATCAAGAATTCTTAAAGAACGTTTAACCTCAACAGTAAAGTCAATATGACCCGGAGTATCAATAAGATTTATTCTGTGTTTATTTTCTTCGCCTTCTTCAATATAACTCGGGGCCCAAAAACAAGTGGTGGCAGCAGCAGTAATAGTAATCCCTCTTTCTCTTTCTTGTTCCATCCAATCCATAACCGCGGCCCCCTCATGAACTTCGCCTATTTTATAAGAAGTACCGGTATAAAAAAGAATTCTTTCACTAACTGTTGTTTTACCAGCGTCAATGTGAGCGATTACACCTATATTTCTATATTTTTCTAACGGATATTTTCTCATAATTAAAAAATAAAATTCAAATATTTTACCATTCTCTTTTGAATATTCACTAAAATAACAAAATAAAAAAACTATAACTCAAAATTAAAGAGATTATCTTTTGGCCAGAGGTTGTCTCTTTACCCTTTGACCAGAGGAAAACCTACCATGAAAAATGACCAAAAACGCGATTAGATTCAGCCATCCGGTGAATATCCTGCTTTTTTTTAATAGCAGCTCCTTCGTTTTTAGAAGCTTGTAAAAGTTCTTCGACCAATTTTTCAGTTATTCCCTTGCCCTTTTTTGACCGAGCAGATTCAATAATCCATTTGCAAGCAAGCATAAATTTTCTTTCAGGCCGAACCTCTCTGGGAACCTGATAATTGGCTCCTCCAATTCTCTTTGAAGCCACTTCAACAAGCGGCATAGCATTTTGAACCGCTTTTTCAAAAATCTCAATAGGATTATGTTTCTCCTTTTCCAAAACTTTAAAAGCCAAATAAAGGTTTTTTTCCGCAATAGATTTTTTCCCGTCAATCATCAAATAATTAATAAACCTACTAACAGCTATATTATTATAAAGCGCGTCTGGTTTGCGTTCTCTTTTATAATTTCTTTTTTTTCTCATAAGGAATAATAATAAAATTTTATAATTTTAATATATTGAATCTAAACTATTATCAAGACTCTTTTTTTGGCGCTTTCGCCCCATATTTACTTCTTTGTTGACGACGATTAGAAACACCTTCAGTATCTAAAATGCCACGAACAACATGATATCTAACTCCCGGCAAATCTTTAACCCTACCACCACGAATTAAAACAACTGAATGTTCTTGAAGATTGTGTCCTTCTCCGGGAATATAAGCGGTAACCTCCATACCATTAGTTAAACGAAGACGGCAAACTTTTCTTAAAGCAGAGTTTGGTTTTTTTGGAGTAACCGTAAAAACTTTTAAACATACCCCTCTTTTAAAAGAAGAATAAGACTTAACGGGTTTATTTCTCAAAACATTAAAATATCGTCCAAGAGCTGGAGTTTTTGTTTTTTTAGTTATTTTCCGTCTACCTCTTTTTACCAATTGATTAATCGTAGGCATATTTATTAATATAAAAGAAAAATAATGTTTGTGTCAATCCTGAAAAGTCTAATAGGCTTTTACTTTATCAAAAACTTCTTTAAGAAATCAATAAAACAACGACCCAGTGATTATTCTGAAAATAATATTAGCTAAAGGCCCTAAGATAAACATTGCGGCTAAAAACGCAAATAAAATTCCAAAAATTCCTAATCTTTCTGAAATCTGCCTAAAAAATTGAGGAAACAAATCTTCAAATATTTTTGAACCATCAAGCGGAGGAAGGGGCAATAAATTAAATAAAGCCAAAAAAATATTTATATAAATAACAAATCCCCAAAAATCCCAAAACCCAGCTGGCGCATAAATACTTGGTTCTAAAAATCTTAAAATTAATCCAAAAAAAACCGCAATTATCAAATTAGTTAAAGGCCCGGCAGCCGCCACTTTTAAAGAGCCATATCTTTGATCTTTTAAAGCATAAGGATTATAAGGCACCGGCTTAGCCCAACCAATAAAAACTCCAGAATAAAAAAGCAAAAAAAGAGGGACAATTACCGTTCCTAATGGGTCTAAATGCGCTAAAGGATTAAGAGTTAAACGGCCTTCTCTTTTAGCGGTGTCATCTCCTAAGGCATAAGCTGCCCAAGCATGAGCATATTCATGAAAAATAGCTGACGCAACAATTACCGCATATATTAATAATTTAATCACATTAGGATCGCTCATTAAAACATTATATCAGAGTTTTGTTTTGTCGTAAAATAAAGTTTATATATTAGATGACACATTACTTAATATATTGAATTTAAAGCTCTCCATAGTGAACTATTTAATTCAATATAATCACAACTTTTGATGATTCAAAAAATCTTTATTATTTAGCCAAGCGTTAGTTAAAACGAAAATAATAAAACTTATTAACTAAATTCTAAGTTCTCTTAAAATTAGAATAGGAGTCTGATAATTAGACTGAGTGGCTGGATTATCTTTTAAAATTTCCAGCATTAATTTTTCCTTACCTATTAAATCCCGACTTTTTCCTAAAATGTTCCCCCCTAAATCATTGACATCAGCCACCAGAAAAAAAAATCCATATTTTTCTTTGAAGTTTTGACAAAGATTGTCGCAATTTTTTAAACCGAGAATACCCATCTCGCCATATTGGGGAAATATTTGGTCATAAAAACCATCAATTTGAGAAATCTGATGGCCAGCCACCCAATAAAAAACACCATAAATTTTAAAAACTTTACAGACCCCAGCCAAAATTGAAGCCAATAAAATTCTTGGCAAACCAGCCAAATTAATGGCTAACTGCATTTTTAAAGGATTGCCAACCGAAAAACCGGCCGTTGTCTTTTTAACAAACCCTGAAAGAAAAGAAGCCCAAAAACCTATTTTTAAATCTTTTTTATAAACAACTTTTCCTTCTAAGATTGAAATAATTTTTTGACCCAAAACCACAATATCCCCTTTTTCTAAATAGGCCAAAACATAATTTTCTAAAATTTCTGCCAAAGAATCTTTTTCGCTAATAAAATGTGTTTTTATTGGATAGCGAGCCCACCTTTGGCCCGAAACTTCAATTATTAATTTTTTACCAGGATTAGGTTGAAACTCCATTAATTTTATTTTAATCTTTTTAAGCTAAAATTAAAAATCTATACATAAGTCCATAATATTCTTTCTGGAAAACCCAAAGTTTTTTATTAAATATTATATCAAACTTTGATTGTTTAAAAAAAAGCGTATATAAGGCTAACCAAACTTATGTCTCTAAAACCATTTAAATTATTAATCTTACAACGATATTATAAAATGGCTTATTGAATCTTCCTTACGAAGTTCAATTTTACAAGAAATAAAAAATAATGTAAAATTCAAAAATTAAAAATTTCTTTCGTTAGTTTTCAATTTTCAATTTTCAATAAATTTTACAATTTTATAATTTCCAAACTTACGGTTATTCTTATAAAGTTAAACTTCAATAGACTTCTCCAAAAAATCACTAATTTGTTAAGAAATAAAAATATTTAGAAATTGGAAATTCGAATTATCAAGATATATCTTATTGTAAAACTCTATAAAACTAAAGTTCTAAAGAATACAATATATTTATAACATTATGTGTAAGAATCTCAAGTGTTATTTACACTTTTA
>BBPG01000944.1_pt1 | contig 16843 bp, 15 predicted proteins | sample 1343651 | NCBI WGS metagenome assembly BBPG01 (sample SAMD00019091, study PRJDB2971) | groundwater metagenome | biome: freshwater biome; feature: mineral spring; material: ground water | place: USA: CA, Sonoma | collected 2012-06 | depth surface m | reverse complement strand
AAACAAGAAATTAAATTTAAAACGGAGGATTATAATTACTATAATCGAGCTGTAGGAATTATCAAACACAGTGACAAATTCCTAATTATGAATGTGGATAATGCACCATATTATCACATTCCAGGCGGACATATTGAAATAGGCGAAGATTCTATTACTACTATTACTAGAGAAATTAAGGAAGAATTAGGTTACACCGTTAAAAATACAAATCTATTTTGTATTCAAGAGAATTTCTATGAGAAAGGAGGAATTATTCAACATGGTGTAGAATACTACTACATTATTGAACTAGAAGAAGACGTTGAAACAGTTGACAGAGAAGTTATAGAAATCGATCGTGGTGAAGAAAAACACTTATTTATCAAATGGGTTTCTATTGATGAATTGAAAGAAATAGATCTTAGACCATTCACTGTTAAGGATTTGATGGCGAACAACAAATTGGACACTTTAACACATATAATCAAAAAAGATTGATGAACTATGAAAGATTGTGCGTTTTGCTCTTTAGTAAATCAAACTGATAAAGAACTTTGCTCTAAATATGTGATTTTGAACTTAGCAGAATATAACAATAATACATTTTTATAGGCATGCCATTCTGAAGCTTTAGCGAAAGATGGCTCCGGCGGTAGGATTCGAACCTACGACCAACTGCTTAACAGGCAGCTGCACTACCGCTGTGCTACGCCGGAATATGCCTATTTTATTATTTTTAAACAAAGAAATCAAACAATTACGCCCAAATACATCTAGGATTATGGATAAGTCCTGATTATCTAAAATTAACTGCAACGGCTATAACCGCAATTCATACAATTCATACATCCTTCACTTAATATAAGTTCAAAATTACACTCCGGGCATTCTGGCATTTCTCCATAATCAGCAAGAGATTTTTTTATTTTTTCTTTTGGCGCACCAACAAAAATACCCGGGAGCGCGACACTTGCGACCGAAGGACAACCCAAGGGTAATTCCATTGGTGATTTTAAATTTCCGTTTAATTTAACATGTTCTTCTAAAGCCCGTCCAATAGCGTCCGGTAAAGAAAGAATAGTTCCATTTTCCGATATTACCGGCATTGGACCACGAATACCCTTAAGGTGGCTAACTATTTCTTCAATTTTTATTCCGCAACGCAAAGCCAAAGAGATAAGACGACAAACTCCCTCTGTCTGCTCTTGAAAAAAACCTCCGCTTTTACCGATAGTCGCAAAAATTTCAAAAGGCAATCCATTCTCATCATTATTAATCGTAATATATAAATTTCCATAACCGGTTTTAATTCTATAAGTTTTACCTATTAAAGCCATTGGCCTTTTTCTTGGATAAATACCTGTTTTATCAACCATTACCTTAAGTGGCTGCTCTTGAACACCCGGAGATTGCGTAATAGCCTCATCTTTTTTATTGACGCTTTTTTCTTTGTCGCCGATTGTCAAAATCTGGACACTACGGCTCTCGTCCCGATAAACAGTACATCCTTTACATTTTAATTTCCAAGCTAAAATATAAGCTTTGGCAACATCTTCTTTAGTAGCTTCATTTTTAAAATTAATTGTTTTTGAAATAGAACTATCAATATATTTCTGGAAAGCAGCCTGCATTTTTATATGTTCTTCCGATGTTAAATCCATTGCCACCACAAAAATATCGCGAAATTTTTTCGGCAAAAAAGACAGATGTTGGACAGATCCTTTTTTAATAACTTCTTGTTTTATCTCTTCAATTTTTTTCTCATTAAGTTTTAAACTCTTTAAAGCTTTTTCAAAATAAACATTAAAATAATTATATTTATTGTTGTCTTTGTCCTGTTTCACATAAGCCAAAGCAAAATTCGGCTCCATACCAGAAGAAGCATCCATTATCATTGAAGTGCTCCCAGTCGGAGCAATAGTAGTTAAAGAGGAGTTTCTTATTTTTATTTTTTTCTTGGCGAAAATACTTAAATGCCAATTCGGGAAATTTCCTTTTTCTTCCGCCAACTTCTGAGAAGTTTCATAAGCGGCTTCTTGAATTGTTTGCATTGTTTTTTCAACAATTTTTAGACTTTCTTTAGACCCGTATTTGATGTTTAACTGATAAAGCATATCGGCGAATCCCATTATCCCCAAACCAATTTTTCTATTTTTCAAAGCTACTTCATTAAGTTTATCAACGGGAAAATTAAAAAAATCAATAACATTATCAAGCATTTTAACCGCTGTCCCCGTTACTTTTTTAAGCCGCTTATAATCTATTTTTTGATTTTTCACAAAAACTCCTAAATTAATCGCTCCTAAATTGCAGTTATCATACGGATGAAGAGGTTGTTCCCCGCAAGGATTAGTCGCTTGAATCAAACCCAACCCCGGCAAAGTATTTTTTCTGTTTATTTCATCAATAAAAATAACGCCGGGTTCGCCGTTTAACCAAGCATACTCAACAATTTGATCAAATAATTCTTTAGCGGTGATATCAACTTCTTCAGACCCAATTACTGTACTATTATCATCACCGTGATAATCACGAATAATTCGTCGAGGCTTTGTTTTTTTATCTTTCCAAACGCAATACCATTGTTTATTCGGATTTTTTAAAAACTGATTAATAAATTTATCAGTAATTTTAATTGAAATATTAAAAGTTTTTAAAGCTCCTTCCTTCTTTTTACAACTTATAAAATCTAAAATATCCGGATGTTCAACCGAAAGCAAGGCCATATTAGCGCCGTGACGGTTTTGTTGTTTAATCACTAAAAAGGCCTGATTAAAAGCTTGAATAAAAGAAACCGGACCAGAAGCAAAACCCCGAGAACGCTTAGTTGGAGTCATCGCTGGCCTTAATTCGGAAAAATCAAAACCTAAACCACAACCAGTCTGTTGTAAAAGACTAGCTTCTTTTAAAGTCTGAAAAATTTCCTCCATAGAATCACAAACAGGCAAAACAACGCAATTAGCGATTAAGGCAGTTGAACTTCCGGCATTAGCCAAAGTTCTACCGGCGGGAACAAACTCCTTATTCGCCATTACCTCAAAAAACTCCTCTTTAGTTTTTTCAATAAATTTTTGATTGCCCCCATATTTTTTTTCCGCTTCTGCCAATGCTCCGCTTACACGGTCAACCATTTCAAAAAAAGTTTCTTGTTTTCCTGTCTGCTCGTCAATTAAAAAATACCGTTTTTTCATAATCTCTAAAGCGTTTTCCGAAAATTTTTCTTCCCACTTTTTATCTTGATTCTTATTTATTTTTTTCACGGTATTTTTACTTAACATAGTTTATTTTTTTGTCTACTTCATTATTGTAGTTTAAAAAAATAAAAAAGCCACCCCTCAATCAAGGTGAAAATGTGGATAAGTCCGTTTATTAATCTTACTTCCGCTTTTTTCTTAAAAAAGTTGGAATGTCAAAAATATTCTCCTCTTTTTTTGAAATTTTTTCTTCTTCTGTCTTTAAATTCTCTTCTTTCTGACCTGAAATACCCTCTTTTTCTATTTTTTTACTTTCTTCATGAGATTTTGAAGAAAATAAGCTAAAATGATGACCTTCACGAGCAATACCATTAAAACCCGTAGCAATAAGATTAATTCTTATTTGGCCCGGCTTTAACCGACGAGTATAATAAGCGCCGAAAATTATTTTTGCCGACGGATCAATGTTTTCGGTAATAATTTTCGCAGCTTCATTAATTTCAACCATTTTTAAATCATGACCGCCGCAAATTCCAAAAAGAACTCCTTTAGCCCCATCCATTGTAAATTCCAAAAGCGGAGAATTAATCGCCTGATTAGCCGCCTTAACCGCTCGGTCATTGCCTGCGGCATATCCGATTCCAACCGAAGCTAAACCAGTATTTTCCATAATTGTTTTTACATCGGCAAAATCCACATTAATAAGACCGGCTGAAGAAATCATTTCAGCGATGCTTTCAACGGTATTTTTTAAAACTTCATCTATTTTTAAAAATGCTTTCATTATTGAAGTGTCGTTGGAAATAATACTAAAAATTCTATCGTTCGGTATAATAAATAAAGCGTCAACTCTATCTTTTAATTTTAAAATTCCTTCTTCGGCTATTTTCATTCTTTGGGAGCCTTCAAAAATAAATGGTTTTGTAACTATCGCTATAGTTAAAGCCCCAACTTCTTTAGCTATTTCAGCTATTACTGGTGTAGCGCCTGTTCCAGTGCCGCCGCCAAAACCAGCAGTTAAAAAAATTATATCCGCTCCTTGCAAGGCTTCTATTAAATCAGACCTATTTTCTTCTGCCGCTTGCCGACCAATTTCAGGATTCATCCCCGCTCCTAACCCTTTAGTTAAATTTCTGCCAATATTAATTTTATGTTTTACATTACAATATTCTAAGTCTTGAATATCAGTATTAACAACGACAAACTCCACTTCTCTAATAAAATCATTACTCATTCTGGACGCGGCATTACCTCCTCCGCCGCCAATACCAACAACTTTAATTTGAAGATAAGGCGATATTTTTTTCTTTTTGCGATCCGAAGACAACCCAACAATTGGTGGATTTTCTTCAATATGAATTTTTTTACGACTAAAAGATAATTTACGGCTCGGAGATAATTTTACTGACATTTTATTTTTTTTTGACATTTATTTAAATATACTCAATTAAGAATCTTCTATCAAGAAGGCAAAAGATTTTTAAATAAAGCGACGATTTTTGTAAAAATATTATCTGACGAACGAGGTTTTATTTTCCCTAACTCTTTGCTCCAGACAACCAACCCTAAAACTAAAGCGTATTCTGGCGACTCAATATATTCATTCAGTTCCCCGCTTTGAGTTTCAAATAAAGAAGGACTTGGTAATCCGATTTGAGCGGAAAGTCTAAGCTCCTGACGAGCCAAATCAGCTAAGCCCGGTAATTTAGCTCCTCCGCCGGTCAAAACCACCCCAGCCGGCAAACGAGCAGCCTTCCCTATTAATTTTAAATCATTATTTACCAACTCAAAAATTTCCTGAACTCTTGATTCAATAACTTCAGCGATAAATTTCCTAGAAGGAGTACCGCTAAGATTTTCGCTGATTTTTTTTAAATCAACGCTTTCCCGGCTAGGAATACTTTTTGGTAAAACACAACCATAATTAATTTTTATCTTTTCGGCAGCTTCAACCGGAATTTTTAAAGCAATAGCCAAGTCGTTTGTAATATGCCCAGAACCAATAGGAAAAATATTAGTATGAAAAAGTTTATTTTCTTCAAAAACCGCAATGCTAGTTGAAGCAAAACCAATGTCTATTAATACAACTCCTAATTCTTTTTGATTTTTTGTTAAAATCGGCTGGCTAGAAGCCAAAGGATTAAAAAACAAACCACTGATTCCGCCACCTGCGGTTTCAACGCATTTTATCAAACTTTTTACCGCCGGAGAAAAAGCGTCAACAACCAAACTCGAAACCTCTAACCTTGAACCAAGCATTCCTAAGGGGTCTCTAATATCATTAACACCATCAACGATAAACTCTCTTGTAATAGTATGAATTATCATTCTGTTTGGAGGAAGATTAATGGCCTGCGAAGCCTGGATAACTCTTTCTATGTCGTCTTCATGAATCTCTGAATTGGCCCGGGCAACAGCAATAATCCCTCTTGAAATTTGGGCCCTTATATCCGTAATACCGACATTAAGATAAATATTTTTAACGGCTGGTTTAGAAACCAATCTTACTTCATTTAAAAGCTCGCCAATATTTTTTGTGACCTCATCTATTTCAACCACCGTTCCTTTTCTTAATCCAAGCGAAGGCCGACTAAAACCAGTTATAATTCGCAATTTATCTCCGGTAGCTTCAGCTAAAACAGCTTTAATTTGAGAAGAGCCTATATCTAAACCCAAGACCATGCTTTTTGCCATAATTGATTTTCTTTTTTTTCCATTTTTATTCTATCACTTTTTTTAGCGTGAGTATAGCCCAAAAGATGAAGCAAGCCATGAATCAAAAGTTTGTGACCAACGGATAATCCATAGTCAATAGGCAATCCAAAAATATCTTTTTTTTTATTTACAAGGTTAGAGGCAAGATAAATTTCTCCCAAAAAACATAGTTCTGTTTCAGGATAAGGAATTTTTTGTTGTCCATAAGTTGCAGGAAATTTAAAAGATAAAACATCGGCAACTTTTTCTTTACGCCGATATTTTTTATTTAACTGAAGCATTAATTCATCCGGCGCTAAATAAACATTAATTAAAAAACCAGATTTATTTAATTCCAAAAGGATTTTTTCACAAAAATTCTCCAATCTATAAAAATTTTGTTTGGCCATATTAATCATCTCTCAGGGCCTTACTTCGCCATATTAAACCGTAGACTTAATATCTCAACCCCAAAACTCGTTATTGTAAAAGACGCTTAACCACTTCAGAGACCAAATTGCCATCAACCTTGCCTTTCAATTCCTTCATCGCTTCTTTCATAACCAAACCAAAATCGCTGTTCCCTTTGGTTGTCTTTTGACCACTGACTATCTGTTGATTGTCAAAAATAACTTTTTTGACTATGTCTTCAACGACCTTTTCCTCAAGTTCTTCCGGCAAATATTGAAAAATTATTTCTAATTCTTTTTGCTCTTTTTGAAGTAAGTCTTTTCTTTCGGTTTGAGAATAAATGTCTATCGCTTCTTTTCTTTTTTTAGCTTCCTTTTTTAAAACACTTATAACTTCATCATCAGTCATAATCTCATCAACTAAAATATCAGCCCGATTTTTACCGCGCTTGGATATTTCTTCATTATGAATACTTGCGATTAAAAGCCTTAAAACCCCAACTAAAAAATAATCAGCTTTTTTAAGACCTGCTTTTAAATCTGATTCTATTTTTTCTTGAATTTGTCCTTTAACCATAACAAAACAAAGTTTTAATATATTGAACGACACACCGCTCAATATAAACAATATAATAGAAGCCTACATCAGCCCTTCTTTTTTGGCTTTTTCTACTTCGGCGGTTTTTTTAACTTTATAAAGAGTCGAAAGCCTGCGAGATCTTTTATTAGGATTTCTCCTTGAAAAACTTCGTCTCTTAACTTCAAAAAAAAGACCTGTTCGCTGAACTTTTTTAATAAAGCGAGAAATCAACGATGCCGGAGATTCCCCTTCTTTTTTTTTAACTTCAATTCCCATATTTTCTTTTTTAATTTATTTTTAATTTATTCAAAACTTTACTTCACTTTAATAATTTTTACTCTTACACTTTCTAATTCTTCTGTTAAAAAATTTTTAGCCAAGGAACTTTTGACAACAGAACGAATTGACCCCCCGCCGTCTCCTTTAAACCGCGGGATAATGTGCAAGTGAAAATGATCAATTGTTTGTCCGCTAATTTTACCGTGATTTATACCAATTGTAAACCCATCAGGCTTCAAAGCCTTAAATAATTTTTTAGTCATTGTTTTTGCCGCTTTAAACACTGCTGTTAAATCTTCTTCTTTAAGATGTAAAATATTTTCAGCATGATTTTTGGGAATCACCAATAAATGACCTCTTGCTAATGGAAGAATATCTAAAAAACACAAAACTTTTTCATTTTCATAAACAATATAAGAAAAAATTTCTTTATTGGCTATTTTGCAAAATAAACAATCTGCCATAATTTTATAAATTTTAGATAAAACAATAAAAACTATTCAAAAGTATTCAAAAGTATCAACGCCCTGTCTTCTGTCCCACTCTATCAAAATTAGTTCTCAATTTTTAACCAAGCCCAAAAAAAATTCATATCTAATTCAATTTGTTTAAAAAAACAAAACTAAAGCTTGATAAAAGACATATCAATCTTTCAATCTTTTTTTAACCTCTTCTACGATTTTCTTTATGGAAACTGTTTCTTGGACTCCGTTTTCCATATCCTTTAAAATAATACTTTCTTCATAAAACTCTTTCTGACCTATAATCAAAGCAAATTTGGTTTTTTCTCTGTCCGCGGCTTTAAGTTGAGACTCAAGAGATTCTTTCCCTAAAGCTTCAAATATTTTAATATTGGTCTTTCTAAACTCTTCAATTAAAGCAAAAGTTTTCTTTTTAGCTAATTCTCCAGCGTGAATTATAAAAACCTTATCTTTGGTTTTTTCTAAAATAATCGGAGATAAAGATTTTAAAACTTCAATAATTCTTTCAACCCCCAAAGACACGCCAGCTGACGGGATTGCTCTTTTACCGAAGGACTCGGCAAGATAATCATACCGACCGCCGCCGGCCAAAGCCAAAGAAGGATTCCCGCTTTCAATTATTTCAAAAACCGTTCGGTTATAATAATCCAACCCTCTTACTAAATGCGGACTTAAAACATAAGGAAAAGAAATTTCATCTAAAAACTCCAAAACACCCTTAAAGTGCGATCGACAAGAAAGGCAAAGATAATCTAAACTAACCGGCGCGTTTTCTTTGGTTTGTTGACACAATTCATTCTTACAATCTAAAACTCTTAAAGGATTAATTTTTATCCGACGCTCGCAATCCTTGCAAATCTTTCTCTTTGTTTTTGTTAAAGAAGCATAACGGCGGTAATATTCCTGAAGTTTTTTTCGATAACCAGGCCTGCAAGCCCGACAACCGATGCTGTTTAACTGAACAATAATTTTTTTAATTTTTAATTCTTCAATAAATCTGAAAGCGCTGACAATAATTTGAGCATCATATATTGGGTCAGCCTCACCACCTATAATTTCTAATCCAGCTTGGTAAAACTGTCTAAATCTGCCTGCTTGTGGAGCGCTATATCTAAAAACAGGACCAAAATAACACATTTTAACTGGCTGGGATAAACGACTCATACCATGCTCAATATAAGCCCTGATTAAAGAGGGGGTAAACTCCGGCCTTAAGGCAACAAGGTCTTTACCCTTAGTTTTAAAAGTATACAACTCTTTTTCAACAATATCTGTGTTTACACCAGTGCCTCTAATAAATAATTCTGCCCTTTCTAAAATCGGCGGTTCAATAAATTTAAAATTATAAAATTCAGCTGTTTTTTTGAAAGCTTTTTCAACCTTCTCCCAATAAGGATAATCTGCAGGCAAAATATCTCGCATCCCTTTTAAGGTCTGAAGAATAAACTGCTTATTATTTTTTTTTTGCTTATTTTTCATCTTTAAAAGAAAAAACTTAATCTCGGCCAAAAACGAACTCTAACAACGCCAATAATATCTTTCTCATTAATCGGCCCCCACCTCCTTGAATCAAAACTGAAAGGGCGGTTATCTCCCAAAACAAAATATTGGTCCTTGCCTAAAATAAATTTATCAACCGAAAAAAAAGAAGTTTCGGTGCCTGGTTTTAAATATTCTTCTTCTAAAAGATTATTATTAACAAATAAATCCCCTCCTTTAATTTCTATTTTTTCGCCGGGCAAACCAACAATTCTTTTAATATAAGGCAAAGACCTATTTTGAGGATAACGAAAAATAATGACATCTCCTCTTCCCGACTCTTTAAAACGATAAGAAACTTTATCAACCAAAAGATAGTCCCCATTTTTAAAATTCGGCTCCATACTAACTCCTTGAACTAAAAATGGCTGGGCCAAAAACTGAGAAATAAGAAAAACTGACAAAAACGCCACAAAAAAAACTTCAAATACCTCTTTGATTGCTAATAAATACTGCTTCATTTATGTTGTTTTTTTATGTCTTTTTTAAAATAATGTTGACCGGCCACCCCTTAAAGAATTATCCTTACAGTGAATCGAAAATTCAATACAATCTAACAAACATATTTTAATACAAAAATTTAAAATGAACAAGATGGACAGCAAAACAAATTCTCGAAACATCAAACAGCGCGCCGCTCATCAAAAAAACTTGAAAATTATAATCGGTTTAGGCAATCCCGACAAAGAATACGAAAACACTTATCACAATGTCGGCATTTTGTTTATAAATCAGATATTGAATATTAAAAATCAAAATGATAAACCAAAATTTAAAAAGATGAATTATTTTGAATATTTAAATATTGATGGATTAGTTTTCATAAAGCCTCTGACCTTTATGAACCAATCCGGCAAAGCAACCAAAGAAGCGATGAAATATTTTTCCAACAACAAAAAAATCGAACCCGAAGAAGTTTTAGTCGCTCACGATGACTCCGATATTGAATTGGGAAAATATAAACTTAGTTTTGGACGCTCAAGCGCCGGCCATAAAGGAGTCGAGTCTATTATTTCTTCGTTAAAAACAAAATCTTTCTGGCGATTGCGTCTCGGCGTCAGAGCAAAAGAAAAAGAAAAAATTCGAGCAAAAGCGGGCGAATTCGTTTTAAAAAAAATAACTCCTACTGACCAAAAAAAAATAAAAGAGGTTTTTGAAAAAATAAACTTGGCTCGTGAAAATATCTTATAAGTTTCGTAAAAAAAGTCTTATAACTTGCCGTAAAACTTAACTATAAAAATAAAACTCCTTTAATTTAGATTACTCCCGCTATGATACATCATAGCGCTATAAACAAATGAAGGTTATTTTGTTTCAATGGTTAGAGAAAAACTAACTCGATTATCGTTAGTTTCTATAAAACTGGCAAAGGGTAAATCAATTTTATTTATTTCAGGGATATTTTCAATTTCAGATTTAAACTTAAAAGCCTCTGACGGAGACAAGGCTGACCCTTTTATTAAAACCTGCTTTTGTTCGGGATTAATAAAAATTCTTATTATCCTGATATCGTTATCCTCGACTGGTTTTTGAAGCTGGGCCAAAAAAGGCGAAAAAGATATTTCCTTGCCTTTAATTTCACCAATCAACTTCACAGCGCTATTAAAATCTTTGGCGTATTGTTTTAAATGATTAAATTCTTCAACCTCGGAAACGCTCATAGGAGCTTTTTGAACAGTTTCTAAATTAGCGTAAATATTCCTAAAAAAAACAAAACTAAAAGAAAAAACTAAAAAGAAAAATAAAGAAACCGCCACAAAAACATTTCTCCAAAAAATTGCCATATTTAAAACTTGATTATGATGATATTCCTCAAGAACAGAAACTGCGCCAAAAGTAATAAAACTGTCTTTTGAACGCGGCATATCGCCTCTGACGGCGGCGCCTAATGCTTCAATCCAACCAGGATAAAATTTCTGATTATTTACAACTACTTCTTCTACTTGAAGATTTTTAAATTTTTTCTTGATAATTTCTTTAATTTCTTCGGTCAATCCTTGAGTTAATAAAAAAAGACGACTGGCCTTTCCGCTAAGTTGTCCTTCAGTCATAGGTTGCCCGTTGATAATAGATTGCCCATTAGTTATGGGCTGTTCTTTCAACGCAGATTGTCCTTCGGTCGCAAAGCGGAAAGAATAAAAATTCATCACTCTTTCCAATTCACTAATAATGAGTTGTTCCGCTTTTTCAAAAGGAATACGGCGGTCTTCGCCCAAAATCGATTTCCAAGAAGAAAAATAATCAAAATAAAGACTATTATTTTTAATAATGGCAAAATCAAGGCCTTCAGCAGAAACTACTAAAGTAATATAACCAAGCCCTTGGTCAAGTTGTTTAAGATGATCCAACGCCCTGACTAAACTAAGACTCTGGAACTCAACTGCCGCTATGCTAAAATCCGCTTCTTTAAGTAAATTGACAAAATCATCAACAACGTTTGATTGCACAAAAGCCGCTAATAAATCAATTTGATGATTATTCCCCGCAAAAGAACCAATAATCTGATAAGCAGAATAAGCTTGTTTAATATCAATCGGAGAAATCATCTGCATATTAAGATCTGCCGCTTCATTAAGAAGTTTGTCTGAAAGATGCGGTAAAAAGAAAACCTGCGGATAAACAAGGTTATTCCCCAAAGAAACAACAACATCAACTTTTTTCCGCGGCTTCGGCTCAATATAATTTTTGAGTTGTTTAAAAGCCTCAAGGGCGATTTTGCGGTCTTTTATCTTCCCTTCTTCTATGATATTTGGCGGCAGACGAAGAGAAAACTTAATTAAGCCATTATCGCTTATTTTCACATATTTTAAACCGGAATCAGAAATAATCAAACCGCCGGCTGATTTTAACTGGCCAAAAATTCTTAAAACTTTTTGAACTTTTTTAAATGCCTCCATTTTATTTAGATACTTTAATTAAACCACAATTTCCCTAAAAGAGCGAACCCTAATCTCTCTGGAAAGATCGCCAACTTCTAAAATAACTTCCAAACGACGACGAGTGTTTTGCAATTCACCGACTGAACGAATTCTAAATAAACACCCCCAGACAACGCCGCATGACCCTAAATCCGCCGGGTCCCTTTCCACAGAAACACGCGCCCTGCTATTACCTTTAGTCTCTAAAAGACACGGATTGGCCACAGTACAAAGGCTTAAATCATCTCCTAAAATAATCCGATAAATCGCGTCGTTTATACCGCTTCTGGCACTTGATAAAGCCCCAACAGCCAAACGCCTTTCAAGATTGCCTTGGGCAAACAACAAAGAAACTATAAGCAAAGAAACAATTATATTAGCAGTTATAAAAGAAATTGATAAAATTGCGGCTAAAGCAACAACTCCATTATTATTTTTCGCTAAAATTTGTATTTTTTTAAAGATATTCATTTTGCCAATGTTTTAATAATCTTATATACATTCGGTCAAGGACTCCAGTTTACTATAATATCTTCAATAATCGGCGAAGGATTAGCTCCGCTTCTTAAAACAAGTATTCTATATCTAAAATGTCTTTTATTATTGTGATGGGAACCAAGTCTTGCGGTTATTCCCGGACCGCTCATTGTATAAAAAGTGCCTGCAGTGCCATCAGTCCCGACAAAAGCGCCATCTCCCGAGGTTTTAGCTCCTCCCCAGCCAACACCACTGTTGCAAGTTGGCGGATTAGTTGCTCCGTTTGGACAATTAGCAGTCGCCAACTGAAATCTAACTGTGCCGGTATTTAAACTTCCCCGCCAAACAATATAATTTAAGCCCGCTCCAGCGGTACCGGTTTCAGTGTCAAAAGTTGAAGAAATCAAATTACCTTCAATTGTGTCGTTAATTGTTAATTGACCGCTAACATTAAAAACTATATTGGCTGAAGATGAAGAAAAACCATTATTCGAACTGTTTACTGGACCCTCAACACCTGAACCGGCGGACCAATCGCTAAACCTGACAGAATGATTCCTGAATCTTGTAAGATAAACAACTGAAGTTATTTCTCTTGCTGCTCCTAACACAGGAAAACTTATTCTAGCAGTAACTTTTTGAGTTGACGGATTATCACTGCCTCCGCTTAAAACAATGGCTCCGCTGGCATTCCTTAAAACATTTTCAACCGTAAAAGAACGAGTGTAATTAACATTATTTATAGAAACAACATTTGTCCCGGCTACAATATTAATAATTGAACCACTAGGTGAAAAATGATGCGCCGAAGGGGCTTTAGTTAAATTATAAATTCTGTTCCAGTCAGCATTGGAGATATTATTGGCAATATCAATTATTTCCTGCATTAAACCGCTTGCCACTGCCTCCCGCTGGGCATAAAGATTAGACCTTAAAGCCACCGTTAATCCGTCGGATAAACCACTTAAAATAATAACAGAAATACTTACGCCAATCATTATTTCCATCAATAATTGTCCCTTCCTGTCTTTTTTTTCAATCATCATTCATAAAAAAATTTTTATTTTAAATAACGGTTACTAATTGATAAATCGGAGCTATAATAGAAACTGCGAGAACCCCCACCACCAAACCAATAAAAAGCAAAAGCACCGGCTCCAAAAAAGCGACCAACATCTTAATTGAAGAATCTATTTCCGAAGTATAAAAATCCGACAAAGTTTCCAAAACCTCTTCCATATGACCAGCTTTTTCCGAAACAGCTATAAGATTAACCACAACTTTTGGAAAATATGGCTCTTTTCTAAAAGATTCTCCGACTGTCACTCCTTTAAGAATGCCTTCCCTTGAAATCCTTAAAAGAGCGCTTTTTAATTCTTCCGAACCAACCGCGTCAGCAGTAGTTTCTAAAGATTCGGTAATCGGTAAGCCAGCCTTTAAAAGAGAAGCAAAAGTCGCGGCAAACCTCTGCAGGGCTATTCTTTGCAGCAACACACTGATAACCGGAACCTTATTAATAAATTTTGTAAAAATTTTATTGCCAAAATCGGTCTTAAAAAGAAAATACCAAAGCCCGAAAATAGCCCCTACCATTAAAGGTAGAATTATTAAAATATTGTTCCCAATAAATAATCCAACTCCAAAAACAATTCTCGAAAAAAACGGAGGGTCAACATTCGTTTCAGCAAAAGCATTGGCAATTCTCGGTAAAATAAACGCCGCCATTAAAATCATAATTATAAAAGCCATTACTAAAAGAATAATCGGGTAAACAAGGGCTGATTTAATTTTATTTCTTAAATCTTTTTCTTTTTCCAAGGATTCGCTTAAATCTCCAAAAACTTTTTCCAAACTTCCAGAAGATTCGCCGGCTTTTATTAAATTCACGAAAACCGGAGAAAAAACACTCTGATACTTTAAAAAAGTAGTATAAAACGGCCGACCTTTTCTTAAATTTTCCCTAACTTCTATTAAAAAAGCTTTAACAACCGCTTTGTCAAAATCAGAAATTAAAATATCAATTGCGTGAAAAAGATCCGTGCCCACTCTTAACATCAAAGCTAAATATTTTGTTAAAAAAACTTTATCGGAAATATTAATTGATTGACCGAAAACTGATTGAAGTCCCTTTATTTCAAGTCCCTTTAAGGCCTTAACAGAAATCGGTTTTAACCCTTGAGACGCCATCCACTCTAAAACCTCAACAGAACTACCAGCTTCAATATGTCCTTTCACGGTTTGCCCGTTAGATTGAATAGCGACATAATAAAAGTTCATAAAAAAAATATAGCAAATTTTGTCCGATATATCAAAACTATAAATAGCGCAAAATTATAAAATCAAAAACTTCTTAAATTTGAAAATTGAATCATTGAAAATTCATTGAAAATTAGAAATTGAAGACTTACAAGTTTACAAAATTCAACTGCAATAATTCTCACAAAACAACTATTCTTTAATGACTCTTAAAATTTCGTCAATTGTAGTTAAACCAATTTCTACCTTTCTAATCCCATCTTCAAACATTGTAATCATTCCTTCTTGTTGAGCTTTTTTCTTTAAAACATCAAGAGAAAAATTCCGGCTGATAATTATTTTTCTCAATTCTTCTGAAATGTTTATTGCTTCAAAGATACCTATCCTACCCTTATAACCCGTTTCTCCACAAGTCGAACAACCCTTGCCCTCATAAATAAACTTTAACGGTTTAAACCTTTCCTCAATGCCTGATTCTTTCATTTGTTGAAAAACGATTTCCATAATTTCTTCCGAAGGCTTTATTGAATAAATACAATTTGCGCAAATTTTTCTAACCAAACGCTGGGCCAATATTGCTCTTAAAACAGCGGCTACCAGATAATTCTGAATATCCATATCTAAAAGCCGGGGGATAGTCGCCACAGCATTATTAGTATGTAAAGAAGATAATACCAAATGTCCAGTCAAAGCCGATTGAATTGAAATATCGGCTGTTTCTTTATCTCGAATTTCACCAACCATAATAATATCCGGATCCTGCCTTACAATCGCCCGTAAACCACTAGCAAAAGTAACGCCAGTTGCCGGATTAATTTGGGTTTGATTAACATATTTAATATCATATTCAATAGGATCTTCGATGGTGACAATATTCACTTCCGGCCGATTTAAAATGCTAAGCAAAGAATACATAGTTGTTGTTTTTCCAGAACCGGTAGGGCCGCAAACTAAAATTATCCCATGACTTTGGCTGATGTTTTCTTTAATAATCTTAGAAGTATCTTCAAACATTCCTAACTCTTCAAGAGAAAGAGGTCTTTGAGCGGCTGTAAGTAAACGCATTTCTACTTTTTCTCCGTAATAAGTAGGAATTACCGCAACGCGGATATCTAAAATATCTGTTCCTCCTATTTTATGACGAAAACGGCCGTCCTGCGGTCTAAAATGTTCGTCAATCCTCAAACCCGCCAAAAGTTTGATTCTCGCGGCCAAAGCTGAATGAACTTCTTTGGAAATTCTCATAATTTCTCTTAACATTCCGTCTATTCTATAGCGAACAAAAATTGCATCTTCAAAAATTTCAAGATGAATATCAGAAGATTTAAGATAAAAAGCGTAAGCTATCAAATTATCAATGATGGCAACTATCGGGACTTCGGTCGCCGCTTCAGTCCCCCATTTACCAGACCTTAAAGATTCAAAGATATTAACTTCAATAGTTTTCCTGAATTCTTCGGCTAATTTTTTTCCGTATACGGCAAAACCCTTATTAAGGTCATCCTCCGAAGCCAAATACGGTTTAATTTTTGATTTTAAATTCTTTTCCAAAAATTCTATGGTTTCCAAATCAGTCGGGTCTCCCATAGCCGCGGAAAAACTGTTATCCGGCTCTCTGCCAAAAAGAATAACTCTTTTTTGCCGAGCGATATCTTCAGAAACTAATTTTAAAACATTCTCATCAAGACCTCTTAAACCCAAATCAGCCAAAGGAACATTAAAGTGACGGCTAAAAAAATTAATAAGATAAGAAGCTGTGACAATGTTTCTGGATACAAGAATATCCGTCATTTTTTGGTTAAATCTCTGGCTCTCAAAAGCCAAAGAATCAAACAAAACAGAATCAATAAACCCTTCTTTGACTAAAGAATCTTTTAAAATATCATTTGGAACTTGAAGCATATCTAATAATATAATTGCGATTACAAATTATTTGATTAATTTATCGCTCAATGATTTATTAACAACTTTGAACCTTACGATTCATTATTAAATAATAGAATAAAAAAGAAAAAATCTAAAGAGAAGTTAT
>BBPG01001702.1_pt2 | contig 16856 bp, 23 predicted proteins | sample 1343651 | NCBI WGS metagenome assembly BBPG01 (sample SAMD00019091, study PRJDB2971) | groundwater metagenome | biome: freshwater biome; feature: mineral spring; material: ground water | place: USA: CA, Sonoma | collected 2012-06 | depth surface m | reverse complement strand
TTTTTTTGCCTTAAAACCACCATCAATGTATAATAAGGAAAATAACTTTTAATAAAATGTTATCAAAAACAATAAGCTTTAAAGAATGGCAGTTGTCTTTATATGAATTATCAATAGTTTCGTTTGGAATAATTATAGCCCAATATTGGCCAATATTTTTCCAAAACATAATATTAATTCTTTGGATCCTATTTATTGTTCCCGGAGTATATATTTTTAAAATTGTTTGGGATCAAATTAAAGTTTAGTTAGTTTAAAAATATTTACAATTATTGATGCCTTATTATCAAAGGAGGTGTTATAGGATGGGGGAGAAAAAAGAATCATACACAAACCATTCAAGGAAAAAAGAAAGCCTCCTATAAAAAGGACCCAAGGATCCTTTCTTCTTGTCTAAGATATGGTTTTGGTGCTAAAATATAGTCATAAAATAATAATCTTGATAGATCTGAAATAATGGACTATCGAGTGTTGCTGGAAATTATCGCACATTTAGCGATGCGAAAAGAAACGGTCGAGATTTATTACCCAGCCACCGAAAATTCTTCTAAGGGTTGGAGAGAAATAGGACCCTATGCCATAACAATAGATGTTGGAGATGATGTTAAGGATTTGGTTTATGGAAAAGACTTAATTAGTCCTAGACATATTTTGAGAGCCTATACTATAGGAAGTAGTAAGAATCGTTGCTATTCTTTCATAATTGGAAAAATACAGAAAGCAAGAATAACTCGTAGGAAATTTATTCCTAATAAAAATTGGAAAATAAAATTTTAATATGACATATTTTTTATATCTTTCGTGCTTAATTCTTTTAACCTATTCAGTTCTTTCTTTTTATTTACCACAAAAAACCAGAAGGGTCGTTTACTTTTCAGTATACCTCGCTCCTTTTTGGGTTTGGGGATTCATTGCATTATTTGTTTCAACCTTGATTTGGCAGTATCGTGAAATAGCCTCAGTTCCATTTATAATATCTACTTTTGCTATTATTGGATATATAAAAGGAATCTACTTGATCTTTATGCCAAAAAGAAAGATTAAGAAGAAATTGGAGTTATGGTCTCAACTGCCAGACAATACTATAAAATCCACTGGATTCTTTGCCCTATTTATAGCTTTTATTCTTTTTTTAGCAATTAGATAAAATGGAAGGTATTTTCGGAATCTACAAACCCAAGGGACCAACTTCGCATGATATTATCGATCAATTCCGAGAAATTACTGGAATCCAAAAAATAGGCCATGCAGGAACCCTTGATCCTTTAGCAGAGGGTGTTTTGGTTATTGCGATAGGTAAGAATAATACAAAAAAATTGTTTTCTTTGGTAAAAAAAGAGAAAGAATACTTGGCCACGATTAAATTAGGAGAAGAAAGTTCTACAGATGATCAGGAAGGGGAAAAGACTACCTTTGAAGTCGCTAATCCTCCGGAATTAAAAGAAATTAAAAGAATCATCATTGATTTTAAGGGTGAAATAATGCAAAAACCACCGACTTTTAGTGCTGTTAAGATATCTGGAGAAAGATCCTATAAACTTGCTAGAAAGGGAGAAAAACCAGAACCAGCCTCTCGTAAGGTTATTGTAAAAGAAATAGAGATAGTTGATTATGAGTATCCATATCTAAAATTAAAAATTGTTACTGGTCCCGGAGTATATATAAGATCCTTAGCCAGAGATATTGGAAAAGAATTAGAAATAGGGGGCTATCTTACTGAACTAAAAAGAATTCGAGTAGGAAATTTTAATATTGAAAATTCATTAACCTTAGATCAATTTAAAGAGAAAATAACTTAGTCGATAGTATTTATTTCTAGTATTATAATTATTAAATTACGTTTATAAATTATTAAAGAGATGAAAAAATGAAAATATTAATTTGTTCGTTGACCTATTCATTGCATAATGGAGTAACTACATCTATTAATACTTCTGCCGATGAGCTCATTAAAAAAGGGGTGGAAGTTAGGATTATTTCTCCAGATTATGGTGTGGGCAAATTTAGAACTGAACATTTTCCTATTCCATCATCAGCTTTAATTGGCATCATCGGAGCTCTTATTGGAAAAGAAGAGCGAACATTTGGGATTGGTGTTTATGCTAAAATTAAGAAAATTGCTCAAGAGTTTAATCCAGATGTTTATTGGCTCCATACTTTAACTTGGGGCACAAATGCTTTTGAGCGATATATGCTTAAAAGTGATAAAGCTAAAGTAATAACTTACCATACAATGGTAGAAGAATACGGCAAGCTCTATGCTGGAAAATTCGGTGCTTTTATCATGTGTAGAAGATCTAAGTCAGTTTGTAACAAAATGGATGCCATTATTACTCCGAGCCAAGTCATGAAAACAAAACTAAAAGCATATGGAGTAACTAAGCCAATCAATGTAATTCCAACCGGAATAGAAATGCCCGAGGAACCAATTAAAAGAGAGGAGTTATGTAAGCTTTATGGTATACCATCAGATAACAAAATTCTTCTTTATGTCGGCCGAATATCAAGAGAAAAGAATTTTTATGTCTTGCTCAACATGATGAAAGACATAAAAAATGTTAAATATAACGCTACATTACTATTAGTTGGTCCTGGTGACATTGATGAAGCAAAGGAAAGTGCAAGAAGATTAAAACTAGAAGATAGGGTCATTTTTACTGGACCTCTTTCTAAAGAAGATACAAAGAAAGTCTATGGAGCCTGTGATGCCTTTGTCTTTTCTTCACAGACTGAAACACAAGGGCTTGTTATTGGAGAAGCTATGATAGCGGGAATTCCTGTTATTGCGCTGGATTCACCAATTCAAAAAGAAGTTTACCCTGAAGAAGCTTCGGTTGTTATTCACCAAGAATCAGAATTTGCAAAAGAAGTAATGGATATATTGGATAACAAGAAAAGAAGAGAGGATATAATTAAGAATGCAAACGATTTTGTTTTCTCTAACTTTACAAAAGAGCTAATGATAGCTAGACTGATGAAAGTCTTTAAGGACTTAATTTAGTGTATCCTATCGGTCTTTTTAGTTTTGGGGTTTTTGTTTCAAGTTTTTCCATTGCCCATGATATTTAGATGGATTTCTCTTAATTATAATAGGAAGAAAAATCTATCTCAGGCCTTTTTTGGCCCAAAAGGTTAGGAGATTATTTTCTTCGTTGTCATTTAATATTAATAATGATAATATTTTATTAATAATTAACTTTATAAATATGACCAAACCATTCTTTTTTATAGTCACGGCCCTAACTTTCATGTTCATTTCCGTTTTCCACTTCTTAAGACTTACTTTTGAGTGGCCAATATTAGTAGGGACATGGAGAGTTCCTAGTCCTTTAAGCGGATTAATAATAATCTTTGCCATATTTATGGTTTATTGGGCTATGCACTTGGGTAAAGGGGATTCAAAAGAAGAGGAGTCAAAAAAAGAAGAACATCCAGAGGAATAGTATTGTATGAGAAATTTAAAGAACACCCTAGTCAGTCTTTTATTTTTGTCTGTCGTTATCGGAGGATTCTATTTTTTAATTCTTGGTAGTAGCGATGACTTCAGAAGAGATGTGGTTCATCCTGCTCCTTTAATTAAGTTTGGAGAAAATGATCCCGGGGTACTTACTAAGTCCGGGGTTTTTGATTTAACAAATCAGCAAAGAATAGATCATAAACTGGATATATTCCTAACAAACGAATTACTAGACCGTGCAGCAGAAATAAAGGTAGACGATATGATTGACCGCCAGTACTTTGACCATGAATCTCCTACGGGCGAAGGAGTTGCTGATTTGGCCACACGAGTTGGTTATGAATTTATAATCGTAGGAGAAAATTTAGCTATGGGGGACTTTCTTGATGACAAAGAGCTAGTTATCGGCTGGATGAATAGTCCTGGTCATAGAGAGAATATAGTTAATCCAAATTATATTGAAATGGGAGTAGCTGTAAAAAGAGGAGTAATGAATAACAGGGAAGTATGGTTTGCAGTTCAAATATTTGGACTCCCCTTGTCTATATGTCCAAGTATTAATGAAAGCCTCTTGGTTAGTATTAATAAAAAAGAGGCTGAATTAGCCTCACTTCAAGAAAAAATGAATACTCTTAAGAGAGAGATTGAAAGTACAATACCAAGGAATAATCAAAAGATAGGGGAGTATAATTCTTTGATTAACCAATATAATGAACTGATTAACCAGCAAAGGTCTCTAATTAATGAATACAACCGTCAAGTTGAGGTAATGAATAAATGTATCGCTGAATATGGATCCTAAAAAAAACCTAAGAGTATCTCACTCATCAATAACTGATTTCAATAATTGCCTTCGTCTTTATTATTTCAAGAATATTTATCGAAATCCCAAAACTGGCAATAGGGTTCAAATAGTAAATCCCTATCTTTCTTTGGGTTCAGTGGTTCATGACACCATTGATGAGGTAGTTAATTTTTCTCCAAGTAGAAGATCAAAAATATCCTTACTTAAGAAATTTGATAAAGTTTGGAGTAATTATAGTGGGCGACGTGGAGGATTTATTTCTGAAAAACAAGAAATCGAGTTTAGGAAAAGAGGGGAGTTAATGATAAAGAAAGTTCAGCGGTCAGAGTTATTGAAAAAGAAATCATTCAAGAAAGAAGACGATTTAATGAAAATAAATCTTTTTGATGGGGTTGAGCTAGTAGGAGCTTTTGATTGGATTGAAATTCTTCCTGACAACACTTTTCATATTATAGATTTTAAAACTGGCAGAAGTATGGAAGGAAAAAATTCTCTACAACTTCCTATTTATCAATTTTTAGCTCAAAAAAATTATAATCAAAAAGTAAAAAAATTAAGCTATTGGTATCTCGATAAAGATAATGAACCCAGAGCTAATCAAATAAATTCAACCAAGTCTTCTGAGTTATTGATAAGGAAAAAGACCCTTGAAATGAAAAATAAAATTGATGTTGGTAATTTTTCCTGTGATTCTAAATATCATAAATGTTTTTGGTGCAGAAGTTATGAGGGAGTCATATCCGGCCAAGCAGAATATATTGGGTTAGATGAAAGAAAAGAAAAAGACCTTTATTACCTAATTGACACAAAAGATATTATTAAGAAAATTGACCACGAAGAGTTTTTAAATGAAGATGAGAAAACTATATTAAAAATGAGGCTAGACAAGAAAACCGTTAGTCAAATGCAAGAAGAGGTCAGTCTAAGCAAAAAGAAGCTTGAACTATCTGTTAAAGAAATAAAAACAAAAATTAAGAACAATCTGACCAATAAAGAATTAAGAGTTTTTGTTAATCGATTGGGAGAAAATTAAATAGTAAAAATAACATGGTTTAGGTAAAATATTATCATGAACAAAAAAGATAGACTTGATTTGTTAAATCAAATAGAAAAAGAGGTGGTTAATCTTAAAAAATCACCCCTATATCAAGAGAGAATTAATCAAAATGCTTTTCCAGTAATAGGCGAAGGGGATTATTCCGCTAAAATTATGTTTATCGGGGAGGCTCCAGGAAAAAACGAGGCACGTACAGGTAAGCCATTCTGTGGAAGTGCTGGAAAAGTGCTAGATGAGTTGCTGGAGTCTATTGAATTAAAAAGAGAAAATATTTACATAACAAATATTGTTAAAGATAGACCACCCTCTAACAGAGATCCTAGCTCGGAAGAAATAAGTATATATGCTCCATTTCTTGATCGCCAAATAGATATAATTCAACCTAAAATAATAGTTGCTTTGGGCAGATTTTCTGCTCAATATATTTTAACTAAATTCGGTCTAGAAAATGAAATAAAGCCTATAACCATTATTCATGGAAAAGTGTTCGTAGTTAAAACAAGCTATGGTGCAATTAAAATAGTTCCTTTTTTCCATCCAGCAGCTGCAATATATGACAGGAAAAAAAGAGATATTTTATTTGAAAAAATAAAGGTATTAAAAGATGTGAATTTATAAATTAATTTGCTATAATCAAAACATAATGAAATTAGAAAAAAAGACAAAAATAGTTGCGACCATTGGTCCCGCATCAGATAGTAATTCTACGATAAAAGAATTAATGCTAGCTGGTGTTAATATTTTTAGATTCAATACTAAGCATTCTGATGTAGCCTGGCACAACGAAAGAATAAAGCGGGTTCAAAAGATAGCTAATGAGATGAATGAAAATGTTGGTATCATGATTGATTTGCAAGGAAATGAAATAAGAATTGAAACTAGAGAAGAAAAGAATATCAAAGTTAAAAAAGGAGATGTTATTCTAATTGCTTCGGACTTTATATCCGAAGATATTAAGATAGCCATATCGGATAAAAAGGTCTTAAAGGGTCTTAGGGCTGGTGATTCATTACTAATTGATGATGGAATGATTGAGCTAGAGGTAATAGAATCAAGGTCAGGTATCTTGAAAGCAAAAGTAATTGATGGGGGATTAATCAAGAATCGTAAAAGTATTAACTTTCCAGGGACTAAGATTAAATTGGCTTCATTAATAAAGCGGGACATTGAAAATCTAGATTCGGCTGCCAAAAATAATGTTACCTATGTCGCGCTATCTTTTGTTTCGTCAAAAGAAGATATTTTTACTCTAAGGAATGAAATTAAGAAAAGAGAGATGGGTTCCTTAATAGTATCTAAAATTGAAAACCAAGAGTCACTTGATAATTTAGATGAAATAATTGAAGCTTCAGATGCGATAATGATAGCGCGCGGTGATCTTGGAATAGAGATACCAATTGAAAAATTAGCTTTTTGGCAGAAAGAAATAATTAAAAAATGTAGACAAAACAGAAAGCCAGTAATAGTAGCAACTCAAATGTTGCATTCTATGATAAATAACTCAAGACCGACTAGAGCAGAGGCAACCGATGTAGCTAATGCGGTATTTGATGGAGCTGACGCAGTGATGCTCTCAGAGGAAACAGCTATGGGTAAATTTCCAGTTAGGTCAGTTATTGAAATGTCAAAGATATTAAAATTTAATGAAGATCACAGTAACCCGCCTGTGTTGAAAAGTAATATTTTTAGCCCAACAGAGTTTGTGGTTGGAGCAATTGCCAGAGAGGTAGAACAACGAAAAATTTTAGATAAACTAAAAATAAAAACAGCTATAATCTTTGCTGAAAGTGGATATACTGCAAGGGTTTTCTCATCATTTAGGACAAAGATAAGAACAATCGCTATAACTAATCAAAAAAGAATTGCCGAAGAGCTTTCTTTGTCATATGGAATAACTTCCTATTATTCAACTATAGATTTTAATGACCTTTGTTTACCGAAAGAAATAATAAAAGATCTCAAAAAGAAGAAAGTTTTTTCTAAAAATGAAGTAGTTGCTGTTTTTCATGGAAAATATGCTAAAAAACCAGAATTAATTAATCTTTTTTCTCTGACAACGATAAAATAGATAAATTTTGATTTTTTAAAATATTCCGTCTATAATGAACAACAATATGATTGTATCAATGATCTTTTCAACGCAGACAGTTCTTCTTCAAAATTTAACTAAAAATAAATAAATGGGTGGATTATTTGAACTAGCAATTATTATTTGTTTAGCTGCTTTATTAGGTATTATCGCAAAGACCTTGAAGCAACCATTGATATTAGCCTATATCGCAACAGGTATAATTATCGGACTCATTCAAAGGCAGTTCGGTTTTTTTAGTTTCGGAAACAATGATTCTTTTCATCTCTTTTCAGAGCTTGGTATTATGTTTTTGTTGTTTTTAATTGGTCTTGAGATGAATTACACATCTTTAAAGACAGTTGGAGCAACATCAGTATTTATCGGTCTCGGACAAATATTATTTACTTCAATATTTGGATTCATTATCGCAATGGTTTTGGGCTTTCCTACTATTCATGCCGCCTATATTGCCGTTTGTTTAACTTTTTCCAGTACCATTATCATAGTTAAGCTTCTTTCAGATAAAAAGAGTCTTAATAGTCTTTATGGAAAAATAAGCATAGGGTTTCTACTTGTTCAAGACTTTGTGGTTATACTGATGTTAATTATCCTTGCTGGTATCGGAAGTGACGGTAACTTTGCGCCAAGACAGCTGATTGAAACCTTTTTTATGGGAATAATTCTTTTTAGTATAATGTTAATACTAGGAAGAAATGCCCTTCCTTACCTTTTTCATAAGATAGCAAGATCACAAGAACTTCTCTTTTTAGTAAGTCTCGCTTGGGTTTTTGCTTTGGTAGCCGCTACAGATTTGTTAAGAGTTTATACTGGAATAGGTTTTTCAATTGAAGTGGCTGGATTCTTGGCCGGACTAGCCCTAGCTAATTCATCAGAACACTTTCAAATAGCTAATAGAATAAAACCATTAAGAGACTTTTTCATCTTAATATTCTTTGTTATCCTTGGCTCATCTATTATTTTTTATAATTTTCAGGCACTCACATTGCCGATAATAATATTCTCATTATTTATTCTGATTGGTAATCCATTGATTGTAATAATAATTATGGGATTAGGGTTAGGTTACAGGAAAAGAACAAGCTTTTTATGTGGTATTACTGTAGCTCAAATATCAGAGTTTAGTTTAATTTTAGCCGCCCTCGGATTAAGGATCGGCCACCTTAATGAAAGTGTAGTTGCTCTTATTGCCGCAGTTGGAATTATAACAATTACAATTTCCACTTACCTAGTTATGTATTCCGATGGTATTTATAATTTCCTCTCACCATTCCTATCTTTTTTTGAAAAAAGTAAGACAAGAGAAGATGTTACGTTTGCTGACCTTACTAAGCCTATAATAATGATTGGCTATGATAGAACCGGAAAAAGTATTGCCTATAATATTCCTAAAGAAGATTTATTAATTATTGATTTTAATCCAGATATAATTACCGAATTAACTGAACAAGGATTCTCCTGTCTTTACGGCGACGTAATTGATCCATTAATATTTGAAACCGTTAATTTTTCAGATGCTAAAACAGTAATATCAACAAGTCCAAATATCGAAGACAATCTTAATGTGGTTGCTGGAATTAGCAAATTAGCCAAACGACCAAAAGTGATACTAAGAGCCGAAACAAAAGAAGACGCTATGATGCTATACAAAGAAGGTGCTGACTACGTCTTTATTCCACTTCTTTCGTCTGGTCAATACTTAGGTAAAATATTTAACTTAGATCCAAAGCTTGAGAGTATTCATTTATTAAAAGAAAAAGATATTAATTTTATGAAGAAAATAAGCAGTAAAAAAGAGCATTATAAATTTGGTCACTTGTAAAGAAACTTAAGTAATGATATAAGCATAATTGAGTAAAATTTAACTCGTTTTTTTATGGAGGAAAAAACAAAAAGAATCGTTATAGCGCTAGGGGGATCAATTATTTGTCCCAAAGAGATCAATACTTCTTTTCTTCGTCAGTTCTATCGTTCAATAAAAAAAGAAATAAAGAATGGTTACAAGTTTATTATTGTCACCGGTGGAGGTGATGTCGCTAGAAATTTTCAAAACGCAGCCCTTCTAATCAACAGAGTATCAAATAAAGAAAGAGACTGGATCGGCATTCATGCAACATATTTAAATGCTCATCTCTTAAGAGCAATTTTCAAAAAGGAGGCTGAACCCTCCATTTTTAATGAAAGATTTAAAATTAAAGAATTTGACGGACATTCAGTGATTATCGCTTCGGGGTGGAACCCGGGAAGATCAACCGACTTCATTGCGGTTCAAATCGCCTTAGATTTCGGTATTGATAAGATAGTGATTCTTGGTAAACCAGATTATATCTATAGTAAGGACCCATCTAAAAATGAGGATGCTGTAAAGATTAAAGATATAAGGTGGAAAGATTACTTAAAAATTATTCCGTCCCGCTGGAGGCCGGGAAGATCAATGCCCGTAGATCCAGTAGCCGCTAGATTAGCAAAGAAAGAAAAATTAGAAGTAATTGTAGCTGATGGGAAAGATTTGAAAAATTTAAAGAATATTTTAAGAGATAAAAAATTTAAAGGAACTAAAATACATGTTTGATAAACTAAAACAAATAAAACAGTTAAAAGAATTACAAGTTAGTCTAAAGAAGGAAAGAGTAGAGGTTGAAAGATTAGGGGTTCAGGTTATCATTAACGGTGGTCTAGAGGTTGAAGAAATCACAATAAACCCCTCTCTGTCAAAAGAAGAGCAAGAGAAATTATTAGTCGATTCTATAAACGAAGCAATTAAAAAAATCCAAGTTATAGCTGCTCAAAAAATGTCAGGTATTTCAGGATTTGGAGCATGAAAGTAAGGTCTATTCTGGTCGGAGAGTTAAATACGAATTGTTACTTAATAGCATCCCAAAAGGATGCTTTTATTGTTGATCCGGGGGGAGATTATGAAAAGATATTAAAATTAATTGAGGGCTATAATCTTAAAGCTATTATTTTAACCCATTATCATCCTGACCATACTTTAATACTAAATGAGATCAAAAAAGCCACTAACGCACCTGTATTGGCTCATGGGAGCGAAAAAGAACTATTATATCTTCTTGGAATTACGCCTGATAGATATATCAAAGATGAAGAACTACTAAGTCTTGACGATGGAGAATTGAAAGTAGTCCATACACCCGGGCATAGCAAGGGAAGTATTTGCCTGATAGCCAATGATTTCATTATTACCGGAGATACTCTTTTTGAAAATGGTTATGGAAGAACTGATCTTCCTGGAGGATCAAATGACCAGATGAAAAAGTCCCTTGAAAAATTAAAGGAAATAATAAAGCCGGGTATGAAAATATATCCCGGCCATGGTCCGTCATTTATTTATTGAATTCTTCTTACGTACTCTTCAGTCTCAGTGTTTACCTCTATTAAATCTCCCTCTTTGATAAAAAGAGGAGCTGATATTTCAACACCAGTCTCAATCTTTACCATTTTATTTCCCGATTGAGCTCGGTCTCCCTTTACTCCTGGAGGGGCTTCAGTAACTTTTAATATAACTTTTATTGGTGGAGCAATATTGATAATATCTTCCCCAAAAACAATACCCTCAACCGTTTCGCCTTCTTTTAGGAATTTAGCAACTGGGCCAATCTGATCTTCAGTTAAGCTAAATCTTTGTTTGGGGTCGTTATCTTTAGAGAAGAAATATCCACTCTTATTCTTATACAAGAACTTAGCCTTCATTTTATCAATTTCGGCCTCTTTAAATGATTCCGAAGAACGAAAGGTTCGAGACAGGACAGTTCCATTTTTAAGATTCTTAAGCTTGGTTTGTAGAACTGACTGACCTCTTCCCTTAAACATATTATTTGTCTCAATTATTTCATAAGGAATAGTGTCAATTACTATCCTCATTCCTTTTTCAAAATCGTTAGATGATATCATATCTTTATATTAATATTATTCCTATTAAATCTATATTCCCTTGCAGATAATCTTTAGTAGCAACGGGATTCTTTCCTTCAATCTGTAATCGTTTAATCACCAAAAAGTCCTTACCGGTTTGAACTGCCAAATTACTGTTTGGAGCCATATATACTTTACCGGGGAGACCAAAAGGACCAGCCTCAGTCTGTTCTAATATATCTGCTTCAATTACCTTTATCAAAGTTTCTTTATTTGTTTTTTTAGATATAAAATATGCATAAGTTCCAGGCCAAGGATTAAACGCCCTTACTTGTCTTTCAATTTGTTTGGCCGGTTGTTTCCAATCAATTTTACCATCATACTTATCAAGTATTTTGGTATAAACTGCTTCTTTCTCGTTTTGTTTTTGGGGCTTTATTCCACCCTTAATCCATTTTGGTATGGTTTCCTTTAAAAGATCTGATCCAACATCAGATAGTTTTTTTGAAAGCTCTGGGTAGATTTCATTTTTAAGGGTTACTTCTTTTTTGGATAAAATATCTCCCTTATCCATTTCTTCGTTAATTAACATAATGGTTACCCCAGTCTTTTTGTCTCCATTAAGAATAGCGTATTGAATAGGGGATGATCCTCTATATTTTGGTAAGAGCGAAGGGTGAACATTTAATGTCTTATATTCAGGCAGCTCAATCATTTCAATCGGCAGGAATTTACCATAAGCCGCAACTATCATTAGATCCGGTTTAATTTTTTCAAGGTTTCCTTGAATTTCTTTAATATGCTTGGGTTTTAATACTGGTATTTTATGTTCCTTAGCTAGTTTTGAAACAGGGGATTCAGTTATTTTCTTATCCCTTCCCGCCGGCTTATCAGGATTAGTCACTATTAATGATGGTTGGTATTTAGTGCCAATTAAATTTTTTAAAATATCTGCTCCGAACTCTGGTGTACCAAAAAAAACTATTTTCATTTTTCTTATCATTATTTTATAATTTTCCACTCTATTTTTTCTTCATCATCAGCGAACTCAAGCCAAGTATTGGTTTCGTCAACAACAAACCATTTTTTCTTTGCCTCAGACCATATCATAGGATGTCCGCGATAAAAAGGTTTTTTTACTGCCTTCTTAGGTTTTAGTCGGTCTAGCTCTAACCACTTTTTTACTACCGTTTCTATGGTATAGTCCAAGTTTCTTGAATCGGCCCATTTGGAAACAGTGTCTATTGCTGATTTTGCTTTTGTCTTCGAACCGGCTAAATCTAATAATTGTTTGGCGGGTTTAGTAAATCGAGAATATATTATCTTTTTCTTCTTTGCGTCCTCTTTTATTTCATCCAAAGTAAGTCCTTTGGTGTAGAAATAGTGATTAACTATTTCTTGTATTGAAGTTTCTTTATTATCTGATTTCATCGTGATTATATCAATAAATTCTTTGACTTACAATTAGGATAAAATAGATATTATCCTTGTTACTTCCTTGTCTATCACTGGACCATCGTGATCAGCAGAATGGGCAGTAGTTCCCTTGTATACAGCTTTCTTTTGATCTAAGTGTAAATTAAAGAGGGGCTCTTTTCCTTGGTCAAAGCGAACAAAAAGATGAAACCTAGGATATCCACCTGGTTGCAGAGCCTTAACAAAAGAAAATTCCTCTTTATTCTGGCCTCTCCCAAGACAATTATAACCAGCTCTTCTCATTTCGTTAACAATACTTCCTTTTATATCTTGGTTTATTCTAAATTTCATCGCTTTTATTCTAACACCTTTTTTGTTAGAATGAAATATCATGAAAACTAATTTTTTTATTGCTGTAAATCTTCCAAAAGAATTAAAGGAAAATCTTAGAAAACATCAAAGTTATTGGCCGGAAATTCCTGCAAAATGGATTGACGGAAAAAATCTTCATTTAACCCTTCTTTTTTTAGGGCAATTACCAGATAAAAAAATAGAAGAGTGTAAGGAGATAATTAAAAATATTACCGACCAAGCAAAACCTTTAGATTTAGTTATTGAAGAAATATCCTATGGACCACCCAATGGTTATAGCTTTATATGGGCTAATGTAAAAAAAACAAAAGAATTGGTTGAATTGAGGGAATTACTAGAAGAAAAAATAGCAAAAACAAAAATTAATGATATAAAGATTGAAAAGGAAAAAAATCTGCCTCACATCACTTTAGCCAGGATTAATCAAATGGAATTTAGGCAAATTGATCCAGAAGAAAGACCTGAAATAAAGGAGAAAATTAATATTAATGTTAAAATAGGTTCTATAGAACTAATGGAATCAATATTAAAAAAAACGGGTTCGGAATATAGTGTTGTCGAAACTTTTAAACTAAAAAATATATGAAGGTTCATTTTATTGGAATAGGAGGTATCGGAGTTTCTTCTCTTGCTCAATATTTTATTGCAACAGAAAATATAGTTAGCGGATCAGATCTTAATTCTTCTGAGGTTACTGAAAAGCTTGAAAAGTTGGGAGTAAAAATATCTATAAATAATTCGGCTAAAAATATATCAAAAGATATTGATCTTGTAATTTATAGCCCGGCTGTTAAACCAAACAATCCAGAACTTAAAAAAGCAATTAGTCTTGGAATAAAAACCCAAACTTACCCTGAAGCACTAGGAGAAATAACTAAAAAGTATTTCACTATCGCTGTTTCAGGAACTCATGGCAAAAGTACAACTTCTTCAATGATAGCCCTTATTCTAATAAATGCTGGATTAGATCCGACTGTAATTATTGGGACAAAAATGAAGGAGTTTGACAATGGTAATTTTAGAATGGGGAAATCAAAATATTTAGTCATTGAAGCAGACGAATACAAGGAATCATTTCTGAATTATCATCCGAGGATAATAACACTGACCAATATTGAAGCTGATCATCTTGACTATTATAAAAATATCAACAATATATTAAAAGCTTTTTCTAAATACTTAGAAAATATTCATCATAATGGTTACATTATTGCAAATAAAGAGGATGAAAATATTAATAAAATTCTAGATAAAAGAAGGGGAGTTGAATATTATTCAATCAAGCAGAGTGAAGCAAAAGAAATAAAAAAAATCATTAAAGTTCCCGGAGAGCACAATCTATACAATGCTCTAGCAGCATTTGAAACAGCCCTAATATTAGGGATTAAAAAAGGCGCCATTCTTAAGGCGCTATCTTTATACAAAGGTTCTTGGCGCCGTTTTGAAATTTTTAAGGGGAAAGATATAACTCTGGTATCTGACTATGGACATCATCCCACAGAGATTGAAAAGACATTAAAAGCTGCGAGGGAAAAGTTTCCTAAGAAAAGAATAAGATGTATTTTCCAGCCTCATCAATATGAAAGAACATTTAGCCTTTTTAATGATTTTGTGAAAACATTAAAAGAAATGCCAATTGATGAAATAATACTGTCTGAGATATATACTGTGCCTGGTCGAGAAAAGGAAAGTATAAAAAAGAAAGTTAATTCAAAGAAATTAGCGCGTGCTGTAAATAGTAAAAATGTTATTTGTAAAAAAACCTTTAACCTTATTGAAAAATACACAACAGAAACTCATCAAAAGGACGATGTTTTAATTGTTATGGGAGCAGGCGATATCTATGAATTATTCCTAAGACTTAAGGAAAAATTTATTGACAAAAGTAGTTAATAATAAGACAATGCATTAGAGTAAAGTCGATATTTTTAAAAATAAATAATCTCAAACATATTATGGATATATTAATCATTGGTTTAATTGTTTTGATTACATTACTTGCTGGTGCTTACCTTATGAATCAAAAGAAAGAGGAAGAGGTTAAAGCTGAAGAGCACAAGAAGATGGAAGAAGATAGTTTCTTTTCTGAGTCAGATACCAGTACAAATACCGAATCAGAAGAAAAAAAAGAGATGTAATTATTCTCACAAGTCCTTGTTAATACAATAATGGCTCGTCTTTTTATCTAAAATCAGTATAATTTGACTTAAATAAATTATTAAATGTCTGAAAAGAAACAATCAGAAGATCTATTAAGGACTCTGGAGGAACTAGGGGAAGTGGTGGATCCAGTAATAGAGGAGATTTTGAGGTTAAGTGTTGATAAAAAATTTTCAGAAATAGTTAAATATCAGTTGTCAGCCGGCGGAAAAAGATTAAGGCCGGCTCTTTTATTGTCTGCGTGCTATCTATTGAACGGTAAAACTAAATATGCTATTTATCCTGCAGCAGGAATTGAAATTCTACATAATTATACTCTAATAATTGATGATATTATAGACAATTCTTACTTAAGAAGAGGCAAACCGACGTTATGGAAAAAGCTTGGTAAATCTACAGCAGAATGTGTAGCTATGATTTATGCTTCTTCAATTTTTCAGGCTACTCAAAGATCAAAGAATCCTATTCTAATATCAGAGATGTTTGCAAGAGGATTAAAATTAGTAACAGAAGGAGAAATTCTTGATATCTTATACGATCGAAAGGAGAAAGAAAATGAGCCTTACATTCAAGAAAATCGTTTTAAGGAAATATCTTTAAAAGATTATCTTGAAATGATAATGAAAAAGACTGCAATTCTTTTTCAATTATCTTGTGAAATAGGCGGGATATCAGCTAACGGATCAAAAGAGGAAGTTAATGCTTTAGGTGGCTATGGATTGAATCTTGGCATGGCCTTTCAGATTCAAGATGATATCCTTGATATATTTGGAGATGAAAAAAAATTAGGAAAACAAATAGGTAAAGATATAGTTGAAGGTAAGGGTGGAAATATTGTAATACTCCTGGCTATAGAAAAATTAAAAAATAAAGACAAAAAAGAGCTATTAGACATTCTATCTAATAAAAAGATACTCAAGAGAGACATTAAAAGAGCCATAGAATTAATTGAGAAAACAAATAGTAAAGAAATGGCGGAAAAGATGGGAGAGGAATATATTAAAGAATCAAAATCTTTTCTAGAGTCACTTCCAAAAAACGAATGGCACGAATTAATGAATCTTTTAGCTAATTTTGTTATTAAAAGATATAAATAAATATGAAAATTTTAAACAAAACATTTAACTACCAAACAAAAGGAGAATACGACTTCATTGATATTACCAATGAAGTTAAAGATTTCGTTGATAATTCAGGAATAAAAAACGGACTGGTTAATATTCAAATACTTCACACCTCAGCAGCTTTAATGGTGAATGAAAATGAACCTCTTTTAATTGAAGACATTAAAGATAATTTAGAAGAATGTTCTCCGAAGTCAAAAGAATATCGACACGATAACCTTTCAATGAGAACAGTGAATGTTTGTGATAACGAATGCATGAATGGACATTCTCACTGTAAGGCAATACACTTACTGATGAATGCCACGATAAACTTAATTGATAACAAACTGCAATTAGGCCAATGGATGTTCTCCGAAGTCAAAAGAATATCGACACGATAACCTTTCAATGAGAACAGTAAATGTTTGTGATAGCGAATGTATGAATGGACATTCTCACTGTAAGGCAATATACTTACTGATGAATGCCACGATAAACTTAATTGATAACAAACTGCAATT
>BBPG01000082.1_pt2 | contig 17054 bp, 8 predicted proteins | sample 1343651 | NCBI WGS metagenome assembly BBPG01 (sample SAMD00019091, study PRJDB2971) | groundwater metagenome | biome: freshwater biome; feature: mineral spring; material: ground water | place: USA: CA, Sonoma | collected 2012-06 | depth surface m | reverse complement strand
GATGTTTACTCACCTTCACGTTCACACCGAATACAGCTTGCTCGACGGCATGTGCCGCATTCCCCAGTTGATTCAGCGAAGTAAAGAGCTGGGGATGGATAGCCTGGCGATCACCGACCATGGCTCCCTGTACGGCCTTATCCAGTTCTATCTTCAGTCTAAGGAGGCCGGGATAAAGCCGATTCTCGGCTGCGAGCTGTACCTGGCCCATGGAGAGCGCAGCTCGAGAGGGGGAGCGGAGAAAACCCCTTATCATCTAGTTGTCCTGGCCAAGAACGAGATTGGCTATCGCAACCTGCTGCAACTCAGCAGCAGGGGCTATCTCGAGGGGTTCTATTATAAGCCACGAGTTGATAAGGAGTTGCTAGCACAGTACCACGAGGGTTTGATCGCTCTTTCTGCCTGCCCTAAAGGTGAACTGGGGACACTGATTCAGCAAGGGCGTCGAAAGGATGCTGAAAGGGCAGCCATGTGGTACCACGAAATTTTCGGCGATTTCTATCTCGAGATTCAGGATCACGCTATACCGGAACTGCCTCGGATCAATAAGGAACTCGTCGCCATGGGCCGGAAATTGGGGTTGCCGTTGGTAGCGACCAACGATACCCATTACATCAATAAGGATGATGCTTCCATACACGACATCTTGCTCTGCATTCAGACGAATAGCACCATCCACGATGAGAAACGCCTCCGCATGGCGGATGATTCTTTCTATCTAAAGAACCCTCATGAGATGGCCGACCTATTCCCCGATCACCCTCTGGCCATAGAGAACACCAGGCTCATCACCGAAATGTGCAATCTCCATCTCGAATTCGGCCGCCTCCATTTGCCCCAGATTGAGACACCCCAGGACAAGACCGCCGACGAGTACCTCGCGGACCTCTGCTTGCAAGGACTAGGCTCTCGACTCCAGACTCCAGACTCCAGACTCTCGACTCGTTACACGGAGCGCCTGTTCTATGAGCTTGAGATCATCAGGCAGACCGAGTTTGCCAATTACTTCCTCGTCATTTGGGATGTGATCTCCTGGGCTCAGAGGCAGGGGATTCTCTTTGGAGTCCGAGGAAGTGCTGCCGCCAGCCTGGTGCTCTATTGTCTTGGTATCACCAACATCGACCCATTGGCTCACAAGCTGGTTTTCGAGCGCTTTCTCAATGTGGAACGCGCTGATCTGCCGGATATCGACCTTGATTTTCAGGATGATCGCCGCGACGAAGTTATCCGTTACGTGTCTCAAAGGTACGGTATCGATCGCGTGGCTCAGATTATCACCTTCGGAACCATGGGGGCCAGAGCAGCTCTGAGAGATGTGGGACGAGCGCTGGGTATGCCCTATGGACAAGTCGATCGCGTAGCTCGATTGGTTCCTCCTATCGCCAGTACACTCAGTAGTGCGCTTGAGGAAATCACCGAATTGAGCGACATGTATCGGACTGACAAGGAGATAAGGCGACTCGTTGATACCGCAACCAGGCTTGAGGGTGTGGCTCGGCACGCTTCGACCCATGCCGCTGGAATCGTCATCTCCGATGAACCTCTGATCAAGCATGTGGCACTGCAACGCCCGGCGGCAGTCGGACGAGTAATTGGTGATAAGTCATTAGTGATTAGTGACCAATCACCAGTCACCAATCACCAGTTACAAATCAGACTCGAAGGTCTGCCCACCACACAGTTGGCTATGGAGGACATCGCTAGGATCGGACTCCTGAAGATGGACTTCCTGGGCCTCGCCAACCTCACTATTCTGGGGAAGACCAGAGATATTGTATCCCAAAGAGAGGGTAATGGGTCATGGGTTATAGGTGATGGGGGTTACGTGGTACCCATATCACCCATTACCTCTCACCGATTACCCCCGACAGAGATCGACCTGGATCGGATACCTCTGGATGACGCCAGAACGTTCGAGCTGCTCTCTGCCGGGGAGACCACCGGCGTTTTCCAGCTCGAAGGTGCTGGAATGCGGCGGTACATAAAGGAGCTGAAACCCAGTAATCTCGGTGAGATAGCCGCCATGGTTGCTCTTTACCGGCCGGGGCCAAAACAACATATTCCCACCTTCATCGAGTCCAAACACAAGCGGATACCTATCCGGTTTCCCCACCCCACCCTGGAGAAGATCCTGGAGGAGACCTATGGCGTGATAGTCTACCAGGATCAAGTCCTCCTGATTACTCAGGCCTTCGCCGGTTATACCCTAGGAGAGGCGGACATCGTGCGTAAGGCTATGGGGAAGAAGATACCAGAGATAATGCAGGCGGAACGTGATCGATTCATCGCCGGTGCCAGGACACTGGGTTTCCCTCAGAAGGTGGCCGAGGATGTATTCAACCTCATCGAGCCATTTGCCGGATACGCCTTCAACAAAGCTCACGCGACGAGCTATGCCCTGATCGCTTACAAGACTGCTTATCTCAAGGCCAATTATCCGGTGGAGTTCATGACGGCTCTTCTAATCGCTAATACCGGGAACCAGAGTAAGATCGCTACGGTGGTGGGTGAGTGCCGGCGACTGGGGATACCGGTGCTGCTCCCGGATGTCAATCGAAGCAAGCGAACCTTTTCCATCGAACACTCCGAGAGTCAAGAGTCAAGAATCAAGAGTCAAGAGTCACAGGGAGGGAGACTCCAGACTCCAGACTCCGGACTCTCGACTCGTCCCGCCATCCGCTTTGGACTGGGGGCGATCAAGAATGTCGGCGAAACCGCTATTGAGCCGATCATCACTGCTCGGGAGAATGGAGGGCCTTTCAACTCGCTGGAGAACTTCTGCCGTCGAGCTGATCTGCGTGGACTCAACAAGCGAGCCCTGGAAAGCCTCATTAAGGTGGGGGCACTGGACTCTCTGGGAAGTCGCGGCGCACTGCTTGCGGGCATAGATCGTATCCTGCGACTCTCACATCAGGAACAACAACTGCAGGAGAGCGGGCAGGTAACCATGTTCGATCTTTGGGGAGAAAGTGCTCTTGACGAGTCCAGAGGACGGGCATCTTGCCCGTCCTCTCCTCAAGAGTCAAGAGTCGAGGGGTGGGAGACTCCAGACTCCAGACTTCAGACTCCAGACTCCGAAGCGTTGAGCTGGGAGAAGGAGTTGCTCGGCGTCTATCTGTCGGCACACCCGCTGGTATCTGCAGCAAGGGACCTTGGCGATAAGATTACTGCTTTCTGTGGTCAGATCGATGAGGAGATGACAGGGCAGGAAGTGACCCTGGTGGGTATGGTAGCCACAGTGCGTAAGGGAATGACCCGGAACAATCGTCCCTTCGTCAGCGCGGTTCTCGAGGACATAAGCGGTGAGATCGAGGTCACTGCCTGGTCGGAGGTATATGAACAAACCGAGGAGCTTTGGAACGAGGGGAATACTCTGCTGGTACGGGGAAAGGTTAGACTGCGTGGAGAACGCGTGCAGCTCAACTGTCAGGGCGCAGTGGCTTATCGACCCGGTGAACCATTTGAGAGTCAAGAGTCCATCCTTCAAGACGGGCATCTTGCCCGTCATCTCCTCAAGAGTCAAGAGTCACGGGGAGGGGAACTCCAGACTCCAGACTCCAGACTCCAGACTCCAGACCCTTTAGTCCCCCCACCACCCCGACGCGTCACCATCAGCATATCTCAGACCGAGGATGTCCGGGAGGATATTGCTCGATTGCAGCAGGTCTTCGCGATCCTGGAGCAATTCCCAGGCGAAGACAAAGTGTATCTTGCCATTGACAATAGCATCGGCACGGTCACGCTAGACCTGCCTACTCTTGGCGTAAGCTATTGTCCGCAGCTTCACCAACAGCTTGCCGAGATAGTTGGTAAAGAGGGGGTCGATAGCGCTTGACAAGCTGGCTAACATGTGTTAAACTACATTAGGTAAGGGGTAATAGGTAATGGGGGCACGTAACCCCCATCGCCTATAACCAATACCCTATAACCCATAGCCTATAACCTACGACAGAGTTGTTGCTTTGATTCATTATCCTCATTCTAGTTCTAGATCTTCCGATCTCATCCTGATGTTCAAGCTATTTACGCAAAAGATTGGTGGAATTATTGTCTAGTGGCCAGCCGCGCCCGCTTGACAAATACACAAGCATATGATAGACTTAACGATTGTTGCCCTGGATATCTGCCCTCATGCCAGATCTTCTAATTTCATCTCGGTCTCCAGGCTGTCTAGGTACAGTGGTGGGGGCCGATCTGCGCCTCTGTTGGAGCATCTAGAGTGATTTCATCCACTCTCTTACCTGATCCCACTGCTCATGCTACCCGGAAATCCTTTGCCAGGATTCCGGAAGTCGTTGGAATTCCGGACTTAATCCGAATCCAGCATAGATCCTATGGCTGGTTTAGGGATGAGGGGCTGAAGGAACTCTTCGAGGAAATTTCACCCATCAAAGATTACACCGGTAACCGTTTGGAGATCTATTTTCTTAACCATGAGTTTGGCGAATCAAAATATTCGGAGAGCGAATGCCGCGAACGTGATCTAACCTATGCCGCTCCCTTGAAGGTAAAGATAAGATTAATCATAAAGGAAACCGGGGAGATCAAAGAACAAGACCTTTTTATGGGTGACTTCCCCATTATGACTCCGAGGGGTACCTTTGTCATCAATGGTGCCGAGCGTGTGATTGTAAATCAGCTTATTCGTTCCCCAGGGGTTTATTTCACGGTAGAAAAGGACCCGGTAACAGGACGTAGACTGGGCCTTGCCAAGGTCATCCCGGATCGCGGAGCATGGGTTGAGTTTGAGACTTCAAGCCGAGGAGCGATCTCGGTGAAGATAGATCGCAAGCACAAGATCCCGGTTACCACCCTGCTTCGTGCCGTGGGCTATGGTCGAGATGAGGATCTTCTTGCGAAGTTTGCCGATGTGGACACCGGTTCACGGTTCACGGTTAGGCCGGGAGGGGAACCGCTGAACGGTGAACCCCGGAACCTTGAACCCCACTCGTTCATCAAGGCTACAATGGAACAAGACCCGCTGGTCAGGAATGAGCAGGATGCGCTCATCGAGTTCTTCCGGAAATCGAGGCCTGGTGAGCCGCCTACCGTGGAAAATGCTCGTGGGCTAATATACGCCCTCCTTTTCGATCCGCGTCGGTACCGGTTAGGTAAGGGTGGATGCTATAAATTAAATAAGCGGCTTGGCCTTGATCGTCCTCTCACAAACCAGACTTTCTCGCCGGAGGATCTGGTGGCCATTGTGCGCCGCCTCATCCTGGTCAATAATGGCCTGGATGCCTCTGATGACATAGATCATTTGGGCAATCGGCGTGTGCGAGCAGTAGGGGAACTCTTGCAGAGCCATCTCAGGATGGGGTTGCTTCGTATGGAGAGATCGATCAAGGAAAGAATGAGTCTTCTGGGAACCGGAGCGGCTACCCCTAACACTCTGGTTAACAACCGTGCAGTGATTGCTGCTGTAAGGGAGTTCTTTGGCAGTTCCCGCCTCTCTCAGTTTATGGACCAGACCAATCCTCTGGCGGAGCTGACTCACAAACGTCGGCTTTCTGCCCTGGGTCCCGGGGGATTCTCCCGAGACCGCGCCGGGTTTGAGGTGCGCGATGTTCATTACTCTCATTACGGGAGAATCTGTCCTATCGAGACACCGGAGGGGCGCAATATAGGCTTGATCACCTCACTGGCTATTTATGCCCAGGTCAATGAATTCGGTTTCATCGAGACCCCCTATCGCAAAGTGGTGAAGGGATTAGATGGAAAGCCCTTCGTGTCATCGGAGATAGAGTATTTCCCCGCTGATGAAGAGGATAAATACATCATAGCTCAGGCAAATACCCGGCTGGACGAGAATAATCAATTCATCGATAGTAAGATCGAGGCCAGAGACGGTGAGAAATACGTGGTAGAGAGTCCGGATAAAATAAAGCTCATGGACATCTCCACTAATCAGATTGTCAGTGTCAGCACCTCGTTGATACCATTCCTGGAGCATGACGACGCCAATCGGGCCTTGATGGGTTCGAACATGCAGCGCCAGTCAGTCCCTCTCCTCTGTCCCGAATCCCCTGTCGTGGGCACCGGGATGGAGAGAGAAATAGCCCGTGACAGCGGTCAGGTAGTTTTTGCCCCGGTTGATGGCGAGATAATATCGGCCACGGCTACAAAAGTCATTCTCCATGGCGATGATGGCGAAGACTACGCTAGTCCCCTGCGGAAGTTTGCCCGGAGCAATCAAGGAACTTGCATTACGCAGTACCCAAGGGCAAGCAAAGGGGAACGGGTGAAGAAGGGGCAGGTCATAGTGGACGGTTCAGCCACGGATGGAGGGGAACTCGCGCTGGGCCAGAACGTCATCTGTGCGTTTCTAAGCTGGGGAGGCTACACCTTTGAAGATGCCATCGTCATCTCGGAGAGGTTAATTCAAGAAGATAAATTCACTTCGATTCACATCGAGAAGTACGAGGTAGAGGCCAGGGAAACGAAACTAGGTCCAGAGGAGATCACCCGGGACATTCCCAACGTCGGTGAGAATAGCCTGCGCAATCTGGACGAAGACGGGGTGGTGCGTATTGGAGCGGAGGTTTCGTCGGGAGATATTCTGGCAGGCAAGATCACACCCAAAGGCGAACGTGTTCTCACTGCCGAGGAGAAACTACTTCGGGCTATCTTTGGTGAAAAGGCAAGGGACGTCAAGGACACCTCGCTGCGAATGCCTCATGGGGAGTCGGGTAAGGTGATAGATGTCAAGTGCTTTTATCGGTTCCGGTATCGGTGCGAGAGGTGCGAGAAAGAGCTTGGCTATGGTGTGAAGCTTGATAATGAGGAGTGCGAACGCTGTGGAGGCCCGCTGAAGAAACTGCCCGGCGATGAACTGGATGCGGGCGTTGGTAAAATGATAAGGGTATCGGTGGCCCAAAAGAGGAAGGTCTCGGTGGGTGATAAGCTGGCCGGTCGTCATGGCAATAAGGGGGTCATTGCCAGGATACTTCCTGTTGAAGACATGCCTTACCTGGCTGATGGTCGGCCGGTGGATATCGTTCTCAGCCCTCTGGGTGTCCCCTCGCGCATGAATATTGGGCAACTCCTGGAAAGCCACCTTGGCTGGGCAGCACAGAATCTCGGTCTCAAGATAGTAACCCCGGTTTTCAATGGAGCCAATGAGACCGCTATCGAGGACGCTTTGGCTCGGGCATGGTTTGTTGAGCGCGCTGCGGACGATAGTCAAGAGTCAAGAGTCAAGGGGAGGGGGACTCCAGACTCCAGACTCCAGACTCCAGACTCCAGACCCATGGAACATGCTAAGATCTGGCTTGACCAGCGCGGTTTTGACGGCGAGAAGATATTTGATGAAAATAGCAATGGCGAGGCCAGGCGGGCTTGTCTTATGCTCTGGCTTGAAGACCAGGGAGTAGGGGGCGTGTCCGCTATGGGTGATAAGGAATTGGAGCAAACAGCACAGCAGATTTACCGAGAGAAGAAGAAAGCTCCGCCAATCTCGGGAAAGATGACGCTCTATGATGGACGCACCGGCGAAGCATTCGACGAACCGGTGACAGTGGGCAGTATGTATATGATGAAACTCATCCATCTGGTGGAGGATAAGATACACGCTCGCTCCACAGGCCCTTACTCACTCATAACTCAGCAGCCCCTGGGAGGCAAGACTCAATTCGGGGGACAGCGGTTTGGCGAAATGGAGGTCTGGGCTCTGGAAGCTTACGGTGCGGCATACAACCTCCAGGAGATGCTCACTATCAAATCAGATGATGTGATAGGACGAGTAATGACCTATGGAGCCATCGTCAAGGGCGAGGAAATCCTGAGTCTGGGGGTATCAGAATCTTTCAAAATGTTGATCATGGAATTGCAGAGTCTGGGACTGGCAATTGAATTACTGGGTAAAGAGGATGAGCAGGTGCTACGCCTGAAGGAATCGCCTGATGAGATACCGAGATTGGGGATAAATCTAACCGGTATGGAGATCGAGGAGAACGAATAATAGTGGAACGTCGCAAATTCAATGATTTCAGCAGCATCCGTCTTAGTCTCGCCTCGCCAGAGCAGATAAAGAATTGGTCTTACGGTGAGGTGACTAAACCGGAGACGATCAACTATCGCACCCTGAAACCGGAAAGGGATGGCCTTTTTTGCGAACGGATTTTTGGTCCCACCAAGGACTTCGAGTGCTATTGTGGCAAGTATAAGAAGATCAGATATAGGGATGTCATCTGCGATAAGTGTGGTGTTGAAGTGGCTCACTCCTCGGTACGCCGAGAACGCATGGGGCATATCCATCTTGCTGCGCCGGTGGCTCATATTTGGTTCGTTAAGGTAACCCCGAGTCGTCTCGGGCTCCTTCTCGATCTCTCGCCCAGAAAACTGGAACAGGTGATTTACTTCGCCAAGTTTATCATCACTAGCGTAGATGAAGATGCCCGAACACAAACCATCAACAAGCTCAAGGATGATCTGGAATTTGAACTGATGCAGCGTCAAGACGAGTCGAGAGTCGAGAGTCGAGAGTCAAGAGTCGGGGAGGGTGGTGAACTCCAGAGCAAAGCGTCTCCAGACTCCAGAGTCCAGACGCCAGACTCGGAAGAACTCGTGGCCAAAATTGAAGAGCTCGAGGAAATCGAACCCCGGAGACTCTTGGGGGTGAACGAATATCGTGAACTGAAACGCCGGTGGGGGGACATATTCGAGGCTAAGATGGGCGCTCAGGCCATCCTCGATGCTCTCACTTGTCTCGATTTAGGGAAACTACACCAGGAGCTTCATCAGGAGATTGCCACTAGTTCCGGCCAGCATTGGAAGAAAGCCATCAAGAGGCTTCGCGTGGTTGAAGCATTCTTGAAGCAGGGAACAAAGCCAGAATGGATGATTATGACCATGCTTCCGGTCATACCCCCTGAGCTTCGGCCTATGGTTCAGCTTGATGGAGGACGATTCGCTACCAGCGATCTCAATGATCTCTACCGAAGGGTAATTAACCGCAACAATCGGCTTAAACGTCTCATGGAGATGGGCACTCCGGAGGTCATCATTCGCAACGAGAAACGCATGCTTCAAGAGGCCGTCGATTCACTTATCGATAATGGACGGCGTGGCCGGGCAGTAACTACCCGTAGCGGACACGCACTCAAGTCGCTCTCAGACATGTTGCGGGGTAAGCAGGGACACTTTCGCCAGAATCTGCTCGGGAAGCGGGTTGACTATAGTGGTCGCTCGGTTATTGTGTCTGGCCCCGAGCTTCAGCTGCACCAGTGTGGGCTGCCCAAGCGGATGGCGCTGGAGCTGTTTAAACCCTTCGTCATGCGGCGCCTGATAGCCCGAGGTCTGGCCTATAATGTTCGGAACGCCAAACGTACGGTGGAGCAAGGAAACCCGGTCGTCTGGGATATACTGGAGGAAGTAGTGCGGGACCATCCTGTCCTGCTGAATCGAGCTCCGACCTTGCATCGCCTCGGCATCCAGGCTTTCCAACCGATCCTTATCGATGACAGTGCTATCCAACTGCATCCTCTGGTGTGTGCTGCCTTCAACGCCGACTTTGATGGTGATCAGATGGCAGTTCATATCCCCCTTTCCAAGCTGGCCATCGAAGAGGCCCGGGAGATAATGCTCAGTACCAAGAATATGCTTCTACCGAATTCGGGAGAGCCGGTGGTAGTGCCCACTATGGAATTGGCCCTCGGGTGTTACTACCTGACCACCATCAGCCCCGGATCCAAAGGGGAAGGGATGAGTTTCGCCGACTTCAAGGATGCCAGGATGGCTTATGATCTGGGCATTGTCGACCTCGGAGCCGAGATAACAGTCAGGGGTCAGGGGTCAGGGGTCAGGGGTGAGGGGAAGGGGGACTGCCAACTGCCAACTGCCAACTGCCAACTGAAGACCAGCGTTGGTCGCATTATTTTCAACGATGCCTTGCCCGATGAGCTTGGGTTCCAGAATGAACTGATAGACAAGAAGTTTCTGAAGCGACTTACCGCTGAATGTTATCGCCGTCTCGGAAATGAGGCTACGGCTTCCATGATCGATGGAATCAAGCGTTTGGGCTTTGAATATGCCACCAGGTCAGGGTTGACTGTGGCCGTCAGCGACTTACATATCCCCTCTGATAAAAATAGCATCATATGTCAGGCTGAGGAGGAGGTCGGCAAGGTTGAAAGCCAGTTCCAGGAGGGACTGAAGACCGAGGACGAACGCTACCAGAGCATTGTCAAGATCTGGAGTGAGGCTACTGACGAGTTGACCAGAAGCCTGGAGAGTTCGCTTGACCGCCATGGCTCAATCTATATGATGGCCAATTCCGGGGCCAGGGGTAACATCGGACAGATCAGACAGATGGCCGGAATGCGAGGCTTGATGAGCGACCCATCAGGACGGATCATCGAACTCCCTATAAAAGCCAACTTCCGCGAGGGACTTTCCATCCTGGAGTATTTCATTTCGACCCATGGTGCCCGCAAGGGCCTGGCCGACACGGCTCTGCGCACCTCTGATAGTGGCTATCTTACTAGAAGGCTCATCGATGTAGCCCAGGAGGTGATCGTCAAGGAGGAGGATTGCGGGACTGAAGATGGACTCTGGCTCCGCAAGCCGGCCGAAAAGGGAATCCTGCCCTCGCTTTCCGAAAGAATCATGGCGCGTCTTGCTGCTCGCCCGGTCGTTCATCCGCAGACCGGTGAGGTCATCGTGGACCGCAATGGGCAGATCGATACCCAGAAGGCAGCGCAGATCGCTGAAGTGGGGGTTACAGAGGTCTGTGTGAGGTCACCTCTGAGATGCCGGTCTCGGCAGGGCGTCTGCCAGTATTGCTATGGCATCGACCTCGCTCGAGGGCAGATAGTGGATAAGTACGTAGCCGTAGGCATCATTGCTGCTCAAAGCATCGGTGAGCCAGGGACACAACTCACTATGCGCACCTTTCACACCGGGGGAGTGGCCGGGCTGGATATCATTAGCGGTCTTCCCAGGGTCGAGGAGCTCCTTGAGGCCAGGGTTCCCAAGAGACAGGCTGTCATCGCTCACATCAACGGTGTGGTGGATATAATCAATATCGAGGATGGCCGGAAGATCAAGATTGTAAACCCATGGGTATATCGCGACGAATATCCCTTGCTACCAAGATACGAAGCAGTGGTGAATGAAGGTCAGGTGGTCGATGCTGATCAGGTATTGGCTCTTCCTATCCTTCAGGACGGGCATCTTGCCCGTCATCTCCCCGAGAGCCAAGAGTCAAACGGGGGGGAACTCCAGACTCCAGACTCCAGACTCCAGACTCCAGTCCTGGCCAGAGTTGGTGGCAAGGTTGAAATTCGCCCTGACCAGATTGTGTCCTGTCATTGCGAGCGAAGCGAAGCAATCTCTATTGTGGTGTTACATGAAGAGTCGGAGGTGTGGGAACACCTGGTTCCCCCGGCGGCGTCTTTTCTGGTGAGAAATGGCGATAGAGTGAAGGCTGGAGATCAACTCACTGAGGGCACTCTCAATCCCCAGGACATCCTGCAGGTTATGGGAATTGAAGCGGTGCAGCGTTATCTGGTAGATGAGGTACAAAAAGTTTATCGGTCTCAAGGGGTGAATATTCACGATAAGCACATCGAGATCATTACCGGCCAGATGCTGCGCAGGGTGCGTATCGATTCCCCGGGCGATACCAAGATACTGCCCGGAGAGTTGATCAACTATTTCGATTATGAGACTCTCAACGCCAATGTACTGGCTGAAGGTGGCGAACCAGCTACGGCGCATCCAGTACTCTTGGGGATCACCAGAGCTTCACTAAGCACCGCCAGCTTCTTGGCGGCGGCTTCTTTCCAGGAGACTACCAGGGTGCTGACCGAGGCTGCTATCATCGGTAGCGTTGACAAGCTGGTTGGGCTAAAAGAGAATGTAATCATCGGCAAGCTGATTCCATCCCGTAGTAAGGTTTCACGGGATCAAGAAGACCGAAGTTGATAGCCTTCAGTCTTCAGCCTAACTTCCTTAATCCCTTCTTGAGCAGCCAGTACTCCAGGCTATCGGCCAGGGATATCCAGCTTGCCTCGATGATGTTGGTCGAGCTGCCAACCGTAGACCACTGCTGTTGGCCATCGCTGGATTCTATCAGCACTCGCACCCTGGCTTCTGTCCCCCTGCTTTCCTCAAGTATGCGGACTTTAAAATCGATCAACTTCACTACCGCCAGGTCGGGATAAAACTGAAGCAGTGCCTTGCGCAGTGCCTGATCCAGTGCGTTGACTGGACCACTTCCCTCAGCGGCAGTATGGTATATGTCCTCGCCGACCTTAACCTTGACCATCGCTTCGGAGAGCGTTCCCTCCTCATCTGGAGTCTGGAGTCTGGAGTCTGGAGTCCCCCTCCCCTTGACTCTTGACTCTTGACTTGTTGGGGAGCGGCGATGTTTTTCCACCACTACCATGAAGTCAACCAATTCGAATGGCGGGCGGTAATCGGGTTGGGCTCGATGCAAGAGCAGCTCGAATGAAGCCTCCGCATCATCGTATTTGAATCCCTGGTTCTCCAGATACTTTACTTGCTTTAGAATCCCCCTTGCCTGCGGAGTTGGTGCCGCGAAGCCCAGACCATACTCCTTCGCCTTGTAGAGTATGGTGCTAACGCCAGAGAGCTCCGAGACCAGAATGCGGCTACGATTGCCCACCAGTGAGGGATCGATATGCTGGTAGCTCTCCTCGGTCTTGGCCATCGCGGCAATATGCATCCCTGCCTTATGTCCAAAGGCGCTTGCCCCGACATAAGGAAGGTGTGGGAAGGGAGCCTGATTGGCAATCTCGCTCACGTAGCGGGATATTTCAGCCAGCCTGGCGAGTTGTTCCGAATTGACACAATCAATGCCCATCTTCAGTCTCAGGGCAGGGAGTATGGAGCAGAGATTGGCATTGCCACACCGTTCTCCATAACCATTGATAGTTCCTTGAACATGTGTCGCTCCGGCACGCACGGCAGCCAGGGTATTGGCCACCGCCAACTCCATATCGTTGTGAGCATGGATTCCCACAGGGATCGGTTGTCGGGGGTCGGTTGTCAGGGGTACGGGGTGGGGGCTGGTCCCTGATCCCTGACCCCTGACCGCTGCCACAATTGCGGCGATTTCGTCAGGCATGCTCCCGCCGTTGGTATCACAAAGCACAAGACACTCGGCACCAGCCTCAGCCGCAGTCTCAATGGTCCGCAAGGCATACTGAGCATCTATCTTATAGCCATCGAAGAAATGCTCGGCATCGAAGAAAACCGTTAGGCCCTTAGATTTCAGATATCTAACCGAATCGGCGATCATCGCTAGGTTTTGCGCCAGGCTGGTCTTGAGAATCCTGGTGACATGCTCCGCCGATCCCTTGCCAACCAATGTGACTACCTTCAACTTTGTCTCCAGCAAAGCCCGAATATTGGGATCATCCTCTGCCCGAATATTTTTGCGGCGTGTGCTGCCAAAGGCGACCAGAATAGAATTTGATAGCGAAATACTCTGCATCCGGCGGAAAAACTCGGTATCCTTAGGATTCGACCCCGGCCATCCCCCTTCGATGAAATGAATCCCCAATTCGTCGAGTTTCCTGGCGATCTTAACCTTGTCCTCAACGGAGAAGGAAATTCCCTCACGCTGTGCTCCGTCACGCAGGGTAGTGTCATAAAGCTGAATGCTCATCGGCGAACCTCACGATCAATACTTAGACTACACTAGTTGCAGATATTCGTCAAGCAATCCTCCCCCCTCCTCTAAACTCGATGCTCAATACTCAGTGCGAGGTCTTTTAAACAGCTCCCGAATATGTTAAACTAGTGATTGGTGACTCGAGTCTCATTTCTCGCGCTGCCAGCGGTGATCCTGATCGCCGATCAGGTCACCAAGGCCCTGATAAGGGCTAACATGACTTTGGGCCAGTCGATCCCACCTGAAGGGGTATTCCGGCTGACTTATGTCACTAATCCCTATGGCGTTTTTGGCTTTGATGGCGTTTTGGGTCTTTACCTGAGTCCGACCTTCTTCATGATTGCAACTGGCATCGTAGTGATGTTGATCATCTGGTTGGGCTGTCGCTACCTCACTGCTACAAGCAGATTGCTCCGGATCGGCCTGGGACTAGTTCTAGGCGGGGCGATGGGCAATCTGATCGATCGGATCTGGTTTGGGGCAGTTACCGACTTCATTGACGTGCAGCTCTGGGCAGGCTTCCCCTGGCCACGTTGGCCAACCTTCAACATCGCTGATGCCTCGCTGACCACCGGTATATTTATACTGATCATCTGCCTGCCGATGATAGTTAAGGATACATAAAGAGTTTAGCCGTCAGCGGTCAGCTTTCAGCCATCAGGAGTGCTGATAACTGAGTGCTTACATTGGGACTGGACAAATCGGAGTAACTAAGATAACATAGTAGGGGGCACGTTCCAATGGGGCCCCTACTAGGAGGCAAGAGATTTGGCGCACACTAGATCAGCGAGAAAGAGGGTACGAACCACCTTAGAAAAAAGTCATCGAAACAGGTCGATGCGAAGTCGGTCCAAAACCTATGTCACGAGAGCTGAGAAAAGCATCCGGGCTGGGGACTTTACTCTAGCCGAAGAGGCGGTAAGACAGGCCATAGGTATTCTTGATAGGACAGCGCGCAAAGGGGTTATTCATCCTAACAATGCGGCACGCCGTAAGTCTAGCTTGATGAGGAAACTTACGGGTTCAAGGTTCCAGGATCCACCATTCAGCGGTTCCCCTCCCAGCCCAACTGTGAACCGTGAACCGTGAACCAATCGGCCTCACTCCACTTGACATTTGCCTTTGAAGGGTATAATCTAATACAAGTAATTTCCCGAAAGGAGGTTTGGAAACAATGGAGGCTTATTGCTTCAAGTGCAAGGCGAAGAGAGAAATCAAGGATCCCAAGAAGGTGACTATGAAGAACGGGAAGCCGGCCACTCAGGGTGTTTGTCCCGTTTGTAGCACCAAGGTTTTTAGAATCGGCAAGAGTTAGAAAGAAAGGGGAGTTCGGCCAAGGAAGGGTATTATACTTTATCTATTGAGTTTGGCTAGCAAGGTGGCCGGGTTCGATTGAAACGCTTCTTCAATGTCGCTGCCAGATAGGCCAGCGCCCCTGAGGATAGCGATAGCAAGGTTCACCGATAGCAGGTCACCAGGGTGGTGAGCATCGGAGTCAAGGAGCAGCCTTGCTCCCGTGGCTCGGGCTATCTTGGCAATGTGTCCATTTGCAAGTGAATGCCCTTTTCGAGCAGAGATTTCGATGAAGACCCCGTTTCTTTTCGCAAGGGTACACTCCTCGACGGTTATCAATCCCGGATGGGCTAGTATGTCAACGTAGGGAGATTGCACTGCCGCCGCATTTGTACCCTGTTCCACAGGCTCAATGATGGTTTCTCCATGCACAATTACTAGCCGGGCTCCCATTTCTCTGGCCTGTTTAGCGACATCTGATATCGCTGATACCGGAAGGTGAGTGAGTTCCACGCCCGGGATAGCGGCGATATCCCAGTATTTCTCGGCCAGCATACAATCCTTGGTGATCTCAGGGATGAACCTCTCCAGCTGACCGATGGCAAGGTGGTCGGTAATGGCAATTGCACGATAGCCATTCTTTACAGCGCGATGGATAAGCTCCAGGGGTGAGAGGTCCCCATCGCTCAAAGATGAATGGGTGTGAAAATCGTAAATCATACTTGCAGAATAACACAAACGGGTTCAAGGTTCAAGGTTCAAGGTTCGGGGTTGGGACTGTGGAACCGCTGAACTTTGAACTCAGAACTCGTAGGGAGGCAGAAACATATGGGCAAGATCAACGTGGCAATAATCGGGGTAGGCAACTGCGCCTCCTCACTTGTACAGGGAGTACATTACTACCGTAACGCCGTTGAGAATGACTTCGTCCCCGGACTGATGCACGTAAATCTGGGGGGCTATCACATCAGCGATATCAACTTCGTTGCAGCCTTTGACATTGACCGGAATAAGGTGGGGAAGGACATAGCAGAGGCCATCTTCACCCCACCAAACAACACCTTCAAATTCTGCGACGTTCCCCCTTTGGGAGTCATGGTGGAGCGGGGCATGACCCATGACGGACTGGGGAAATATCTCTCACAGATCATCACCAAGGCCCCCGGGGCGACTGCTGACATCGTGCATATCCTGAGGGAGCGAGAGACCGATGTGGTCATCAGTTATCTTCCTGTCGGCGCCGAAGAGGCAACCAAATGGTATGTCGAGCAGATTCTTGCTGCCGGCTGTGCTTTTATTAATTGCGTCCCAGTGTTCATCGCTCGAGAGAAATATTGGCAGGCAAGGTTTGTGAAGAAGGGACTGCCAATCATCGGCGATGACATCAAATCACAGGTAGGTGCTACTATCACGCATAGGGTGCTAACCAGGCTCTTCCGGGATCGAGGCGTCAAACTGGAAAGGACCTATCAGTTGAATTTTGGCGGCAATACCGATTTTTTAAATATGCTGGAGCGAGAACGACTACAGTCGAAGAAGATATCCAAGACCGATTCAGTAACCTCGCAACTGGATTACGACATCGGTGCGGGCAACATACATATTGGCCCCAGCGACCATATACCATGGCTTGAGGATCGAAAGTGGTGCTATATCCGAATGGAAGGGCGCACCTTTGGCGATGTTCCTCTGAACTTGGAAGCCAAGCTTGAGGTCTGGGATAGCCCTAATTCCGCCGGCGTGGTGATCGATGCCATCAGGTGCTGCAAGCTGGCCCTCGACCGGGGCATCAATGGCACGCTGATAGGACCATCGGCCTATTTTATGAAATCCCCCCCTACACAATATACCGATGATCAGGCCCGAATCATGACCGAGGCATTTATTACCGGCGAGGGAGAAACCCTTGAGGAAACTCTAAATCCTAAATCCTAAATAATCTTAAAATTCAAAGGCTCAAATGTTCAAAACTGTTTCAGATTTGGGATTTTGAGTTTGGGTACTTGGATTTGTTTAGAGTTTAGAGCTTAGAATTTAGGATTTCCCTTTAGGGCTTTGGGGTTGCAATGAAAATTGTCCAGGTTTCACCCTACGACTATATGCATCCCGGTGGAGTTAACCA
>BBPG01001226.1_pt1 | contig 17084 bp, 16 predicted proteins | sample 1343651 | NCBI WGS metagenome assembly BBPG01 (sample SAMD00019091, study PRJDB2971) | groundwater metagenome | biome: freshwater biome; feature: mineral spring; material: ground water | place: USA: CA, Sonoma | collected 2012-06 | depth surface m | reverse complement strand
TTGCATCGTAAACTTGCACCCTGATCTACCGGTTTGATATTGCTAAGTATTTTTGATAGCTTTTCCATCGTACTTCCTCCTTCTTCTAATCAAAAATATATTTCATAGCTGGATTGGCAGAGTCTCTCCATTAGTGATTAGATATAGATAGGCACCACGCACCGGGGCAGCAAGAATGGTTTCAACTGCCCTTGCGTAATAACCAAGTTGTTCTTTGTAGCGTGCTGCCAGTTCCTCTGCTCCTCCCTGCGGAATTTTATCTGTCTTAAAATCAACCAGCACATACCCCTCCTCAGTTTTGACCAACAGGTCGATAATGCCCTGGATTAGCACCGTTTCGTCTAAGTTAGCACAAGCAAGTTCTTTAGCAGGCAATATCAGTGTAAAGGGCCATTCTCTGTAGGTTTGGTTAGCATGAGCAAAGACGATCTGGCCTGCCACCCCTGTGAAAAATGGAGCAATTTGCGCAGGATTTAGATAATTTGCTTCATCCTCGCTGAGGATTCCTGTTTTTACAAAATGGGCGATTTGTCCGGCGATTTCCGGCTCACCCAAAGGCGGCAGTAGTTTTAAATGCTGAAATACGCGATGATAGAAAATTCCTAACTCCAAGTTAGATAAACTTTTTCGTTCTTGCAGAAAGCTGGGCTGGTGCCAGGCTTGCGGTGCAAAAAATAGTCTTTTTCCCTTTTCCTCTCCCTCTCCCTCTCCTGCACTTTCTGTTGGCAAGTAATCTTTTATTTCGCTGATAGAGAGTTTGGCAGACAAATTGCTAGGGGAGTGCGGATAGCGGTAAGCGAGTTGACTGCGAATTTTGCTTTGCTCCTCTTTTGAGCAAACAAGCTTCAGCGGACGCAGAGCAAGAATATCATCCCAGTCTTTTGTAGCAGTCCGATTTGGCAGCGGTAGATTGGGGAGTCGTTTGTCTTCGCCGTTCCAGATCGAAATACTAAAGCGGGAATCTTCCCCGGGCAACCATGGAAAATGCTTCTGCGCTCCCTCCATGTCATAATGACGGATAAGAGCCCGTCCCAGCCAATCCAGACAGCATTTGGCCCGAACCAGTTCGGAAGTTGGCAGAGATTTTTCTTGGTAGGTAAGGAGCTGACGCCAGACTACCTGTTCATCTGACAGATTCCGTGCTGAACCAATCAACAACAACTTTTCACGGGCACGGGTCAAGGCGACATAAAGGATGCGCATTTCCTCCGCCCTAACTTCTGCTTCGCCGACAAGTTTTAGTGCCAGGTAAGGCAAAGATGGGTAGCGAACCATCCTCTGGTTATCTACAACCAAAGGTGCTATGCCTTGATCCTTGTGTATCAAAATATCTGTTTGTTGGTCAAGAAAGTTGAACTTTTTTCCGAGATCGCATAGGAAAACAATGGGAAATTCCAGTCCCTTAGATTTGTGGATGCTCATGATTCGCACCACATTTTCGTTTTCAGCCAGCGCCCTGGCTGCCCCTAGGTCTTCGCCGGAACGGCGTAGTTGTGCAATAAATTCCAAAAAACGGAACAGACCTTGTCGTGAAAAACGGTCGAATTGCCGGGCACGAGAAAAAAGGGCATGAAGGTTTGCCTGACGTTGTGCTCCGTTTGGAAGCCCTGCCACATAGTCAGCGTAACCGCTTTCTCGGTAGATTGCGGCAATAAGAGTTGTCAGTTTTTCCTGCCTGGCTTTGCTCCGCCAGCGCTCAAGTTGAGAGAGAAAGTGTTGCAGTTTTTCTGAAAGGAGAGGGATGTCTGCATTTGCTGTCAAAGTTACGCAATTATAGAAATCACTTTTTTTACCGCCCGTAATGCGCACCAGCGCGAGTTCTTCCAGGGAGAGGCCGACAAATGGCGAACGCAGAACTGCGGCCAGCGAAATATCTTGACAGGAGTTATCCAATACTTTTAAGAGGGATAACATGGTCTCCACTTCGGTGGCAGCAAAATAGCCGGTTGAAAGATCGGCATAAGCCGGGATACCAAACCTGCCGAGAATATCTATCAGACGGTTTGCTCTATTATTAGTAGCCCGCAAAAGAATAACCATATCCCTATAGGAGGCCGGTCTGTAAACTCCGCTTTCCTGATCGTATATTTGCAGTGCTCCTTCCGCACTGTCTAGCATTTCAGTAATCCTTTGTGCTATAACCAGAGCTTCCCGCTCTAACGCATCCGGTTCGTCCCCTTCTTCATCCTGCGCTTCCAATGCACTGTCAAGCGCCTGTTCTCGCGGCAGGAGATGGACTTCCACAGCAACTTGGCTAACAGAACCATGCTCATTTTCTGGATAATCTGCTCCGCAAATGAGTTCCGCATCCTCGTTATACTCAATTTCTGCAGCCGCTTCAATCATAAGCTGGCGGAAAAGAAAATTGACGGCAGAAACTACACCGGCCCGACAACGAAAGTTCTTGCTGAGCAAAATCTTTCGTTCGACCCCTCCCTTCCTAGTCGGATAGCAGGAGTAACGCTTAAGAAAGAGAGCAGGCTCCCCCATGCGAAAGCGGTAAATACTTTGTTTCACGTCTCCCACCATAAAAAGATTGGGAGACGGCTCTCCCTGCCTCGAAACTAAGGCAAGAATGGTATCTTGAACTGGATTGATATCTTGGTATTCGTCTACCAGCACATGACTGAAATGTTGGCGCAATTCCAAGGCTGCATCAGATGGGATAGCTTCAGCGCTGTTAGCTCGCCACAAGATTTGGAGGCAGAAATGCTCCAAGTCATTAAAATCAACTAAGCCTATCTGTCTTTTTTTTCGGCCATACAGTTCAGCAAAGCGTTTTGTCAGCTCGGACAACCCCGCAACCAGTGGAGCTAGTTTGTTTATTTCACTGAGATAATCTGCAGAAGTGCGGACAAAAAAAGTTTCAGCCGCGCTGCGAACTATTGCCTTAGCTTTGTCACGCAGTTTTTTTATCTGTTCTTTCTTTTCTTCGCACACACCTCTGGCGGTAGGCAACCTGTTAAAGGTCGCTCCCAACCAAGCCTCGCGTAGTTCCTCCCAAGAGGAAAGCTCGGCAAGGGCTATCAGTCGCTCCACTTGCTCCCGTTCTGCAGTCAAAATTTTTTCATATACAACCGGCGCTTCAGGTTGATAGCATAAAGAAAACGCTCTCTTCAGTAAGATCTCAGCATGCGCCAGCTCATGCAGCAGATGCTGAAAGATTGAAGGTATCCAAGGCGCAAGCGCTTCAGTTGTCGATTTATGTTTTGCTATCTCAAAAAGTGAGACGGCTTTTTCCAACCACCCAGCCGGATCAGGATTGCTCCAGGCAAAACTATAAAGCCGCAGAATTTGCTGCGCTAGTCCTTCATCACCTTTTTTCCCGCCATAACTAGATACCAGTTCTAAAATTGCTGTACCCTCGTCAGCCAGAGCCTGCTCGAGCAGTTCAGTCAGGACATCTTGACGAAGCATGGAGGCTTCAGCTTCGTCAGCCACACGGAATCCGGGATCAATCTCTAACATGTAAAAATAACGGCGAATCACGGCAAGACAAAAAGAATGGAGTGTGGAAATGGGAGCTCCGTTTACCAGCGCAAGCTGTCTGCCCAGTTCCATGCGGCCAGATTCACGAATTTCTTTCTCCAGGGCTGCGCCGATTCGTTCACGCATTTCTGCCGCCGCCGCTTCCGTAAATGTCACAACTAACAAACGGTCTATATCAACAGGGGTTTTTCTGTCACAAACTATTCGGATAATTCGCTCCACCAGCACCGCCGTTTTACCAGCCCCGGCGGCGGCGGCAACTAGTAAGTTGGCACCGGTCGCGGTAATCGCTTCAAGTTGCTCATCTGTCCAAGCTTTATTCACAGGAGTTCACTCCTTTTCCACTGCTGCGTAACGATGGACAAAACATCCTCATCCCCCATATTCTCCAACAACCGATAGCTGTTACCCTCCACAGTGAGATCAAAGCGGCAGAGCGCAAAATATGGACAAAAAGAACAGGCGCGCTGCCCGCTTTGCTTGCGATATGGCCGGGCGGAGGCTTCGCCGGCAAAGATTTTTCCCGCCAATTCAAGTAGTTTACTTCGAAGCCAAGTTAATAGTAAACTCATTTGCTGTCGGTCAGCTACGCGAGAGGCTTTGGTAAAGGCTCCATCATTTTTTAGTTTTACTCGGCGCAAAAAATTTGTGCCACCCAGTAGCGCTATTACTTTTGAATCAGCCATTGCCAGGCCGTCAAGCTGGCTTTCAGTTTTATTTGTTTGGACAACAGGCGGTGGGTTGGGCTTCCTATCCATCTGTCGCTGAATGCCAAAATAAAATACGCCCGCAGCCGTAGCAGGTAATCTTGTAAATTGTGCTGCCTGTTCCAGCACAACCGCCTGGTAGGCAAGTAGCTGTAAAGCTAAGCCATGCCAAACATCACTCAGCTTTAAATCCTGTGGATTTGTTTTGTAGTCAATGACAATCAGATATGCTTGATCCGCACTTTCAGCCAAATCCACCCTGTCAATTTGGCCATAGAGCCAGAGTTCCACTTTTCCGTCAGCAAGACGCAATGGTGGCAGGAGGTTGCGGCCAAAAAAAAGTTCCAGCGCCACAGGCAAAAAAGTGCTGCTGCGTGCATGTTCTGTTAAAGCGACAGCCGCCTGCCCTAAAGTGTCTTTTAGTTTTTCCGCTAAATAGCGCATCCGGGAGGTGGACATGAGAATTTCACTACGTAGGCGAGGAGTCAGTTTTTCAACAATCTGATTCATTCTCTCCCAGACTTCAGCATCGTCAAGGGTAGACCAACATTTCTGGTCATTTGCTAACCCAACTACAAACTGGTTGAGGGCAGTATGATAAAATACTCCGACATCCGGTGCCTCCAACCGGTATTCTTTCCTCTCCTCCAGCAGAAGAGCGTAGCGCGCAAAGTGCGCAAAGGGACAGCGGGCAAAAAGTTCCAGGCGGGAAACGCTGCTTTTTAGCGGGTTGCCGTATAATGCTTCCAGGATGGAGGGGGAAAGAGAACTGACAATATTTGCTTCTGACAGTGCGCGCCAAAGCGTTTGCATGGCGGCAAGAATCTGCGGCTGTTGCAAAGATTCATTGTAAACAGTGGCCCAAAAAGATGAGATCTGACCGTTATTGATGCTGCGGTTAGCCTGTAGCACTAGAGTTGCCGCAGTTTTTTTCGGTTCTGTTAGCAGAGTTAAATCATCAGCACTATCGGGCAGATTAAGCATAAAGCAGATCTCGTTTTCGGGGAAAATCTGCTGCAGCCGTTTAAAGAGGAGTGAAGGCCTTTTCCCCCTCCCCTCCTCATCTGCCAATGAGTAGCTGGCCCAGAGATAGTCAGAGCTACGGGTCAGGGCAATATATGATAAGTATTGTTCGTGGAACAATTTCTGCCGTCGCGTTGCCGCCATTTCCATGCCTGACGCTGCCAGTAGATCGCGTTCCTCATCGCCAAATATCCCTTCCTCTTGCAGCCTGGCCGGAAAATCACCTTCACTTAACCCAAGAACGTAAGCCGCCTTGATTTGCGGCAATCGAGAACGCTCTACGCTGCCAACAATTACCTGATCAAGTCCTGCCGGAGTTAAGCCTAACGTCAGGCTTTCCAGTCCTGTAAAAATGAGTTGCGTAAATTCCTGTAGGCTCATTGTTTGCCCGTCCCATATATTGGCCGCATGACTGAGCAGTTCTATAACCCCTTGCCAGACATGGCGGTGCTGTGCCGCTTGATTTATTTCACCGTCGGCCGCTTGTGCCTTGGCCCATGCTTGCAGGCGGGACTGAGCGGCAATACTCTCAAGCAGCTCCCAGATAGCTCGGCAATAGACAGCCACTACCTGTATTCCCGATCCGGCCACTGCTTTATAAAACGGCTCAAAGTACTGAGCAAATTGCTCTTTTGCCTTGTTTAAGTCGGCCAAGTCGGTCGTTACTTCAATCTGCTCATCCTGTTCATCGTCCAGTGCCAAAGACAAACGAAAAGTCCACGGTTTCTTGTCCAGCCAGTGCCGCCCCCTGACTCCGTGGGCACGAACATAGTTTTCAAGCCTGTCTGTTTCCATTCTTTCCAGCGGGAACAGATCAGTTTTTAACAATTGAATGACGGTCGTAGAGCTTAGATTGCTTAATGCTGCCTCCAGCACGGAACGCAGAAATTCCACCAACGGATGGGAAGATGCAGAATGCTGTGCATCTATATAACAAGGGATATTATATTCGCGGAATACTGCTGTCACCAAATCATGATAATCGGAAAAATTACGCAGAATAACGCCGATATCGGCATAACGCCAGCCATGTTCCTTGACAATCCGGTAAATGTCCCTAGCCATAGCTTCCACTTCCGCGCGGGCACCAGCAGCTTTCACCAACTTTATCATCGCTGTGCTCTGCTCAAAGGGCTCGAAAGGAAAGCGGCCAAACTGCGCTTCAATGTGCGCTAAAGGGGGGCACTGAGCATAGCGGGTATCCCTGCCTTGGAACGGCAAGATTAACGGCGGCAACAAAACGACATTTGCTTCGATTGCCAGTTGCTGCAGTCTCCGCCGGCTATCCAAGGCTTGATGAAACAGCTCTTCTTCTGCCGGCTCAGCAGACAAGGTGAGGGACGGGTCGAGGCAGAGGGTAAGCTCCACTTGTGAGGCAGCCTTGCTAAGTGCGCGCAACACCGAATATTCTTGCAGTGTGAAACCGGCAAACCCGTCAACCCAAACCATAGTGCCGGCAGGCAACCCGCCGTTTTCTATTGTGGCAGTTAAGAGCTGAAGCATATTTTCGGGATCAGTAAAGCTGTCATGGATATATGCCTGGTAGGCTCCGGCTATTTCTGCCAAATCACGTAGCTTCCCTTGCAAAACAGCAGAATGCTTTGTAGCATTTGCCAGCTCTAGCAAATTTTCCGGCTTTATATTATAGTTGTTTAATTCGCGCAACTGAGCCGATAACTGTAGACAAAAACGTGGCTGCTTGGCTGCTTTGCCAAGCGTACTCATTTCAGCCCAACGCTCTTGAAGCAGCCGTCGCAAAACCATTTGCTTTCCTTGTTCACTAATTAGAGCCAAGGGTTTTTTCCCTTCCTGTAGCATCCGATACGCAAGGCGCTGAAAGGAGAGCACCTGCGCCCTGAACGTTCCGCCACCACAAAGCAAGGCCAGTTCACGTTCCATTTGAAAAGTGGTTTGCTCCGGCACTAGGAAGATGAGTGGTGGCCCCAGCGGCTCCAGTTTGCTTAATTTTGCCATAGCCTGCAGACAGGCAGAAGTCTTGCCGCTACCTGCTCTGCCCAAGATAAAACGAATTGTCATTTTAGCCACCCCCTTCATTCAGCAAGAAAGACGTTTTTAAACGCAGTAAATAATTTGTCAAATTCGCGTTAATCCAGGCTAATCCCTTTTCGCTCTTCCCTTTTCCCCTATTTTGTATTAGAATAAAAAGCGTATATTTTTGTGGTTATTAGTGATTATTAAAGGAGGCACCCAGATGTATAAAATTGCTGTTCTTCCCGGAGATGGGACAGGTCTTGAAGTAGTGCGTGAAGGCTTGAAAGTTCTTGACGCCGTCAGTGAAGCTAACGGTTTTAAACTGGAGTATACGCATTATGATTTGGGTGGCGAACGTTATCTGCGCACAGGCGAAATTCTTCCGGATAGTGTGGTAGAGGAGTTAAGAACATTTGACGCCATTTATCTGGGAGCTATTGGCCATCCCGATATTAAGCCCGGCATCCTGGAAAAGGGACTACTCTTACGGTTGCGTTTTGAGCTGGATCAGTATATAAATCTGCGTCCAGTAAAGCTTTATCCGGGTGTGGAAACGCCTATTAAAGACAAAGGTCCAAAAGAAATTGATTTTGTAGTCGTCCGGGAAAATACGGAGGGTCAATACGCAGGTGCCGGCGGCTTTCTCCGCAAGGGTACAGCAGATGAAATTGCTCTGCAGGAATCCATCTCTACGCGCAAAGGAGTGGAGCGTTGCGTCCGTTATGCGTTTCAATACGCACAGAAGCGGAACAAAGATAAAAAAGTAACTCTTTGCGGTAAAACTAACGTACTCACATATGTATTTGACCTTTGGGAGCGGGCTTTTCATGAAGTTGGTCAAAAGGAATTCCCTGAGATCACAAGGGATTATGCTCATGTCGATGCCACTGTAATGTGGATGGTTAAAAATCCAGAATGGTTTGATGTGATTGTGACGGAAAATATGTTTGGCGATATCATTACCGATTTAGGAGCCATGATTCAGGGTGGAATGGGGATAGCCGCCGGCGGCAACATCAATCCTGAAGGCGTTTCTATGTTTGAACCAATCGGCGGCTCTGCCCCGAAATACACCGGGTTAAATGTGGTAAATCCTTTGGCTGCCATCGGTGCGGCCGCCATGTTGCTTGAAAATATTAAAGAAACAGACGCTGCCGCCAAAGTAGAGAACTCGGTGATAAAAATTTGTCAGTCGCACATTAAAAGCATGGCCGCCGGCAAGATGGGTTATAGCACACAAGAAGTGGGTGACTTAGTTGTTAAAAACCTCTGATAAAGAAAGACACTAGGGAAAGCAAATAGCTTGCCTCATAAAAAAAACGCTTCGCGTTTTTTAACAAACAATTTCCTATGCAGCAAGAAGAAAAACCGTAACAACCGGCTGTGAATAGTCTGGTTGTTACGGTTTTTGCTGCTCCAGCTTTAGAAGTTGCTCCAAAGCAGTCAGTAGTTCTCTTTCCCGTTCTGCTAACCGCATTTTTTCTTCGCGTTCCAATAGGGCGACCAGCTGCAGGCGAATCGCTAGTTCCAACCGTCTGCTAATTTTTTCGGTTCTTAAGCAACCACGGTAGACTTGTATGGCGGTGGAGTGATAACCAAGTTTTTCTAAAGCCAAACCCATAAGATAAAAAGCCTGATTTACTAAATGCGGGTCAGTTTTGAGCCGTTTCAACACGTCGATAGCTTCCTCATAGTGCTGTTGTTTTAAGAGCAATTCGCCGCGAGAAAAACGGAAAATATCTGAATCAGCATACTGGGAATGTTCAAGCAAACGCCATGCCTCTTCCAGCTTTCCGTGATTTTGAAAAGTTTCCGCTGCCAATAATTCAAGCCCCTGGAAGTCGTTCATCACACGTATCTGTCGGCCATCACAGCCGGAATAGACAGCACAAAACGCCACCCCAGCCTCTTTGCTTAACCGCGTATATTCCTTTCTAAGTAATAAAGTCTGCTCCATCGCCTGCAACTGTTCTTGCGGGTCAAGGCAACAAAGAGCCAAAGCAAAAAATGCGTCAGCCTGCGTTTCGTCTCTGACTGTAATTTTACGGAACAATTCAGCTGCCCACTCTGTTCTTTCTTCTAGCAGTAGGCGGGAAGCTGCTAGAAAGCGCCGTTTGCTTTTATCTAATACCCGCCTGGCAAATACATCTCTAAGCAAAGTTTCTTTTTGTTGACTGTTTTCATCGTAGCCACTTGCAAAGCCGGTTCCTAACTGCATTTCGGCCGGGATGATTTTCCCCGCAATATGTTTAAACCGGTTACGGCGTAACGGTAAAACAAGTACTTTTGTAAACTTAAAAAGTTCCCCCTCACTTACCTCCCAGAACAAGCGTAATCCCAAACAATGTCCCTCCTGTTAGCAAATATCTCGCCTGGATTCCTCTTTATACTTCTAAAGCGGTTATTTCTGCTAATATAGTCAAGATTCCTTTTAGAAGTTTAAATTTTTGCACTTCCTCCAGCTCTCCGCATACGATAAAAGATACAAAAAGTACGCCAGACGGGGTGAAGTTATGGATAAAAAGATAGATCAGTTGGATGCTGCTTTGGCTAAGCCGCTCGCACCAAACACCGTAAAAAGTGAAGTTTTAAGCATCGGCGCTGTCAGCGGCTTAGCCGAGGCAGAACTGGCACTTTTGGTAAGAAAAAGCGGCCGTTCAAGCGGCTACACAACTGACCGTATAGCTGTAATTGGTGCCACTGTAAATATTGGGTTTTCCTTATAAACCTCAAACTTTATTAAAATCGCAGCCATACGGAGCTGTTAAAACTATCTGGGAATCATCGCCAGATTTATCTTTTTCTGGACTGCCTGGCAATCAGCGAGGCAAAAACACCGGCGCCAAACCCATTGTCAATGTTTACGACCGCAAGTCCCGGAGAACATGTCTGCAACATGGTCATAAGCCCGGCTAGGCCATCCTTGCCCATACCGTAGCCTACCGAAGTCGGTACGCCGATGACCGGCACGCTGACATGACTGGAGACGACGATGGGCAGCACAGCGTCCATTCCTGCCACTACCACCATAGCGGATACCCCTTGTTCCAACATTTCTGTCAGCGGCCCGTACAGCCGATGGATGCCGGCAACTCCTACATCGTAAGCTCTGCTCACCTCGCAGCCCATAACCCGGGCAGTGACAACAACTTCCTCAGCCACACCGATATCAGCTGTCCCGGCAGCCAGCACGCCTACCCGGCCGGATTGCGCGAAAACATGCTCCCGGCGTTTGAGTAGACAAGTTCTGGCTTTGCGGTTTATTTCCAGTTCATACCCTTCCGGCACCGATTTTTCCAGAGCGGCAAAATCGCTTTCTTTGGCTCTGGTAATCAAAGCATAGCCGCTTGCTTCAGCCATGGCCAGAGAAAGCCGACAAACATCTTCCGTTTCTTTGTCATGCGCCAGAATCGCTTCCGGCGCTCCCGTCCGCCTGGCTCTGTTGACGTCGAGTTTAGCTATATTGCCTATCTCCATGATTTGCAGCACATTAAGCTTCTGTTTGGCAGTATCCATATCTATTTCGCCACGCAACAGGGCCTGTAAAATCTCTTCCATTGATTTCTCCTTCCGATTAGCAGATTGGTTTGACCAGCTATTTTATTGAAGATATAAATTTTAAGAAAATCAGCGTTACCTGTACCGTTAGGCACTGTTGACAGCAGGCTGTGCCTGCGCTATGATGTGTATCGTGAGGTGGAAAAGAAAATGAAAATTGGCATTATCGGACCGTCTTTATCTGGTAAAACTATTCTTTTTCAGCTGTTGACAGGAGTTTCCTCCAGGATTGGCAGCAAAGGATCCGTACTCCAGGGAGCAGCGCGAGTTCCTGATGACCGGATAGAAGAACTGGTAAAGATTTTCAAACCCAAAAAAACTACATACGCCACCGTTGAATGCGCCGACTTTCCCTCCCTTGGCAGCGGCTGCGAACTTACGGGGGAGACTGCCAGCCGCTTAAAAGCATGTGATGCTCTAGCGGTTGTTGTACGCGCACATGCTGATCAGTCCGTACCTTGGCCTAAATCACCTGTGGCGCCGGACGTAGCCTTTTCCGACTTTTTGCATGAAATGATTTTAAGCGATCTTTGTCAGGTAGAAACTATTCTTGCCCGCAACAAGGATAAAAAGCGTACAGCAGACGAAGAACGAGTCTTAAAGAGATGCCATGAATTGTTGGAAGAGACAAAGCCTATCTTTGCAGGTTCTTGGGGAGCAGACGATGAGCCTGTTTTGAAAAACTATGCTTTCCTCTCCTCCCGCCCTGTATTGGTGGCAATTAATCTTGACGAGGAACAACTGCAAAGTTTAGCCTATGAAGGACGTGCTAGCCTGCAGGCACTCTCTGAAGAAAACGGTTATCCGCTGGTGGAGTTTTGCGGCAGCCTGGAAGTGGAAATCAACCAGATGAACAGGCAGGAACAAGCTGTTTTTCTTGCTGAGTACGGCCTAACTCAATCAGGCATCGCCCGTTTCGCCAGCGCTGCTTACCGACTGCTCGATTTGATTTCTTTTTTTACGGTAGGCGAAGACGAAGTTCGTGCTTGGACTATCGCGTCCGGGACATCGGCTAAAAAAGCGGCAGGCAAAATACACTCCGATATTGAACGCGGGTTCATTCGTGCCGAGGTGATAAACTATGTTGATTTTCTGGCGTTGGGCGGCTCGCTGAAAATCGCACGTGAGCAAGGAAAACTGCGTTTGGAAGGAAAGGAATATTTGGTTAAAGACGGAGATATCATCAATTTTCGTTTTAACGTATGATTAAAAATATAATAAAAGACAGCTATTGTTTCTTGTCTGCGTTAATGATTTCCGCTAAAATCTGAGCCACTGCAAGATATAATTCTTCGGGGATTTCACTGCCGGGTTCGATAAGGCTTAGCGCTTCTGCCAACACCCTATCTTCCTTGACGGATACGCCGTTTTTTTGAGCAATTTCGAGAATTTTTTCAGCCAGATAGCCCGCGCCGGAAGCCAATACCCGGGGCGCCTCGTCTTTCTCTTGATGGTAACGCAGGGCAATCGCTTTTTTCCGTTCCTTCATAATGACTCCCTACCGTACGCGGTCTAGACAGCCGCCTGTACTGCCCGTATTACTACTCTCACCTTGCTTCGACACACGGATGCCCCGTAGCAGCGGACCAGACGCCTCAGCAGGAGAAAACATTTTAAGAAGATGAGCAAGGCTGGTTGCGACAGCTTCACTCTCCACTAGGATACTGCATTCCGCACGGCCTTGCTTATTTACGGCTAAAATCGTTATCACTCCAAAATTTTCAGTATAGAGCGTGAAACGCCACTGTTGATCACCGCCAGCGCATCCCGCCCTTCCTTCGTCTTCTGCTGCTGTCAGCAAATACGGAACGCGGTGCGTTTCCCTTTGGTACCAAAACATATAGAACGAATTGATTGGCAAAGCACCCTGTTCGGCAGCCGGCAGGCGATGCAAAATCTTACAGTGGAGCTTGCCATCGCCGGTGAAAAGCTGCTTTAGAAGCAGTTTTTCACCGGAACTAACCGCTGTCTCCAATTTAGCCGAAATTCTTTCACCGGCCGACTCTAAGAGCGCGCTATCTCCTTGGCTCTGAATGACATACGCCCAAAACCGCCGCCCCTCTGAGATGGGAGACGCCTTGCTACCGATTAGTTTAAGAAGTGCTGTGACAGAACTTAGCATCATTTCCTCCGGCAGGCTTTCTTCTTCCATCTATTCGCCTGTAATGACAAAATTCCTGCCGGCGCAGCCGGCGTAAAATTCCTGGTGGTAGTCAGCTCAGGCTTCAAAGAAATAGGCGAAGTCGGGTTAATGCGTGAAAAAGAATTGCTAAAAATTTGTGCCGACCATCAGATGCGCTTGGTAGTTCCTACTTATCCTCTCGCTCTGAAAATTAGCGTTATTCAACTTCTTTTAACCAGTTACGAATGAGTCTTATTTCTTCTCCATACTGATGATAATCAGCTACCGGAGTTTCCAGGATCATTGGCAATCTACAAATTGCCGGATGTGTAATCAAATTAAGCAGACCCTCTTTTCCAAGATAGCCTTCTCCAATCAGTTCATGTCTGTCTTTATGCGCCCCCGGGGGGAACTTGGAATCATTCAAATGGATAGCTTTAACCCGGGAAAGGCTAACTGTAGATTCCAGCTCAGCCACTAATCTTTCGACCTCATTCTTATCCAGAAAATTATATCCTGCTCCGATTAGGTGGCAGGAATCGAGACAAACGCCTAGTTGACGGGGGCTCCCTAATGCTTCGATAATCTCTTGGATTTCTAGCAACGTGCCAATTTCAGACCCTTGCCCCGCCATGGTTTCCAAGAGAAGTTCAGTTTCACCACTAAAAGGCAAAAGAGTTTCTGCCAAACAGTCAACAATCCGCCTTATACCAGCCACACTACCAGCTCCTGCATGTGACCCGGGATGAACAACAAGATATTCTGCGCTTACCGCGTCCATCCGCCTCAAATCATCAGCTACCACCTTTTTGGCAAAGGCATATGCTTGTTCTGACGGAGCGGCCATATTCACAGTATATGGCAAGTGGCCCACAATGGGAGCAATATCATATTTCTGTTTGATTTCCAGCCACTTTGACGCTTCCTGCAAGGATATGGTCCGAGCAGCGCCTCCTCTAGGGTTGCGGGTAAAAAGCTGAAAAGTATTAGCATCAATCTGACGCGCAATTTCTGCTGCCTTGCTAAAGCCTTTTGCCACTGATAAATGGGAACCGAGCCGCATAATCTCCTCCAGTTATTTCTTTTTATCTAGGTTATAACATACTTACTTTTTTGAGGCAATTGAACTTTCTTCATTTCTCAGACGTCGCGACATAATTCCTCCTACTCGCCCAGTCTCTCTGGCAGTTATCTCTCCCCAACCCTTTTCTCTTACTTTATTGCCAAAACCCAGTTCTTCGGCGATTTCGAGCTTGATCTTTTCCAGTTCCAGCTCCCTTGCGGTCATCTTCTCTGCCTTTTTCAGATACTTTGCCACATTTACTACCTCCTTATCTAAAGGTAGTATGAACACCGCCCGCAAGGATATACACAGACGAAAAACACTCAGTTTATTAACCGTGCAGAAAATTGTAGTTAGTATTCTCGCTCAAGAGTGTGTCAAAGAAATAATAGTAGACTAAGAGCCATCAATACTATCCCACCAACCAGTTCGAGCTGTGACTGATGGTGTTCGCCATATTCTCGGGCAGTAGGCAATAGTTGGTCGAAGGAAATATAATTATGACAGAAATTGTCGCAAAAAAACTAAAAAAACCTCAACTGGAAGGTTTTTCAGAGCGTCAGCTTGAGGAACATCATGGCATTCTCTACAAAGGATATGTGAACAAACTAAATGAGCGACTTGCAAAACTGATCAGATAGAGAATCAGACTCCCTTCAAGGGAGTCTGATTCTCTTTAAACTATCTGCAGCGGCTATCAAACCAAAACAACCCATTAACATCATATTCCCTTGCGGTGCAGCAAAATAATAATCACCGGCTGACAAGAGCGCTCGACGAGGACCTGTTACAACTATTAGCCCCGCTCTTACCGGTTTTTCAGGCGGGATGCAACCGTGACCGCCATCATCCTGCATTCCCTGGTTTGTGAGAGTAGCTCCACAAAGTCGTTCCAGATATCCCCGAACCTTCTCTGCCGTCAGTAAGGCTGTATGGTGTTCAAAGAGACCCAAGACATGTTCTTTGTGGACGAGTGCGGCAAAACTATGCTGATTGCCTAGGTTTAGCACAACCACAATACTCTTTTCAGCGGCGTCTCTGACCACGCTGTCCGAGAGTGCCCCCAGCAGTGCTGCTCCGCAGGTATCCATTAAAAGTGCGTCCGGCACATCCAGCTTGATTGCCTGCATTCTTGTAAACATCGACGGAACTGTTCGATAAGCAAGATCTGACAATTTTCCGCCATTCGACATAAATTTATCCCACAACTTGAACCGAAAAATCCTGTTTGATTGGCGCGGGGAATATCCGTGGTCCTGAACTGCTACCGCAATCTGCGCAGGTAAAGTATACCCTACTTTAGCCAAAATTTGCTCCAGCAGCGGCAGGTCTAAATCAGCCAGCCGCACTGCCTCCGCTTCCTCCGGTTTGTCTGCTGTTAAAATCACGCCCATCTCTTGGACTTTTTCCAGATTGTCATGAATTGTCAAGGCTGATTCAGTCGTGGCATAAACTGGAAATCCGGCGGCTAAATGCTCCTTGATTGCTTTAGTAGAAGGACCACCCCCCATAGTCCGACCGTATAAGAAGACGGCTTTCCCTAGGGATGTGGCCAAATTTATCTTTCTGCCCACAAGAACTGTGGGCGCAGGCAACACGAGTTGGATACAATTTTCCAGTGGCTTGCCTTGCTCGTAGAGTAAAATATCTTGTGTGCCGCCGCCCACATCCACAGCTAACAGGCTATCCATTGGATCGTTTCCTTTCTGCGCAGATTGACAGCGCAATTTCAGCGCCTAGGCGGGCATTCTCTATCAATAGAGACAGATTTGCTTTCAAGCTGCGACCTGCTGTCACAGCAAGCAGTCTGCTCAACATCTGCGGTGTCACATCCTGGCCGACAATTCCAGTCGTTTTGATTTCTCCCTCAATTTGTGCAATGTACGTTATCAGTTCCTCCCAGGGAATTTCCAGCGCAGTTAGCACCGGGTTATTAATCAATAGGGCTGACTGTAAACCTAGCTCATCCCGTGCCAGCGCAACCTTAGCCACTTCCCTGGGGGAATCAAGTTTAAGCGCTAAGCGATATGGTGAAGTTGACGCATAAAAAGCTGGGAAAATATTAGTACCATAACCTACTACTGTTATGCCTTGTGTTTCCATGTATTCCAAGGTTAAGCCAATGTCTAAAATCGCCTTTGCTCCGGAGGAAACTACAGTAATTGGGGTTCGGCCAAGAATAGTCAAGTCAGCGGAAATATCAAATGAATCACCGGCTCCGCGGTGGACACCACCAATGCCGCCGGTAGCAAGAACAGTTAAGCCATAACGGTGTGCGAGGTAGGTTGTGGCAGAAACTGTGGTTCCCCCGCTTACCTTTCCAAGTGAAACAACTGGTAACTCGCGTACTCCCACTTTCATTGGTGATGCTGCCTTTGCCAGCAAAGCTAGTTCTGCTTCTGTAAGACCTATCACCACTTCGCCTAATAAAACACCTATGGTGGCAGGAATGACACCATGTTCCCGCACCGCTGCTTCCATACCAATAATAGTTTCCAGATTTATTGGATAGGGCAGACCGTGGGTGACAAGTGCTGTTTCCAGAGCGACGAGCGGGTGACCGGCCCGCATAGCCGTTAAAACGTGTGGGCCAAGAGTTGTTTTCACCAAATCACTCCCATTTACATCTACTAGTTTTGGAGGTGAATTATCATGCTTACAGTTACTTTAAAATGACAGGATGGATTATATTTTGAGGGTCATTCGGGCTCCGGACATTCTGTGCTCCTTGAGGCCGGCGCCGCCTTAGGTGGTCAGGGACGTGGAGTACTTCCCGGAGAAATGTTGCTGATGGCACTGGGTGTGTGTACCGCAATGGATATCGTTTCTCTGCTGCAAAAATTTAAAACGCCGCCCCTTTCCCTTTCTGTCGAATTAAATGGGAGCAAGCGTACAGAACATCCTAAAAGTTTCGAAACTATTACCGCAATTTACCGCATTGAAGGTGAAATCCCGGCGGATTTAGCATGGAAAGCGGTAGATAGCTCATACAAAAAATACAGTGTGGTGGCAAACTCACTCCGTTCGCAAATTATTTACCACGTTATTTTAAATAACGAAGAACTGATTCAATCTCCGGGTGTTAAACAAGAAAAACGCTCGCGCTTTTTAACATAAGACGCGTTTTTCT
>BBPG01001532.1_pt1 | contig 17624 bp, 20 predicted proteins | sample 1343651 | NCBI WGS metagenome assembly BBPG01 (sample SAMD00019091, study PRJDB2971) | groundwater metagenome | biome: freshwater biome; feature: mineral spring; material: ground water | place: USA: CA, Sonoma | collected 2012-06 | depth surface m | reverse complement strand
GTACTGATTAGAACTTTTGACTGTCAAGTAGACTACTAACCAAGAGAATCAGCACGTAGAAAGGAACGCCGGCATCCATCGCCCCAAGTGAAAGTGTCCACTTGCTTAAAAAACCGCTGAATGGCGGAATTCCGATCATCGACAAGGCTGCCAAAGTAAAGGCAAACATGGTAAACGGCATCTGGCGGCCGATCCCGCCTAAGTCTTTAATGTTCTTCTTACCCGTTTTTAGGATTATTGCCCCAGCGGCTAGGAAGAGTGTGCTCTTCATAAAAGCGTGGCTAAAAATGTGGAAGATGTTCCCCATCAGTGCGCGCTCGTTAAGGATGGAAATTCCAAGCAGAATGTAACCCATCTGACCGACACTAGAGTATGCCAGACGGCGCTTCAAGTTCTCTTGAGTAATGGCAACGGCAGAGCCTAAAAGGATGGTAATGACGGCCATCACGGCAATAATCACTGTCCAACCCGTTTCCTGCATGAAATCTATCCCATAGACGTGGAAGATGACCCGCAGTAAACCGTATGCGCCTATTTTTTAACATAATTCCTAAAAGCAACGCACTGGCTGGAGACGGTGCTACCGGATGGGCATCCGGCAACCAGACGTGCAGCGGGAACATCCCGGCCTTCATACCGAAACCGATCAGGAAAGCAATAAATGCGAAAAATGCCAGGTTTGACGGTTCGCTGATCAGCGGCACTGGATTGCTTAACGAGACTGAACCGCCCAGCTCAAATGTAATAATAATTCCGAAGAAAAGAGCAAGTCCGCCAATGATGGTCATAATCAGATACTTGTAGCCTGCACGGAGAGCCTCTATCGTTTCCTCATGGACGACCAGCACGTAAGCAATCAGTGACATCAATTCAAAGAAAACAAAAAGAGTGAAAAGGTCTCCCGCCATAAAAATTCCCATGCAACTGGCTAGGGTGATGATCAACACCGGATGATAACGATTGCAGCCATGCTCCTTGCACATATAATCAATGGAGTAAATCGTTACCAACATCCAGATAAATGATGAGAGTAGAGCCAAAGAAAAGCTCAGGATATCCACTCTGAAAGAAATTGCTGAGTTTGGCAGTATCTGAAACAACACGAACTCAATAATATTACCAGCCATAACTCCCGGATACAGCGCGAGAACCGAAAGGAAGGTAACTACAGAGGTGGCTACGGCCAGCGCATTGCGCATTGCGCATCTTCTCGGATCGTTGCTCCACATAGTAAATCACTACAGCCATTACCATCGGGAACATTACAACCCAAACAGGCAGAAATGAAGCTAACAGCTGCATTTCCTCATCTCCCCTTCTTTAAAAATAAAAGCTCTCCCTAAAATGTTTAAGCAAACAGGCCAGCTTTACTATAATCCCAGCAATAACTGAGCAGCTCTGTAAACAATCCCCAAAATCAGGGACGGAAAAATACCAAAGAAGATCACGCCTATACTAAGGAGTGTGAGCGGCACCAGCATCTGTCTTGGCAATTGTTTAGGCTCTTTCACAGCTTCTTCCGGTTTTGAGAAGAACGCATTAACCACAATAGGCAAATAATAGATCCCATTTAGCAGACTACTGATTAGAATCACTGCCGTAAAAAACGGCCGCCCCACGTCAAGAGCACCTAAGGCTAAATACCATTTAGAAATAAACCCACTCGTAATCGGGATTCCCACCATGGAAAACGCGCCGATACAGAAAGCGATCGTCGGGATTGGCATGGTGTGCCCGATTCCTTTCAACTCACTAAGCTTCCGCGCTCCCGTGCCATAAATAAAAGCGCCCGCCACCAAGAAGAGCAGAGATTTCATCGTGGCATGGTTGAAAATGTGCAAGATGCCACCCACCAACGCTGATTCACTCATCAGCCCTACACCCAAAAAAACGTATCCGATTTGGGCGATGCTCGAGTAGGCGAGCATTTTTTTAATGTCGTCCTGAACAATGGCGAACATTGAGCCGATAATAATGGCTAAAGTCGCCATCCATAGGATCATCTCCATTACGGGAGTCATCCCGAGCAGCTCTCGCGGGAAAACAAGGTAAAGCAACCTGATCATCGCAACGGCATATACTTTGATCACCAGGGCGGAGAGCACCGCAGAAGAAGGAGAGGGCGCCGAGGAATGGGCGTCCGGCAACCAAGCGTGTAGCGGAAAAAGTGCCGCCTTCACGCCAAGGCCAACAACTAACAGCCCCAGTGCCACAAGTAGATTCTTAGGATAGAGAACCATAGCGTCCGGCAGAGCTTCTGCCATGAAAGTAAAGTTCAAGTGCCCGGTTACCATATAGAGCAGAGCGATGGCCAGCAGGAAAGCACCAGAGCCCAATACAGACAAGACTAAGTACTTGAAAGCTGCTTCTATGCAGTCCCTGCTTTCTTTAATTGATATTATCCCACAAGAAGCTATAGCACAGATTTCGAAAAATACGAACATATTAAAGATATCATTTGTGATTACAATACCTGTCATGGAAGCCATTAGTAGCAAGTAAAGTGTGTAATACCAGCCGATTACTTCAGACTTAAGCTCATGAAGCAAGTCTTTGCTGCCGTACCAAATAATCAACAACCCCACACCGTTAATCGTCAGGGCAGCAAAGACTGTTAGATAATCAATGCTAAGCTCAATACCCCAGGGCGGTGGCCAGTTTCCCATATAGTAGGAAAAAGGTCCGGTGTTCATCACCTGGAACGTCATTTTCACCGCGGCACCAAAAGAAAAAATAATTGCACCCAAGGTGGTCGGTACACACCACTGCTTGCACCAGCGAGCCAACAATGGCATGACAAATGCAAAAAAAAGCGGGACTACGATAATTAAAGCAGGCAAGTGTTGGCTTAAATTCACAGGGAGCCGCCTCCCCGTATGCGCATAATTTCTTCCGCATCAATAGTGCCATAGTGTTTGTATAGTTTTATAATCAGGCTCAAAGCGTATGCCGTCACACTGACGGCTACCACAATCCCGGTCAGAATCAGGGCAGTAGGGAGTGGGTTGATAAAAACATGGTCAACACCCGGCTCGAGAATTGGAGAACGGCCGCCGCGAACATAGCCGATGGCAACGAAAAGCAAAAAGATAGCCGTATCCATAATATTCATGCCGATCACCTTTTTTATTAAATTGTTATGGGTCAACATAGTATGAAAGCCGATAATAAAGAGGAGAATGGCAAAAAAATAATAGCTGTTGGCATGCAGGCGCAGCACAATTTCAGTGATGCTCATGACTGTGCTCCTCCTCAATCAGGCTGAAAAACAGCGTAATCATGGTGCTGGCTACTTTGATTCCCACACCAAAAGTGATTATGACAATAGAACCGCTACTGAAAATATTTCCCGGCGTGCCCAAAGGAAAACCGGCGATTCTATTGGCAAGAAAGTTTGCTCCAAGCAAGAGAGAAATCAGACCCATCCCGGCAAAAATCAGCGCACCGGTACTTTCCAGGATGGAAGAAACATCATGGGATAATTTCTTTGACCCTGCAGCCAAGTTGAACGACAGGGCATAAAGGATCATGCTAGCACCGATAATGGTACCGCCGGAAAATCCGCCCCCGGGTGAAAGGTGACCGTGCAGCACAACATACAGTCCGTAAAGTTGGACAAAAGGCAAAATAATACGGCTTACATAACGGACAATAGTATCTTCCAAATCACTCACCTCGTTCAAATCATCAATGTGCTTTCATGTTAGACAGTACTGCGGCAATCGCCACAAAAAGCACTGTGGCCTCACCCAGTGTGTCAAAGGCACGGTAATCTATAAGAATACTAGCGATAACATTTAGTGCTCCCGTTTCCTCAAGGCTATTCTCCAGATAACGGCGAGGAACCTCGTTATTAGTCACATTGGCCGGATCACCAAGTGTGGGCATTTCAATCACAGTTGCCACCATCACCACCATTATCACAGCGAGAAAAAAAAGCACCAAGATCTTTCTCATCTACTCTTCCCTCCTCGTTTTGCTAATGGCTGCCACCAGCAGCAGAGTCGTTACGCCGGCACCGATAGCAGCTTCCGTTATGGCAACATCCGGCGCCGCCAAAAGCAGCCAGAGAATAGCCATCATCAAACTATATGCAGCAAAAATAATAACCGCCGAAAGCATATTCTTTGCCCTTGCCACAAAGACGGCACAAAAGACGAGGAAAACCAGAATCAAATACTTAAAGACATCAATCATTGCACTGCACCTCCCCTGTCTTATCCAGTTCGTAGGTGCCTTCACAGGCACGTACCTTATTTCGGTAGGAGGCCCGAGCAATTATATGGGCAGCGGTAGGGTTAGTAATCCAAAGAAAAAGAATCATAAGCAACAGCTTTACGCTGGCGTTGGAAAAACCGGCGTACAAAACGAGTGCAAACAGAATCAAGCCCGCTCCCAGCGTGTCACATTTTGTTGTGGCATGCATTCGGGAATAAACGTCAGGCAGTCTTAGCAGGCCTAAAACCCCAACAAGAAAGAAAAACAGGCCGGCGGCGAGAGTAACAATAATCAGCACGTTAGTCACAACGGTCATGGTAATCCTCCCCTACTCCAAGGCGCCTTTCTCCATATATTTTGCAATCCCGATGGTAGCTACAAAGCTGACCAGGGCGTATACCAAGGCTACATCCAAAAAGAACTCCTGTCTCAACGCAAAGGCGATAAGCGAAATAATCACAACCGTTTTGGTGCCGATAATATTAATGGCCACCACGCGGTCAGCATCGCTTGGACCAACGACAGCACGATAAAGGCAAAAAAAGGTAGCAATGATCAGGATTATGCCTGTACCAATAAAAATGTTCTCAAGAAAGGTAAACTCAAACCCCATTTCGTTCTACCTCCTCGATTTCAACCAACCTGTCGATCATACCCCATTCGGAAACGTCCTCCGCATTACCCCGGGTAAGGGCATGCACCACATAAATATCGCCTTCCAGTTCCACCGTCAAAGTCCCCGGAGTTAAAGTGATGGAGTTGGCAAGAATTACCCTATTAAGCGGTTTTCTCACCCTTGCCCTATATTTAATAAATCCCGGAGATATGTCTATCTTTGGGTTGAGAACAATTTTAGCCACATCCCAGTTGGACTTAAAAATGGCCACCACCAGAACACAGAAATAGACAACCCATTTCCAAAACGTCTTCTTATGGTACAGAGACCGCTCTGCCGGTTTCAGCAATAAATCGTAATTAAATAAGGTGATGGCATAAGAGCAGGCGGCACCCACAAGCAGGTGTTGCCAGTGGAAACGCCCGGTTATCAAAATCCAAAAAAGAAATAAAACGCCTGCCGTCAGCCAGAAAGTGGTATCTTTCTCTATTTTTTTCACTGCCTACCCTCCTCCCCACTTTCAGCCCTGCGATAATCACCCGATTTGCCTCCCTGCTTCTCAAGCAGGCAGACGTGGGTGATTTCCATCTCCTTGTCAATAGCTTTGCACATATCGTAAACTGTCAGCGCTGCCACAGAAACAGCGGTAAGCGCCTCCATTTCTACGCCCGTTTTGCCGGTAGTCCCTACGGCAGCCTTTATTTTCACAAGCTGTTCAACAGTATCCAGCGTAAAGCAAATATCGACCGCCGTAATAAAAAGCGTGTGACACATTGGTATCAAGCGGGATGTCTCTTTTGCTGCCAGCACACCGGCTACCTGGGCAACGGCCAGTACATCACCCTTGGTAATGCCTCCGGAAGCGATCATCTCCAACGTTTCAGGCTTCATCCGCACAAAGGCTTGCGCCACCGCCAGCCGGCGGGTATCGTCCTTCGCGGAAATATCCACCATTTTAGCCCGTCCCTGTTCATTTATGTGTGTCAGCTTATTCATTTAACCTAAGCCTCCATCTAATGCTCCAGCAAGAGCCTTGCCTTAAAATCGCATGATTGTCAAATATATGATTCCACTGCGAAAACCCTTTTTCTAGCTTTTTGCCACAACATATAGTATCTTATCTTTTACTACGATACTATATATGGGCAAATTTGGGGCAAATTTGAACTTTTTGCAGTGGAATCATATATTCATCGTACACCAAGCTAAGTTTATTCCTGCCACCCGGGGAAAAACTGGCGCGGAAAGGAACTCTTCCGCGCCGCAGCTTAAACAATGGTAGTACGTGGACAAGCCTCGATACATTTGCCACAGTTGGTGCAGATATAACTGTCAATGGTAGCTAAGTTGTTTTCCATGCGGATGGCCTCCACCGGACATGCTTTCACACACAGGTTACAGGCGATACAACCACGTTCGCATATAGCCCGAACCAGCTTGCCTTTGTCACGGGACTTGCAACGCACGTGGTGCTGCGCGTTAGCATTCACCATCTCAATCACCTGCCGTGGGCAAATGTTTTTGCATTTACCACAGCTGATGCAGGCAGTCGCATCTATAACAGGCAAGCCATTGCTTCCCATAGTAATAGCATCGGCAGGACAGGCACGGACACAGTTACCAAGGCCTACACAGCCGAAGTCGCAGGCCAGATGACCGCCACCAAACATCAGGGCTGCTTTACAGTCAGGCGCACCGTCATAAATATGCTTAATTTTGGCGGTGACCACATCACCCAGACAAAGAATTTGCGCGACAAGGCGCGCTTCTGCCGCCGGTGCTTCTGCCCCGAGAATTTCAGCAATTCTACTCGCTGTCTTAGCACCCCCAGGGGGACAGCCGCCAACCGGCGCTTTCCCTGCCACCACTCCTTCTGCAAACTGGGCACAGCCGGCATAGCCGCAGGCACCACAGTTGGCACCTAAAAGTGCTTCCTGAACCATTTCCACCTTTGGATCCACTTCAACGGCAAATTTTTGCGCGGCAAATGCTAGCGCACTGCCAAATAGCAACCCCAAACCACCTAAGCTAAGAATCGCCGGTAGCATTATACTCATAAGTCACATCCTCCTACATCATGCCTTTGAATCCCCCGAAAGCCAGGGACAGGATTCCGGCAATAATCATGGCGATCGATACACCCTGAAAATGTTTCGGAACAAACACGAATTCCAACCGCTCACGGATTCCGGCCATAATTACCAAGGCCAAGGTGAAACCCACGGCGGCAGCTACGCCAAAGACGACTGCCTCAAAGAGATTATAGCCCAGCTGAATATTCAAAATCGCCATACCTAGCACAGCACAGTTAGTAGTAATCAGCGGCAAAAAAATACCGAGAGACTGATAAAGAGTGGGACTGGCTTTACGGATAACAATTTCCACGAACTGAACAAGAGAAGCGATAACCAAAATAAACACTATTGTTCGCAAATATTCCAATTGATTTGGCACCAAAACATAATACTCAAGCAGCCAAGTCACAAACGAAGCCATACCCATAACAAAAATAACAGCCATACCCATGCCTAAAGAAGTCTCCACTTTTTTGGAAACGCCCATGAATGGGCAGATACCCAAAAATCTGGACAAAACAAAGTTGTTAATAAAAATGGCTCCAAAAATGATTGCAAAGATTTCGCCCACAGTATAGCCCCTCCTTTACTCCAGTTTGTATTTCTTGGAGAGCATGTTCACCAGCGCCATCAGCAGTCCAAGCGCGAGGAAAGCACCCGGCGGGGAACCGAAGACCATAAACGGCTCATAGGCGGCTCCCAAAAGATTGATCTTAAAAATGGAACCGGCAGCAAGCAACTCTCGAACAGAGGCAAGTAACGTTAGTGAAAGGGTAAATCCCAAACCGATGCCTAGGCCATCCGCCAGAGAATGGCTAACGGGAGCCTTGGATGCAAAGGCTTCTGCCCGACCTAGGATAATACAGTTTACCACAATCAGCGGTACAAAGATGCCTAATTGTGCATGAAGCGCAGGCAGGTAAGCATTTAGGAGCATATCGACCATGGTTACAAACGTGGCAATAATAATGATAAAGCTGGGAATCCTGACTTTTGTCGGGATAATTCTACGCATCAGGGAAATCACTAAGTTGGAGCAAATAAGTACTGCTGTGGTAGCTATTCCCATCCCAAGCCCAAACTCGGCCATGGTTGTTACTGCCAGTATGGGGCATAAGCCAAGCATCAGCCGGAAGACGGCATTTTCTTTAATAATACCTTTTGAGAACTCACTCATCACACTCATTGTCTCACACCTCCCGCCTATTGCGCTGGTTTCTCTGCACGGCCTTGATGATGGCATCGCTAGATATTGTCGTTCCGGAAACCGTATCCACTTGCACCGTCTGCTTTGCGATTATTTCCTCAATCACCTTCTTGGCGTCTGCCCAACGGTCGGCAGTTTCCTGCTGCGCGGTTACGTTGATGGCTGTGATTTTACCGCCGGCCACAGTCACTTCCAGAGCAATCTCTCCTTTAAAACCACTGGCTGTGCCGGAATAGGTGCCATCTGCCACGCCTGCCAAACTGAAGGCCGGAGCGCTGGTGTCCTGGGCACCGGCTGCGCCTCCGTCGCTGAAGCGACGCCAAATTTCGTTATACTCTCTTTCTACCCCGGTCTCCATGGCCTTGACGGAGTCTGTAGCACCAGAGATCGCGTCCACAGTGAAAGTGTCGCCGCTTTTTTTGCCAAGAAACTGTTTAGTAAACCAAGTCTCTTTGATTACGTCACCTATACCCGGCGTTTCCGTATGAGCAACCACCGTCAAACCAACAATTTCTCCGGCAGCGTTAATCCCCAGGTTGAAACGAATCGGACCGCCATAACCCTCAGTCTGGCCTTCAGCCAGCACGCCAACAAATTTATTCTCGGCATCAAAGGCGACTGTAGCACTGCGACCGTCCACCGTTCTTTCCTCAAAATTGGTCATCGTAGGGAACAGTTCTGCAAGTTGAGCCTCTTTTTCCTGTTGAAGACGCTCTGCAATAATGGCGGATGTCACATGGTTGGTGTAGGCCAGGGCAGCGGCTGCAACTGCGCAGATGAGCATCAAGACAATTCCTGTGCGAATCATTTCCTTCATTATTTCGCCACCTCCCCGAATCTCCTGGGCAAGGTCTTATTGTCAATTAACGGAGTCAGGGCGTTCATGATCAGGATGGCAAACATGACCCCCTCAGGGAACGTCCCGAAGATACGAATCAGCATAGTCAGCAGACCGCAGCCAATCCCGAAAATCAACTGCCCCTTGGCAGTCACCGGCGAAGTTACCATATCGGTAGCCATAAAAAGCGCGCCCAGCATTACACCCCCAGCCAGCACATGAAAAAGACCGGCTGAAATCATAGCCATAGCACCGCTGTAACCGCCAAATAAAAAGCCCATCACAAAAACAGTACCGATAAAACCACCTGGAATACGCCAAGTAATATGGCCTTTGTAAAATAGCCAGCCCGCCCCAAGCATCAAGGCAAAAGCGCTGGTTTCACCTATACAGCCGGGAATAGCGCCAATAAATAAGTCAGTAAAACTAAATGCTCTCTGACCCAATGCCAAAGGCGTGGCGGCTGTAGCCAAGTCGACAGGGCGAACCCAATTAGTCATATGGCTCGCCCAAGATGCCATAAGAATGGCTCGAGCCACGAGAGCCGGGTTAAAAATGTTGTTACCAATTCCGCCAAAAACCTGCTTGCCGATGACTATGGCGGTAATACCGCCGATAACAGCTAGCCACCAGGGTACGGTAGGGGGCAGAACCATGGCCAGCAATAATCCTGCCACAGCCGCACTGCCGTCGCCGAAAATGTTTTTCTGACGCAAAATTATTGCTTCCGTTACCATGGCGGAAACTGTAGTTAATACCATGGTTATGAGCGCTGGCGCCCCGAAGAAAATTACACCTGCCAAAGCGGCGGGAAATAAGGCCATGAGCACGTCAATCATCACACTTTGAACCGATTCCGTCGTCTTTAAGTGCGGCGATGAAGAAACGACTAATTTTCTATCCATCTAGTTATCGCTCCTTTAAACGTCTTAAAGCTCATTTGCACAATTCACCCCTCAAAATAAAAATATTATGACAACTCTTGCTCAACGTAAGAAGGTTCTAGGAAATCAGAAAAATTCCTGCACTTCTTCATTTTTTCTCGCCACACTCCGCCACCTATCTTAGCAAGTAAAAAACTTAGACATACATGAAACTTATTCCACGTGACAGAGAAAATCCCTTCCCCATCCGCAAAAATATATTTTTTACCGAAAGTGATAATCCTTTTGATCTGGCTCTGCTATCAAAAGGATCTAAACAAAATAACGTCTCGGGCAAAAGGCGCAAAAAATGCTGATTAGCAGACAAACCAGGCTTTTAAAGTTTCTCTTGCTTCACTGATAGTGTACAGGGATCCGACGACGCAGAGAGCCTCATCTTCTTTTAAATTGGCAAGCCCTTTGCCGACTGCGGCAGTGACCGTCTCCGCTACAGTCACACTCACCCCCGGCAGAAGATAACGTCTGGCATTTTCTGCCACCATCATCGGTTCTGCCGCCCTGAGATTATCCGGCTTAGTCACAATCAAGCCGGCGGATGCCAAAGGAACTATCTCCGCCAAAATCTCATCTACCGCCTTGTCGCCCAAGATACCCACCACTAACCGCATTTTTTTTCCGCCCAAAATCCCGGGCAGCGACTGGCATAAAGCACGAATCCCATCCGGATTATGAGCGCCGTCCACCAGCACCATGGGGTTGCGGGAAAACACTTCCAGCCGACCGGGCCAGCAGGTGGCGGCCAACCCGCGCCGCACAGCCGCTTCATTAAAGGACTCCGGCATCAACTCACGAGCGGCCAAAGCCAGGGCTGCATTACGCACCTGGTGTTGTCCCAGCATAGCAATCTGCAGACTTTTTAGCTCACGCCATGGGCTATGATAATCAAAAGTCTGCCCGTCTAAAGTTGCTCCGCCGAGGGTGTAGCGCAATTCCCCGTCCATTTCATACAATCTGGCACCACGCTCGCGGGCAATCCGCCGAAACACGCTTAATGCCGGAAGAGCTGCCGCCGCAGTAACTATGGGGGTACCAGGCATGATGATTCCGGCTTTTTCATAAGCAATCTCTTCGATAGTGTCACCCAGTATCTGGGTATGCTCCAGTCCGATATTAGTAATAGCACAGACCACCGGCTCTATTACATTGGTGGCGTCAAGACGACCGCCCAGACCCACTTCCACCACCACCCAGTCTGGCTGCTCCTTTGCAAAGTACAGGAAGGCCAGCGCAGTCACCACTTCAAATTCAGTGGGCTGCCCTACGCCAGTGCGGGCTATAACCTCGACCTGCAGTCTTACTTCCGTAGCCAGCGCCGCCAGACGCTCCCGGCCGATATCAGCACCGTTAATGGCCATACGGTTAGTAAATGCTTCCAGGTAAGGCGAGGTATAAAGTGCCACCCTCTTTCCCTCGGCCTCCAGCATAGAGGCAAGAAAGGCGGCAGTAGATCCTTTACCGTTTGTGCCGGCAATATGGATACAGCGCAGCCTCTTCTGGGGATCGCCAAGCCTCTGCAGCAGTGCCTTAATTCGTTCCAAGCCCGGGTTCATGCCGAAACGGTAAAGGCTGTGAATCCATGCTAGTGCTTCTGCGTAGTTCATCACGTTGATCGCGCCCCCCTGTTCTCGCTTACCGTAAACTTTCCAGGCGGGCATTGACCTTCTCCCATTTCAGCCGATAGCCCTCAGCCTTAACACGTTCCTCCGCCACCACCTCTTGTGGCGCTTTTGCCAAAAAAGCAGGATTATTTAGCTTTCCCTCCAAGCGTGTCAGTTCACCGGCCAACTTTTGCATTTCTTTTTCCAGCCGCCCAATTTCCTTCGTTAAATCAATCAAACCAATCAGAGGCAGGTAAATATCAATATCTCCCTCGACTGCAGTTACCGCTTGCCTTGGTTTTTCAGGCAAGACAAGCGTAATCACTGCCTCTTCCAGTCCCGCCAGTTTTTGCAGCATGGTAGTAGCATCAGTCAGCACAGTAGCAGAGCTTTGGCTCCCGGCATGAAGGACTACCCGTACCTTCTTACCCGGCGGGAGCTGCACCTCACTGCGCAGGTAACGAATAGTGCGCGTCACTGCCATCACAATATTCATGCGATGGTGAGCCTCGGGAAATACCAGCTTGTCATCGTATTCCGGCCAGGGCGCCAGCACAATGCTGCCGCCGGCATGGGGGAGTTTCCGGCGAATCTCTTCTGTAATAAAAGGCATGAAAGGATGCAGCAGCCTTAACGTCCTCTCCAGCACAAAGGTTAAAACAACCCGGGCTGTCTGTTTCTGTTCGGACGTTTCTGCACCATAGAGCGGAATTTTAGCCATTTCAATATACCAGTCGCAGTAATCGCTCCACAAAAATTCATAAATCGTCTTGGCTGCTTCCCCTAGCTCATAGCGCTCCATCAAACGGTTAACTTCGTCTGCCGTCTCGTTGTAACGGTGCAGAATCCAGCGATCGGCATCGGAGAGGTTGCCGGTAAGCACCACTTGTTCCGCCGCCAGATTATCAAGATTCATCAGTACAAAACGGGAGGCATTCCAAATTTTATTGGCAAAATTACGGCTGTTCTCCACATTTTCCAGTCTGAAACGCTGGTCGTTGCCAGGAGCTTGTCCGGTAATTAAAGTAAAGCGCAAGGTGTCGGCTCCGTATTGCTCAATAATTTCCAGGGGATCGACGCCGTTGCCAAGCGACTTACTCATTTTCCGTCCCTGCTCGTCCCGCACCAAACCATGGATATAAACAGTCTGGAAAGGTATTTCTTCCATAAACTGCAATCCCATAAAAATCATTCGCGCCACCCAAAAATAAATAATGTCATACCCGGTGACCAGCACGCTAGTAGGATAAAAATGAGCCAAATCATCCGTTCTATCCGGCCAGCCTAAAGTGGAAAAGGGCCAGAGCGCAGAGGAAAACCAAGTGTCGAGCACATCTTCATCCTGGAACAGATCCCTACTCTGGCAATTAGGGCAGGATATTACCTCTACCCGCGACACAATCGTCTCACCACAGGCACAGTACCATGCGGGGATACGGTGTCCCCACCAAATTTGACGTGAAATGCACCAGTCTCGGATATTCTCCACCCAGTTAAGATAAGTACTGGTAAAGCGCTCCGGCACAAAGCGGATTTCTCCGCTTTTCACTTTGGCAATAGCCGGCTCCGCGAGCGGAGCCGTGCGCACAAACCACTGCTTTGACAAGAGCGGCTCAATCACAGTCTGACAGCGCTGACAATGGCCCAGCGTATGGGCATGTCCCTCCCTCTCCAGAAGCAACCCTGCCTTTTCCAAGTCAGCCAGCACTTGCTTTCTTGCCGCAAAGCGGTCAAGACCGGCATACACTCCGGCCTCTTTCGTCATAGTGCCATCAGCAGCAATCACTACCACAGCAGGTAAATTATGGCGGGAAGCCAAAGCAAAATCGTTGGCGTCATGAGCCGGTGTGATTTTCACCGCCCCACTACCAAACTCAGGATCAACGTACTCATCACCAACTACCGGGATAAGCCGCCCAAGCAGCGGCAGCATCACCTGTTTACCGATAAAATGGACATAGCGTGAATCTTCCGGATGGACAGCCACCGCCGTATCCCCCAGCATAGTTTCCGGTCTGGTGGTAGCCACAACAAGATAGCCTTCCCCAGTCACTAACGGATAGCGGATAAAAGTCAAAAACCCCTCTTTATCTTCGTGCTCCACTTCAATATCAGAGAGAGCTGTATTGCAGCGGGGACACCAATTGATGATATAATCTCCTCGGTAAATCAAACCCTGCTCATAGAGCGCAACAAATACTTCCCGCACTGCTCGAGAACAACCCTCATCCATGGTAAAGCGTTCTCTTGACCAATCACAGGAAACTCCCAACTTTTGCAGCTGTTTTGTGATCCGCCGGTGATATTCTTCCTTCCAGCCCCAAGTCCGCTCTATGAATTTCTCGCGGCCTAACTCATAACGCGAGAATCCTTCTTCAGCCAAATGTTCTTCCACTTTAATCTGGGTAGCGATTCCCGCATGGTCGGTACCAGGCAACCAAAGTGTGTCAAACCCCTGCATACGCTTGCGACGGATTAAAATATCCTGGATTGTATTGTCAAGCGCATGCCCCATATGTAAAGAACCCGTCACATTAGGAGGGGGAATGACGATAGTAAATGCCGTTTTTTCCGGATCCCCCAGGGCGAGAAAGTAATTGTGAGCCAGCCAATCCTGATAAAGCCTGTCCTCCACCTCTGCGGGGGCATAGACTGGCGCCATCTCTTTCTCTTTCATTAAAAAAGCCTCCTTACAGGGCATTTCTTTCATAAATATATCTGTTTCTCCATTAAGAAAGATACTGCGCAATCATTTTCCAGAGGGCTTCTTTGCCTTCGCCGGTTTTGGCTGAATAGGGGATCACAGGACCTTCTGGGCCTAGCCCCAAGCCGGTCCGAATCTGGTTAATATGTTTGGCTCTGTTCCCCCGGGAAATTTTATCTGCTTTGGTACCAACAATCACTGTAGGACGGTTATAATGAATCAGCCACTTGTACAAAGCCAAGTCATCAGCTGTAGGCAGATGGCGCAAATCCACTAGCTGCACCACGAGACGCAGTTCCCGACGCTCCGCCAAATAAACTTCAATTAACTGTCCCCATTGTTCCTTCATCTGTTTGGAAACCCGAGCAAAGCCGTAGCCGGGCAGATCTACAAAATGAAAAGCCTCATTGACCAAAAAGAAATTAATCAGGCGAGTTTTACCCGGGGTTCCGCTCGTCATGGCTAGCTGTTTCCGATTCAACAGCGAATTAAGCAGGGAGGATTTCCCCACATTAGAGCGGCCGGCAAAAGCAATTTCCGCCAGGCCGCCGGGGAGAAACTGTTCCGCTTTTGCCGCACTAATCACAAAGGTTGCAGTTTTAACTTTCATCTTTTTTTTCCGCCAGCGCATATGCCAGGACTTGATCCATATGCTCCACGAAAACAAACTCCAGCTTACGACTAACGTTGTCCGGAATTTCGCTGATATCTTTCTTGTTTTCGGCGGGGAGAATTACTTTTTTAATTCCTGCTCGGTGAGCAGCCAGCACCTTTTCCTTTACCCCGCCAATGGGAAGAACTCGACCGCGTAGCGTAATTTCTCCCGTCATAGCCACGGTACGCCTGGAGGGCCGTTGCGCTAGCGCAGAGATCAGCGCCGTAGCCATAGTAATCCCTGCAGATGGGCCGTCTTTGGGGATGGCACCCTCGGGAATATGGATATGGATATCATAAGTTTCGTAAAAATCCTCTTTGATTCCTAATTGGGCGGCTCTGGTGCGAATGTAGGAGAGACCGGCCTGAGCCGATTCACGCATTACTTCTCCAAGCTTACCAGTCAGCAGGAGTTTGCCTTTGCCTTTCATCAGCGTAACTTCAATCACCAGGGTGTCGCCCCCTGCCTCCGTCCAAGCCAAGCCCGTGGCTACCCCTATCTCATCTTCCTTTTCTGCCAGCCCGAAGCGGTAGCGAGGGATACCCAAATATTTATGGAGATTTTGAACTGTGATGGCTGATCGTTCCTTTTTGTCCCGCACAACTTCTTTAGCCGTCTTACGGCAGAAGGAAGCAATTTGTCGTTCGAGACTGCGCACACCAGCTTCACGAGTGTACTGGCGGATAATTTTACGCAGTGTTTTCTCTGAAACTGTAAGATTCTCTTTGCTTAAACCATGTTCCTTTAGTTGTTTTGGCAACAAAAAGCGTTCCGCAATATTCACTTTTTCGTCCTCTGTGTACCCGGGGATATAAATGGTTTCCATCCTATCCAATAACGGCTGAGGAATATTGTAAAGTGTGTTGGCGGTAGTAATAAACATTACATTTGAAAGGTTAAAGGAAATCTCAATATAATGGTCGGAGAAAGCGTTGTTCTGTTCAGGGTCTAAAACCTCCAGCAGAGCCGCCGAGGGGTCACCCCGGAAATCGGTCGACATTTTATCAATTTCATCGAGCAGAAACACTGGGTTTTGCGACTTTGCCTGCCGCATGCCTTGGATAATCCGGCCTGGCATGGCTCCCACGTAAGTGCGTCGATGTCCACGGATTTCCGCTTCATCCCGCACTCCTCCCAGGGAGATGCGCACAAAGTTGCGCTCCAGCGAGCGGGCAATAGAGCGGGCAAGCGATGTTTTTCCTACACCTGGGGGGCCAACTAGGCAAATAATCGGACCTTTTAATTTTTGCGCTAATTGCCTCACAGCCAGATACTCCATGATGCGTTCTTTTACTTTTGTTAAACCATAATGATCTTCATCCAGGATTTGTTCCGCCATATTCAAATCTAACCTGTCCTCGGTCTGGAGTGACCAAGGCAACGCCAAAATCCAATCCAGATAATTGCGGATAACTACCGCTTCTGCCGCGGCTGCCGGCATTTTCTCTAAACGCTCCACTTCTTTTAGTGCCTTTTCTGAGACTTCCTCCGGCAAATTAGCTTCGGCAATTTTTTCCCGGTACTCGTCGACCTCAGCCATGCGCTCATCTTTTTCACCCAATTCCTTCTGGATGGCCTTCATCTGCTCACGCAGGTAATACTCCTTCTGTGTACGCTCCATCTGCTTGCGCACACGCATGTTGATCTTGCGCTCAATCTCCAAAACTTCCATCTCATGATCCAGAATCTCTAAGAGCTTGTTCAGTCGATCTTTGGGTAACGTAGCCTCCAAAATATGCTGCTTCTGCTCTACTTTCAAGGTGAGATGCGAACCGATAATGTCAGCCATCCTGCCCGGTTCCTCAATGTCGGCTACCATTACTAAAGTCTCGGGTGGAATTTTTTTACTCAGCTTAATATACTGCTCAAACTGATACGTCACGCTGCGCATCAATGCTTCGACTTCAATACTCTTTGTAGTATCCTCCGGAACTTCTTCTGCGTGCACTTTAAAGAAGGGGTCGGCTTCCACAAAGTCGCGCACATAAGCGCGTGACAAGCCTTCAACCAACACCCTGATGGTGCCACCAGGCAATTTAAGCATCTGCTTAATTTGCGCGATGGTACCCATGGAATAAATATCCTCCGGTGCCGGTTCGTCAACTCTGGCCTCTTTCTGGGTAACCAACAGGATTTTATTATCATCCACCATAGCCTGCTCCAATGCGTTAACCGAGCGTTCACGACCAACATCTAAGTGCAGAACCATATTGGGAAATACCAGTATTCCTCGCAGTGGCAGTAACGGTAGAATTTTTGTTTTTTCAGCCACACGTCTACCCTCCATTCCTCAAATCAATTCACCAGCCAAACTACTTATTCGCCCAACATCAAGGATTTTCCTTTTTCTGCTCAAAATCTTGCACTTTCCGGGAAATCAGACAAAAATCTCAACTTAGACAAGGCTGGCAGTTTATAACGGTGATGCGGTCAGCTTCCTTGCGTGATTCTTTATCAACGGCCACTTTGCTGCTCTGCTGAGAGCGGAGCAGCTTCAAAAAGTAGAGCCCGATGACAATAGCAAAAAAAAATCTGAATCACACCTATAAGCGGTGTTATATTTGACATTTTTTTCCCCCCTACAAGCATTGCTGCATTTAGTATATCCTAAGGGAAAGAAGAAAAACGTCGCAAATTTTCTTTAAAAAAATATGTCTACAAGGAAAACGCTTCGAGCTTTTTAACATAAGACGCGTTTTTCTTGTTCTTTAGGGGACGGCGCCCCTTCGACGGGTCGTTGACCCTGACCACCCCGCAAGAGTAACATTT
>BBPG01000812.1_pt1 | contig 17845 bp, 17 predicted proteins | sample 1343651 | NCBI WGS metagenome assembly BBPG01 (sample SAMD00019091, study PRJDB2971) | groundwater metagenome | biome: freshwater biome; feature: mineral spring; material: ground water | place: USA: CA, Sonoma | collected 2012-06 | depth surface m | reverse complement strand
TGTGCCTCTGTGCCTCTGTGCCTCTGTGCCTCTCTAATAGCCTTCAGTCAGGCATTTCTATTTTGTCAACGATGAAATTAAAAAGCTCGTTTGCTCCTCTTTTGGTTGGCGCTTCAGCAAGTATCCTGATGGCCGGCTCGGTCTTTGACGACCTGATGTGCGCCCAGGAATCTTTTCTTATAATCTTAATCCCGTCTCTTACATCAAGCCTTTCTCCTTTTAGTTGTTCTTTCAGGTCAGCAAGCAGCTTCTCTTTCTTTTCGGGAGCGCAGAGGATATATTGTTTTATCAGATGATATCGCGGGTGAGAGGCAACAATTTCAGAAAGTTTCCTGCCAGACCCTGCCATATGTTGGAGAATGAGTCCAATTGCTACCATACTATCCCGAGCATAGTGAACGCGAGGGTATATCACCCCGCCGCTTCCCTCTCCACCAATTACAGCCCGATGCCTCTTCATTGCCGTTACTACATTTCTCTCGCCTATTCTTGACCTGAATACAGGGCAGCCAAATGCAGCGGCAATGTCATCTATGGCTCTTGTGGTGGAAAGATTGACGACAACCGCTCCCCTTTTCTCCTCAAGAACAGCTATTGTCGCAAGAACAATAGAGCATTCCTCGCTTAAGGCAATGCCTCCTTCTGTGACAATTGCCAATCTGTCGGCATCAGGGTCTTGCGCAAAACCAGCATCAAACCTGCCTTCTCTAACCAGAGAAGAAAGCTGTTGCAGATTCTTTGGAGATGGCTCCGGTGGATGCGGGAAATCCTCACGAGGATTCGTGTTTATCGCTGTGATTGTGCAGTTAAGCTCGCGGAGGAAAATGGGAGTAATGATAGAGCCGGCGCCATTAACGCAATCCAGGGCAATCCGAAATTTCTTTTTTCTTATTAGCCCTACATTTAAACCCTGAAGTATCTTCTCTATATGCACATCAAATGTTGAGTGCTCCTCCCTCACCTTGCCAAGACGGCTAAAAGAGGCTCTTTTTATCCCACCTTCCGTAACCCTGGACAATGACTGATGATAAATATTCAGAATCCGTTCTAACTGATTGTGCGAGAGAAAAAGGCCGTTTTCATTAAAGAGCTTGAGAGCATTCCAGTGAACAGGATTATGGCTGGCGGTAATTGCAATTCCACCTCCTGCTTCGCATTTATCAACCATAATCTGTACCGATGGAGTGGGGCAAATTCCAATATCAATTATTTCACATCCTGTAGAGATAAGCCCGGCGAGCACCGCATGGCGACACATTTCCCGGGACGGACGAGTGTCAGACCCTAAAACCACGCGGCGGTGGCGTAATGTTGTTGCATAAGAGGCAGCAAGGCGGGAGACTACCTCCGGGGTAATCCCCTCTCCAACTATCCCTCTTATTCCTGAAGTGCTAACTATTAGTGGTAAGTCCATCTATTTTAAGTGCCGCAATCTCCCAGGCAGAAAGAGGCAGCTTTACCTCGCATTTGTTAGGGTCATAGACGAGTTTTTCATATAACAACCTTTCATCCAGAGATACTTTCTCTGCCTTGAGATTCTGCGATTTATCCTTTACTCCGTTTATGTTACCAATAGTTACTCTGGTGTTTTTTTTATCTTTCCCGTAGGGTTCGTAGCATCGTAATATCAGGGAGTCGTCTTCTTCGCTCTTTTTTGCTGATAGCAAAATAGCATCCGACGACAATTCAAATAGAGAGATTTCCTCTGACAGCTCGCCATCTCCCACATCAACTTTGATTACCTCCAGTGGATTATTAAACTCCCAGCCTTTGAAGGGCAACTCAGCGTGGGTAAAATCACCTTTATGGGGGTAGGCGGCATAATTAAAATGATGCCACCCTCTTTCCCAGCACTTCGCTTCCCGGAAGAGCAAAAGATAAGGGGCTAAATGCTCCAGAATGTTAACTGGAGATGGTTTTTGGGAGAGCGATAAACCATGAGATGACCATTGCCGCAAGGAAAGCCCATGAACCTCATACATTGCCATCTCAAATATAGATTTTATCTGTAATTCATAAACTTTTTTAAAAGCAGTCATTATTTCTCTGAAATGCTCTACAATGAACTTTAGAAAAGTAAGAGAAAGGACAGAGACACTCCTGAATAAATTCAAGGCAAGATAATCGTCTTTAATTTCACATCCCGGAATTCCGCTATTTATAACAGCCAGACCTTCTTTGCCGTCAGTTACATCAGTAAAATTTTGAGCGCACCAGACGCCGCCGCCTTTTTCCTCCACGCAAAATGGAGTTTCAACATAATGTTTTTTGCCTTTCAAATTAAGGGGAAAAACCACCTTCACCTTTTTATCTTTCCCCTTAAAATTAATTGAGGTTAGAAAATCAATGCGCCGGGTATGAACATAAAAGGTTATCTCTTTTTTAACGAACATGTGGTGATATGACCTCTCCACTTCTATTATTACACGTAAGTTTCCTGATTCTTTTATCCTGACTTTTGCCATTCCTGTCTCTCTCGCCGCATTACCAACAGTATGAATAGTCCAGAGATTTCCAGCATCTTCTTCTATAAGGAGTTCATTGGCAAGAAACTCTCTGTTATTGATTAGCTCACCGCCACCCTCTATCTTTAAGCTCCTTATGTTCCCGCTATCCGGGCATATCTTCGCTGTGTAAAATTTATTGCTCACAATAAGGTTTTCTTTATCCAGAATCAATGGCATTTCTTCAGAGTCAGGTCTTTTTTTTGCTTTTTTTTGCACATAGAGAATCTTATACCCCATTGAGGGAACTTCCGTTAACACCAGGGCTCCTCCATCATTGATTTGCACCGGCAGGGCTTCTCCAGTAGCATCAGTAACAGAGAAAGAAGTTTCGTCTTTATCGGGAGCGGGGAATGAAGCCAACTCCAACCTCTTCCAGCCAAGACTATTAAAGACTGCATAAGCCGCCGTCGCTTCCTTTACCTTAATTCTTTTCGCTATAGAGCCTACTGCCGCTTTTTTCTCTTTCTCCAGAAGGTTTAGCGCTATCCTGTATCTCTTTAGTGTATCCACATAAACTCTATCCACTCCGGTGCCGCAGATAGAATCATGAGAATCATTCTCAATGATATTGACCCATGCCTCTCCTATTGCTTTCTGTGGGTAATTGAAGCCCCCCAATGCAGTTGCAATTGCACATAGGGTTTCAGTCTGGAGTGCCAGATTTTGCGACAGGCGACACAGTTTTTTAACCCTCTCGCGTGAAGTGTAACACCCGGTAAAAAGTGGGTTAAAATCCCCACGGTGGACGTCTATACTATCGCCTTTTTCAGTATCAAGCCTCTTAAAATAGCTAACTGGCGTGGCAAAGGTTATTTTAGGATTATTTGCGAGGTTCCATCTTTTCACAGATGTCAACCAGCTTTTCTCAGGAATAGTAAAATCACTGCCACAGGGGACAAAAAGGGCTCCCATGCCACTGCGCTCTCCTTCATACTGCAAGCGTGATGAAAGCTCTTTGGAAAATGCCTTGTAACTCTGCTTTCCGCCTATGAGAGAGGTGAGACCAATGTAATGACAGCACATCCAGTGTGTCTTAATTCTTGTCTTATCAGGAGCTTCCCAGTAAAAGTCCACAGGGCGTTTCGCATCGTATGGCTTCATCCCCCGGGAAAAAGCAAAGTAATCAAACCCACATTTTCTTAAAATCTGCGGGAGTTGAGAAGGGTGGCCAAACTCATCTATTTCCCAGGCAATTTTTACTTCAGTGTCAAATTCTCTCCTGAAGTAATGCCTGCCCAGGATAAATCCCCTGATAAGGGACTCTCCATAAGGAAGATTCTCATCAGGAGCTGACCATGTGCCGCCAACAACTTCCACCCTGCCATTTCTGATATATTTTTTAAGGATTTCTCTCTTTTCGGGATATTTCCTTAAATACGGCTCTATGGATGCCACCTGGTCAATCACATAGGTAAATTCAGAGTATTCTTCTAATAATTTAAAAGCAGCGGTGAAGACCTCCTCCATCACAATCTGGTATTCTTCTTTAGTCTTCCACCACTCCAGATCAAAATGGTAATGAGGAAAAAGAAGGATTTCCTCAAACTTATGCTTATTTTTCATTCACCACTCTCCCGAGAAAGTATCTTGAGTGGCTCAAAGCTGATGAGAACTATTCCCTCATCTTCAATTATTTGCTTTATTTCCTTGCACAAAAGCAATTCCCTTTCATTGACGCGAAATTGCCAGTCAGAAAAAATTTTTCTCAGTTCTTTTGAATCCCGTGCCGGGTGAAAATTTATCTCAGTGATGCCGCGAGGTAGATTTCTCAAAGCGTGAATAAATCTGGCTCTCTGCCTGCCTAATAATGGAGTTAATGAAATTGTAAAATTTATGCGGTCTTGGGTCCATATACCTTTTTCTCTTAGCCGCCATCTTCTAAGCGGCAATGGCTCCCTTATAGGAACGCGCTCTCTTTCTACTATGGGGAATATAGCGTTAAACATTCTGCTGCCAACGATAAAGTCAAGGTTTGACCACCCCATATGAGAGTCAAAGTGAGTAAAACTTACGCCCATCTCATGAGCAAGAGCTACCTGCGCTTCTATCTCTTTTTCTACCTCTTCGGTGTTTGCATGCAGGAGGAGAGGCCAAATTTCAGGCCAGAAGTGCTTTGTATTAGGTTCTAAGAGCGAGGGAATCTCTTCCGGGGGCAAAACCGGTCCCCACTCATAGTTTTCCCACTCACTTGTCAATGTCAGATGAAGCCCCACGGCCGCTCGTGGATTCTCTCTCAAAAATTCAACTGCCTCATGCATTCCCGGGGCGGGCATCATCAATGTTGCCGAGGTTATTATTCCATACTGAAATGTTTCAATTATCGCCGCATTTATATCTGTGGACATTCCAAAATCGTCAGCATTAATAATTAAAAATCTTCTGGCGAACCTGCCTTCTTCCCTGAGTATTCTGACATGCTCGGCGACCTCTTCTTCGGTAAATATCACTCCATCTGCGGTTTGGGACAGCACTGCAACAGAAAGCAAACAAACCACAGTTACGAATCCTCTTCTCATTTGAAGCATAATAAGACAGATTTACTTATTTGACAAGGGATTTAGTGAATGGTAATTAGTGATTGGTGATTGGTGCAGAATTCTCTTTTCCAATAATTGAAAACGCTTCAGAGCGTCAGGAAGTTTTTTATAAAGAGTATCGGCAAATTTCTCGCTGTAGGTATGAACTGCTTCATTTCGCCAGTTAGTCATCTTTAGCCAAAGGTCATCATAATCAATAAGCCCTTGATGAAAAGCCTCCCGAAAACATTCTTTAGGAGAACGACACGAAACTCCTTTTTCTTCTTCCAGGTATGCCTTGATAATCTTCCAAGAAAAATCAAAAGTAAATTCAAACCTTTTAATAGCAGAGTCGCGGACAATATCGCTCTTTTTCTCTGCCAAAATTTCTTCAAATCTCTTAATCGCTCGTTGGTATTGTTTTTCTATTGCTTCTAACTTTGTCATTTGGTTATTATTTCTACATTTTGCTTTGCAACCCTATAAAAATCTTTATCTACATCACTGAAGTCTATCACATCAATAGAATAAAGTATGGGAAGATTATTCAACTCTTCTCTAATATCTTCCAGCACTCCAGATGGTAAAGGCTGATCTCCTTGAATTCCAATATCAATATCTGCCCTATCATCTGTCTCATCTCTTACTCTTGAGCCAAAAAAGAAAACCTCGTATTGACGCAAATCTAAATATCTTTCTACAATTTCCAAAATTTCTCTTTTTAATTTTTCAGAAGGATAATGTTTGAGCTTCATCTTAAAACCTAATTTTATTCTACCCACTGCATTTTACTCTAATATATTTCACTTATCAATTAAAAATCATTAAATTGTCAAAACAAATTTAAAATGTTGTCAAAACTTAATTAAAATGTCCTATTTTCATTGGATTGACTCTTAGAATATTTAGATTGTAGAGGTTAAATGCTCCGGAGATTAGAGTACTGAATTGCTCTAAAGTCACATCGCAAGACCTGACACATGATTGAAGACCTGACACCTGATTGTGCTACCTAAGAAGAGTCAGAAACTCATCTTCAGTGATGATGTTAATGCCAAGTTTTCTTCCTTTTGCTAATTTTGAGCCCGGGTCTTTACCTGCCACAAGATAATCAATCTGCTTGCCTACATTGGAAGAAGGTATTCCTCCTAACTCTCTGACTTTAGTTTCAGCATCAGTGCGGCTCATTGTAGAGAGAGTGCCTGTAAAGACGAGTTTTTTACCCGAAAGTTTCTTTTTTTCAGTCTGTCCGGTGGAAGAGAAAGCCACGCCTGCTTTTTTTAATTTATTAATTGTGATTTGGTTTTTTTCTTCCTGAAAGAATTGATGAACCGCAGTAGCAACTGTTGGCCCAATCTCATATATATTCTCCATGTCTTCTAATTCAGCATTCATAATAGCGTCAATACTGCCAAATTCTCTGGCAAGCACTTCGGCAATGTGTTCTCCCACATGCCTTATGCCCAGAGCATATATAAGGCGGAAAAGCGGCTTTGAGCGGCTCTCCTCAATTGCTTTTATGAGATTACGAGCGCTCTGCTCACCCATTCTTTCCAGTCCGCTAAGCTGTTCCTCCTGCAGGAAATAGAGGTCTCCTGCATCTTTGATTAATTCTTTTTCCAATAACTGAGTAATTAGCTTTGGGCCCAGGGATTCAATGTCCATTGCCCCTCTAGAGGAAAAATGTCTTATCCCTAACCTTACCTGAGCCGAGCAGGATACGTTGGGACAGCGGTACGCTACCTCCTCGGCAAGCTTGACTATCTTGCTATTACAGACAGGGCAATGTCGCAGCATCTGGAACTTTTTTTCACTGCCCCGACGGCGCTGCGGAATAGACTTTACAATCTCGGGAATGACACTCCCGGCACGACGAACGAGGACATAATCACCAATACGAAGGTCTTTCTCTAAAATCATATCCTCATTATGAAGCGTAGCATTAGTAACTGTTACTCCCCCTATTTTTATCGGCTCCAGATGGGCAACAGGGGTAAGTACCCCGGTCCTTCCAACTTGAACGACTATGTCCAGGATTTTACTGACTTCTTCCTGTGATGGGAGTTTATAGGCAATTGCCCAGCGGGGCTCCCGCGTCCTGGTGCCCAATTTTTTGTGAAGGTCAAAGTTGTTGACCTTAACGACTATTCCATCCACTTCATATGGAAGATTGCTTCTCTCGGCAGCCAACTTATCATAATAGTGAAAGATATCACTCGTGGAACGACAAAGAGACGCCTTCTCAATTGTTCTTAATCCTAATACAGATAAAACACTTAACATTTCCAGATGATTCCCAAATCTAACCCCTTCTGCTTCTCCTACATCATAGAGCAAAAGATTAAGCGCTCGCGATGCAGTAACTGCGGGATTAAGCTGCCTGAGAGAACCGGCAGCAGCATTGCGAGGGTTGGCAAAAAGCTTTCCTTCCGACTTTGCCTGCGTCCGATTCAACTCAGAAAATGCCTCTATTTCCATATAAACTTCCCCCCTCACTTCCAGATAGGAAGGAATGTTCTTGCCACTCAACCGGGAAGGAATATCCTTTATTGTCATTAGATTATAGGTTATATCTTCCCCGGTCATCCCATCTCCACGCGTTGCTCCTCTCGTAAATACTCCATTCTGATATATAAGTTCAACAGCGCAGCCATCTAACTTCGGCTCCGTAACAAACTCAACCACTTCATCTTTACCTATGCCACTCTTCACTCTTTTCACCCACTTCTCAACTTCAGTCCGATTAAATGCATTGCCAAGACTTAGCATTGGAACCCGATGAGGAACAGCGTCAAAGGTTTTGGTAATGGGAGCGCCTAATTTTTGGGTTGGCGAGTCGGATTTGCGCAAAGAGGGGTATTTATTCTCTAAATCCTGAAGCTCTCTCATGAGAGAGTCATATTCAGCATCAGATATTTCAGGGTCATCTAAGATATGATAGCGGTAATTATGATAATTTATTTTAAAGCAAAGCTCACTGGCTCTCTGCAGTAAATTATTAGGAGCTTTCTCCATTTTTTTCTTCAATCTCTAACTGTCTCTCCCGGATCGCACTTGCCCGTTCAAGTTGCCGCAATGTATCATTCACAAAAGTAAAGAGCATAAGAAGAACCAGAATAGAAAGCCCTACTTGCTGAAGAACATTTTGCACTTTCAAAGGAAGAGGTCTTTTCCGCAGTCCCTCAATACTAAAAAAGAGAATATGCCCACCGTCAAGAACAGGAATTGGCAGCAGGTTCATTACTACAAGTACATTACTGAGGAGAGCAATAAAGAGAATAAGCTGGTCAACTCCAGCCTTTGCGTGTTCAGCTGCAAGCTGAGCGATTAATATTGGACCTCCCACCGCTTCTCGCATTTGGGCAGGTTGAGAGATGAGTTGCCACAGACCTCTGTAAATCATACCGAGTTGGGAAATGCTCGTGGAAATACCGGCGGAGACCGCCTCAAATGCTCCAAGGCGAACAACGCGATAGTCTGCCATTGGGGGCTCAATACCAATTAATCCAATAATCTTTCTGTCGGGAAGTTCATGCGAAAACGGGATAATGTCAAGATTAAATATTTCTCCTTCGCGCTCTATTGTGAGAATAAGGTGTTCCCCGGGGCTTTCGTGAATCCTTCCACTCAGTCCCTGCCAGCTAATTATTGATTGGTTATTTACGGCAATAATTTTATCCCCATCCATAAGTCCCTGACGATGGGCAGGCATGCCTGGAAGCACGCGACCAATCTTTGCGGAAATGTATGGCTCAATACCCCATGACTCTTTGAGGGGCAACTCTTTAACAATGGTTTCTCCTTCCCGTTCTATTATTACCGCTACTGTAGGAGGTAGGATTTTTTCCTCGGCTTTGAGGATTCCTTCCCTCACTATCCCCAGCGCATGCCAATCAGTAATTGATTGTCCACCAACTGAGATAATGCGGTCTCCAATTCTTATTTCTGCATTCTCAGCAGGAGAACCTTCTTCTACCATACCAACTATATTTTCATGTACCGGCAGGCGAAAGCCAACAATCCCAACCAATGTCATAAAGAAAAAAGCCAGGAGCAGGTTCATCACAGGACCCGCTGCCACAATCGCTATCCGTCCTCTAACACTCCGAGAAAAAAATTCTTCCGGGGAGCCTTTCAATTTTTCCGGGTCATCACCTGCCATTTTAACATATCCGCCAAGCGGAAAGGCAGAAACGAGATATTCGGTATCTCCAATTTTAAATCCAAAGAGTTTTTTCCCGAAACCAAATGAAAATTTCTCTACTCTCACACCTAACTTCTTTGCCATCATGAGGTGCCCAAGTTCGTGGAAAAAGATAAGTATACCTAACACAAAAACAATCGGGATAATATAGGAGACCAATATTTCTATCATTTTTTCATGCCCCAAAACACTTTCTTGCCTCCAAACGGGAAGTCCGATCTGCCGCTAATATTTCTTCTATATCAGGCGACTCAATCAAATTGTGCTTTTTCATAACTCTTTCCACTACTGCAGCGATTTCCAAAAATCCGATTCTATGGCTTAAGAAGGCATCCACCGCTTCCTCATCAGCGCCATTAAGAACTGTAGGCAACGTTCCCCCTGCTGAGGCTGCTTCATATCCATATTTCAGCGAGGGAAATCTGCTCATATCCGGCCTCATAAATTCAAGTGGAGAACTTTCAACAAGGTCAACCGCAGGAATCTCACTGGCAACTCTCTCTGGATAGGTTAAACAGTGCTGGATAGGGAGGCTCATATCCGTTGCTCCTAAGAGCGCAATCATTGTTCCATCAATAAAATCAACCACTGAGTGAACCTTCGCTTGCGGGTGGATAACTACCTCGATTTTGGAGGCATCAATGCCAAAAAGGTTTACTATCTCAATTATCTCCAGCGCCTTGTTCATCATCGTTGCAGAATCAATGGTTATTCTTTGTCCCATCTTCCACGTTGGATGTCTTAATGCTTCCTGTGGACTGATTGAGGAAAGGCCCTTGAAAGGCAAGCCATAAAATGGGCCACCCGAGGCAGTTAGAATCACTTTTCTTACTTTATCAATATTCTCGCCATTCAGACATTGAAAGAGAGCATTGGCTTCACTATCCAGTGGCAGAATTTGAGAGCCGTGCCTCCCCGCTTCTTCCAATAAGAGTTTTCCAGCCATAACAACTGCTTCTTTGCTTGCAAGAGCAACGACTTTGCCTGTTCTTACCGCTGAGAGAGTGGGTAGGAGAGATTTTGCCCCGGCGATTGCGATGATGACAATATCTATTTCAGGACATTCAGCTATTTTGATTATCCCCTCATCACCTTCAAATATTTTTATCCCGCTGGTGCGTTTTTTTAGCTCCCGGGCTGCCACGGAATCTGCCATTGCTACCAATTGTGGGTGAAATTTCCTGATTTGCCCTTCCATTGCCGTCACATTGTTTCCTCCAGCAAGGGCAAAGAGAGAGAATTTCTTTCCAAGTGAATCAATGACTCCCAGGGCAGTGCTTCCGATGGAGCCGGTTGAGCCAAGAATGCCAATTTTCTTCATCACAGGAGGGGTGAGGTTTCTAAATGCTGCCAAATTTTCGGTTTCTTTGCTGATAATCAGCGATTGCCTCAAGCAGATTAGCTTTTTTAAAATCAGGCCAGTAGATTGAGGTAATAAATATCTCGGTGTAGGAAAGCTGATACAATAAAAAATTGCTCAGTCGTCTTTCACCACCGGTTCTAATAAGCAGGTCAGGGTCAGGAAGGTCGGCAGCATACAGATATTCTCCGAAGCTTTCTTCATTCAGCTCATCTATTACATAGCCTTTTTCTTTGACATTCAGGGCAAATTTTTTAGCTCCATCTACTATTTCTGCTCTTCCTCCATAGTTAAGTGCCAAATTAAGGGTAACCCCATCATTTTTCTCCGTAGCTCTTATGGCATCATTAAGAGCCTCCTGAACTCTTGGAGGAAGCCCATCAAGTCGCCCAATTGCCCGCAACCGAATCCTGTTTTTATGAAAAGAAGGGAGTTCCTTTCTAAGAAGCCGCTCCAGAAGACGCATTAAGGCGGCTACTTCTCTCTCGGGTCGTTTCCAGTTTTCCGTTGAAAAGGCATAAAGAGTAAGAATTTTAACTCCGATTTCACGAGAGGCTCTAGCGATTTCTCTTACAATGTTTAGCCCGGCGCGGTGTCCCTGTGCCCGCGAAAGCCCTCTTTTCTGTGCCCATCTCCCGTTTCCATCCATAATTATAGCTATGTGTTTTGGAATATTATTTTTATCCAGCACCATTATCCCTGTCAAACTATCATTATCTCTTTCACTTTGCTCTCTAAAATTTTATCCATTTCCTCGGTATATTTATGAGCGAGTTCTTCTATCCGTTTCTGCCCCCAATGACTCTCATCGCTGGATATTTGGCTTTCTTTTTCCATATCTTTGAGCATTTCTCTCTCTTTATGTCTTACTCCTCTCAATGCAATTATTCCTTCTTCAGCTATTCTCTTGGCCATTTTTACCAGTTCTTTTCTTCTCTCCTCGCTTAGAGGAGAAACGGGAACGCGAATAATTTTCCCATCATTGTTTGGTACCAAGCCAATATCAGCTTTGAGAATTGCTTTTTCTATTTCCGGGATAGTTGACTTATCCCATGGCTGAATGATTATCAAGCTCGGGTCAGAAATAGTGATGTTTGCGGTCTGTGCAAGTGGGACTAACTGCCCATAGTAGTTAACCTTAATTCCATGAAGCAAGCCTGGTGAGGCTCTTCCTGCATGCATCGCTGTCAGCTCTTCCCGTGTTACAGCAACGGACTTACACATCTTTTCTTCTGTTTCAGCAAGAACTTCTTTAATTGGTTTCTCCATAATTAATCCTACCTTCTTACTTGCTTACAATGGTCCCAATTTTCTTCCCTTCAATAATCTTTTTGATGTTGCCATCTTTCTTCAGGTCAAATATAACAATGGGAAGAGTATTATCCATGCACAGTGAGATTGCCGTCGCATCCATTACCTTAAGTCCTTTTTTAATTACCTCAAGGTAAGTGAGGTGGTCATATCTTTGCGCCCGAGGATTCAAGAGAGGGTCAGAGTTATATATTCCATCAACTTTTGTTGCTTTAAGAATAATCTCAGCTTCAATCTCCACGGCGCGCAGTGCCGCCGCTGTATCTGTCGTAAAATAAGGGCTTCCGGTGCCGCCAGAAAGGATGACAACTCTTTTCTTCTCCAGATGGCGAATTGCTCTTCTTCTAATGTATGGTTCAGCCAGATCGCGCATTTCAATCGCGGTCTGAAGACGTGTATCCACTCCTATCCTTTCCAGCGCCCCCTGTAGTGCAAGTGAATTTATCCCGGTTGCAAGTATTCCCATATAGTCTGCCACTGACCGATTGAAATCCTTAATATCCATTCCCCGGAAGATATTTCCACCTCCGGTAACAATTGCAATCTGTAGCCCGTATTGCAAGACATCCTTAATCTCGCTGGCAATGCGAAAAAGAATGACAGGGTCAAGGCCATAGCCCTTCTCTCCCTGAAGAGCCTCCCCGCTCAACTTCAAAAGTACGCGTTTATACACAGCTCTCTTCACTCTGCCTCGTTTCCTAATTGATAGCGAACAAATCTTTTAATTCTTATGTTTTCCCCAAAGCGTGCAACTGCCCCGGAAAGATAGTCCTTAATCTTGACCTCATTATCTTTAATAAATGGTTGTTCAAGGAGACAACAGGAAGAAAGATGTTTCTCTTTATCCTTGCCTTTCCGCTCTTCCTCGGGCATTTCCCCAGGAGAAATGAAACGGGGATTACTCCAGGCAATGTGCATAGAAATATCCTTTGCTAATTCTTTAAACCCGTCCGTGCGAGCGACAAAATCTGTTTCGCAATTGAGTTCCAGCAAAACTCCAATCTTCCCACCAAAATGGATATAAGCATAAATTAATCCTTCAGTAGTCTCCCTGCCTACCTTTTTAGCAGCAGTGGAAAGTCCTTCCTGCATCAAAATCTCCATCGCTTCTTCAATATCTCCATTCGTTTGAATTAATGCTTTCCTGCACCCCATCACAGGAGCACCGCTCATCTCTCGGAGTTTTTTAATTAAATCCAGGTCCATCTTATTTACTTCTCTCTTTTTTGCTTTTCTCAACTGGTTCTTTTTTGCCCGGCTCTTCTTTTTCTTTCTTATCCACTCTTGCTTCTTTCCCTGCAAGAACTGCATCGGCGATCTTTGAGACAACCAACCGAATCGCCTTTATAGCATCGTCATTACTTGGGATAGGATAGTCTATCTCTTCAGGATTGCAAATCGTATCCACGATAGCAACAATAGGAATTTTCAGCTTCCTTGCTTCTAATACTGCAATCCTTTCCTTCTTCGGGTCAGAAACAAATATGGCTGATGGAGGTTTTTCTATGCCTTCAATGCCGGATAGATTCCTACTTAGCTTTTCTTTCTCTTTTTCCAGGAGAATAACCTCTTTTTTTGGCAACCGCTCAAATATGCCACTTTCTTCCATTCTTCTGAGCTCTTTCAATCGGTCAATGCTCTTCCTGGCCATTTGGAAGTTTGTCAGCGTCCCCCCCAGCCAGCGTCGGTTGACATAGAACATCCCACAGCGCTGAGTTTCCTCTCTTATCGTATCTTCTGCCTGCCTCTTTGTCCCAATAAAGAGAACGTCTCCTCCCTTAGAGACAATCTCGGTAATAAACTGGCAGGCTTCTTTAAGACAGATAGTTGTTTTCAGTAAATCAATGATGTGAATCCCCTTCTTTTCGCCAAAGATGTAACGCGCCATCTTTGGATTCCAACGTTTGGTCTGATGCCCAAAATGGACTCCTGCTTCAAGTAACTCAGTAACCGAAACCTCGTTCATTTTTTACTTCCTTTCCTAAAGAATGTATTTGCTCGCATCTTCATCCTTGATTATTCCCGCCAGCTTTTCCTTTACATAATCAGCATTTATTTCTATTACTGCTGGAGCATCAGTAGCAGCAAAAGATATGTCTTCAAGTGTTTTTTCCATTATCGTATACAGCCGACGGGCGCCGATATTTTCCATCCGTTTGTTAGCCAGAGAAGCTATTGAAGCTATTTCTTTTATTGCCCCCCTTAAAAATTTAATTTTAACTCCTTCTGTCGCCAGAAGAGCGCAGTACTGCTTTACCAGCGAATTTTCGGGCTGGGTGAGGATTTTCTCAAAAGCCTGCTGCGAAAGGCTTTTCAGCTCTACTCTAATTGGAAATCTCCCCTGCATCTCAGGAATAAGGTCAGATGGCTTTGCCACATGAAATGCTCCAGCAGCAATAAAGAGTATGTGGTCTGTCTTGACCATCCCGTGTTTCGTCGCCACCGTTGTTCCCTCAATGATTGGAAGAAGGTCCCGTTGCACGCCTTCACGTGATACATCCGGCCCCTTTGAAGTTTCTCTGCCAGCAATTTTATCAAGCTCGTCAATGAATATTATTCCGGAACTTTCAACTCTAATGATAGCTTCCCTGATAACTTCATCCATATTTACTAATTTCTGTACCTCTTCCTGGAAAATTATTTTTCTTGCCTCTCTAATTGTTGCCTTTCTTCGTTTCGTTTCCTGCGGGAACATTTTTCCGAACATCTCATGAATGTTTATGTCCATCTGCTCCAGGCCTGGGCCGGAAAAAACCTCAAACATCGGTGTAAAGCGGTCCTGTGCTTCAATGGTAACTATTCTTTCTTCTAACTTTCCATTATGTAGTTGCTGGCGAAGTTTCTCCCGCGTACGTTCACCCTGCGGCCCGTCTTCTATACTTCCTTCAGTTGACTTAACATCTACGGGAGGAAGAAGCAGGTCAAGTATTCTCTCTTCAGTTGCTGCTTTAGCCTGAGTACTGACAAACTCGGTTTTTTCTTTTCTCACTATGTTGACAGATAGGGCTGTAAGTTCACGCACCATTGATTCTACATCGCGCCCGACATATCCTACTTCAGTGTACTTTGACGCTTCCACTTTGATAAATGGAGCATAAGTAAGGCGAGCAAGGCGGCGGGCAATCTCAGTTTTACCAATGCCTGTTGGGCCAATCATAATTATATTTTTGGGAGCTACTTCATCTCTTAACTCTGGGGGTAGCTGCTGCCTGCGCCATCTATTGCGCAGCGCAATGGCAACGGATTTTTTGGCTTCATCCTGTCCAATAATATACTTATCAAGCTCACGGACAATTTCCTTTGGCGTCAATGCATCTATGTTCACAGCTCTTCCATAACAATCCGGTCATTGGTATAAATGCAAATGGAGGCAGTAATAAGCAGGCTTTCCTTTACTATTTCCGAAGCAGAGAGAGTAGAATGCTTTATGAGGGCTCTTGCTGCGGAAAGAGCATAGGCGTTTCCGGAGCCAATGGCAATTATCCCGTCATCAGATTCAATCACATCTCCGTTTCCGGAGATGGTAAGTGAATGCTTCCTATCACAGATGGCAAGAAGCGCCTCCAGTCGGCGCAGGAATCTGTCGGTGCGCCACTCTTTTGCCAGTTCAATTGCTGCCCGGTATAGGTTATCATATTGTTCTAATTTGCCCTCAAATTTTTCAAAGAGTGTAAGAGCATCAGCAGTACCTCCGGCAAATCCAGCCAGTACCTTTCCATCAGCCATTCTCCTGACTTTTCTGGCGCAATCTTTCATAATAATAGCTTCATGTGTAATCTGCCCATCTCCACCCAGAGCTACTTTACCTTTATGTCTCACCGCAAGAATAGTCGTTCCGTGATACAATTTCAGGAACCTCCGTATTGCTTTCCTTTAAACTCCCCAATCCACACAGGAATTTCCTGAATTCCTATTGTTTCAGGAGCAATTAATTCAGCATACAATAAAGTTATGGCTTCTGTCAAGGAAAGAGATAGAATAGTTGACAGTTGGCTAAATTCCTTTGAAATCAGGCTTCTTTTTGAATGGATACTTAGAAAAGCCTTCAATTACATCTTTTGACAACAAGCAGATTGAATTCTGATGTGCCTCAAATTTAAGTCCGTCTTCTACTGATGAATCCATAGATAGATTCATTGCCTTCTTTGAAGCACGCACTGCAAGTGGTCCATTGGCAGCTATTTCCTCGGCAAGCAGTTTCGCTTCTTCACAAAGTTTGCTCGCAGGGAAAACAGTATTTACAAGTCCAATCTCCTTTGCCTCAAGCGCCTCTATCCTCTTTCCTGTAAAGATAAGTTCTTTTGCCTTTCCGATACCTACTATTCTTGGAAGCCGCTGGGTGCCTCCCAAATCGGGAATTAAACCTAATTTCACCTCAGGCATAGAGAATATGGCATTTTCTGAGGCAAGCCTTATATCGCACACAAGCGTCAATTCCATGTCGGCTCCAATTGCTGCACCATTAATCGCAGCTATTACAGGCACAGGTATCTTCTCAAACAGAGAATATATCTTCTGAATATTCCTTATCATTTCATACATTGCTTGCTGGATAACTGCTGGCGATTCTCCCTGAAGTTTTCTTACAAGTGAATTATCCTGCGAGAAATCCAATCCGGCGCTAAATGCTCTTTTTCCTGCCCCGGTTAATATGATTGTCCTTATACTCCCATCCGATTCTATCTCTTTAATCACATCTCCAAGCCTCTGCCACACTTCATCATCTATGGCATTTGCTTTTTCCGGCCGGTTTATTGTTATTATTGCTACCCTGCCATCTATTTCCAAAAGAACCTTATTTTTTTCCATAATGCCTCCAATATCTATGCCCTGGGGTGAGCACTGTTATAGATAGATTTTAGCCTTTTTGTTGTGAGATGAGTATATATTTGAGTAGTGGATAGATTTGCATGTCCTAAAAGCTCCTGAATGATCCGCAGGTCTGCACCCGCATCAAGAAGATGAGTAGCAAATGTATGTCTCATAGTATGGGGGCTAATGTTAAGCTCCAGAGATACTTTCTTGATATGCCTCTTCACCACCCTCATTACGGCGAGCCTCTTCATTCGCCCACCCCATTTATTAAGAAACAGCGCCTCCTCCCTGGCAATATCTCTCTTTCTTCTTTTCAAAAGGGTGTCTCTTTTCTCAAGATATTTTGTTAGAGCCTCAAGTGCGCGCTCACCTATGGGAATGAGCCTTTCTTTTCTCCCCTTTCCCCTGACCTTTAGCACTCCACCAATAAAATCTACTTGATGCAGATTGGAATCTACTAATTCACTGACCCGCATTCCGGTACTATACAGCATTTCAAGAATTGCCCGATCCCTGAGCCCCAGAGGAGTATCTTCAGAAGGAGCTTCTACCAATCTGGCGGCCTGGTCTAAATCAAGAAACTTAGGAAGCTTTCTATCTATGCGAGGAGTTCTCAGCCCTGAGGTAGGGTCAGAGGAGACATACTCCTGGCGGCTAAGAAATCTGAAAAAAGAGCGCAGGCTGGAAAGCTTTCTGGATGTTGTGCGATGGCTGCATCTTCTTACCCGCAGGTGAGCGAGAAATTCTCTGATGGTGAGGTGATTAATGCCATTAACAGTTAAAGATGGTTTTGATAAGAGAAGAAAGCGCGAGAACTGCTTAAGGTCAACGCGATAGGCACTTAAAGTATGAGAGGAAAAATTTCTCTCAATGTCCAGATACTCTAAAAATTCCTCAATGTATTTCTCCATTTAATCCTCTGTCGGGTTCAGGGATGAGCCCGACTCCGTCACCAGAGCACCAGTCACTCACAGGAGTCAGGAGTCAGAAGCCAGAATTCAGGAGTCAGAAGTAATGTGCGATAAGCCTGCCCCGATGCAAATCGGGGTCGCACCGCTACTCTGTTGGTAACTGGTGAATGGTAAATGGTCAATGGTCAATGGTCAATAGTCAATGGTCAATAGTCAATGGT
>BBPG01000276.1_pt4 | contig 17846 bp, 20 predicted proteins | sample 1343651 | NCBI WGS metagenome assembly BBPG01 (sample SAMD00019091, study PRJDB2971) | groundwater metagenome | biome: freshwater biome; feature: mineral spring; material: ground water | place: USA: CA, Sonoma | collected 2012-06 | depth surface m | reverse complement strand
ATTTGTTAATACATTATATTTATATCTACACCATTATCTTCGGCATAGCTTGACGCTATGCCGAAGATAATGGTACAATCTGGATGTTAGTGATTTTTTTGAGAGTTTTTAAGTAAAAAGAGAATCTGTCTATTTTGCACAGATTAGTATATGTACGGCCCAAATTGATTAACCAGCGTATCTTGGGTCGCTTTGCTTATTGCATAGGAAGTAGATCTTTCAGGCAAGTTACGATCCTCTATGCAAGGGATTTGTTAAGGGGGATTCCCCCTTATTTTTGTAATGAAGCGTTTGATTTAGGACAAGCTAAAGCTGGTAGCCGCAAAAGGAGACTGACTGCTACCCTTTTGCTGCAACAGGCAATGTGGTACAATGAAGATGAAAAAGTTTGAAAGAAGTGGCGACTGTGAATTGGAAAAAGGGAGATTTGCTGCTTGTCGTCGGTGTTTTGCTTGTGGCACTTGGGCTGATGGCTGTCAGAGCTTTGCCTGCAAGTTCCGGCAATCGTTTTTTGCGTGTGGAACTGGATGGGGTCTTGCTGGAGGAAATTCCCTTTAATGAAGCGGATATTAAGAAGTTTCCCATTGAGTTTCCGGCTGGAACGGCCACAGTTGAAATTGCCGGTGGCCGTGTCCGAGTGTTGCCCATGCCTAAAGAAACTTGTCCTTTAGGGATTTGTTCTTCTATCGGCTGGGTTGAACAAGCAGGAGATGCCATTGTCTGCCTGCCAAACCGCTTGGTTCTGACGGTGGTGGGCGGGGAGGTCAATGATGTATGGGACTCGGTGGACGGGGTGACCCGTTAGGTGGACAAGAAAAAGAGAACAATATTGGTAAGCGCTTGCTTGTTGGGCGCTAACGTTAATTATTGTGGTGGTCATAATAATCATTTGCCTGTCCATTCGTTAAGGGAAAAGGCTATTTTGATTCCGATTTGTCCTGAACAATTGGGAGGTTTGGCGACGCCAAGGCCGGCTGCCGAAATTAATGGCGGCACCGGAAAAGATGTTTGGAGCGGATCAGCCCGTGTTTTGACGGTGACAGGAGAAGATCGGACGGAGGCGTTCAAACGTGGTGCGAGGGAAGTCTGGCAACTGGCCAAGGTCCTAGGTGCCCAAGCTGCGCTTTTAAAGGCTCGAAGTCCTTCATGCGGTCATGGTGAAGTTTATGATGGAACTTTTAGTGGCGTCAAAATTGACGGAGATGGAATAACCGCGGCGTTCTTGCTTGGGCAAAGCTTGCCCGTTTTCAGTGAGGATGAACTGTCTCTTTGTGAAAAGTGGCTGTCAACTGGAGAAAGTTGACAGCCGTCCGTGTTTTTGTTACGATGAAGCAAATTTTACAAGTTCGGTCAAGGGGGCGGTAAGTGATATGAGTCTTGATAAATTTTTATTGAAAGAAGGAATTACTTTTGATGATGTGCTTCTCGTCCCGTCAAAGTCCTCTGTCCTTCCTTCTGAGGTGGATGTAAGCACGCAACTGACCAAAAGCATCAGGCTGAATATTCCGCTGATTAGTGCCGGGATGGATACGGTTACAGAGAGCCGAATGGCCATTGCCATGGCCCGGGAAGGGGGAGTAGGCGTTATTCATAAAAACATGTCTGTAGAGATGCAGGCTGCAGAAGTAGATAGAGTGAAACGTTCAGAGCATGGTGTCATTACTAATCCGTTTCACCTTTCCCCGGATCATAAAATTCATGATGCGGCTGAACTGATGAAGCGCTACCGCATTTCCGGTGTCCCGATTACCGTCAAAGGCAAACTGGTGGGAATTATTACTAACCGTGACTTGCGCTTTGAGCAGGACTATAACAGATATATAAAAGATGTGATGACAAAAGATAGGTTGATCACGGCTTCCGTAGGTACTACACTGCAGGAGGCGCAGGAGATTTTACAGCAGTATAAGGTGGAAAAGCTGCCTATTGTGGACGAGCAGTTTATGCTTAAAGGGTTAATTACCATCAAAGACATTGAAAAGACAATTCAGTATCCCCGTTCGGCAAAAGATGCAAACGGTCGGCTGCTGGCAGCAGCTGCCGTTGGCGTCTCCTCTGACACCCTGGAGCGGGTACAGGCTTTGGCGGAGGCGGGGGTAGATATTTTGGTAGTGGACACAGCCCATGGGCATTCACTTAGTGTCCTGCGCACCGTAGAGCAGATTAAAGGCAAATATCCTGCCGTTAATGTGGTTGCCGGCAATGTGGCTACCGGTTCAGGAACCAAGGATTTAATTGAGGCTGGCGCTGATGCAGTGAAAGTGGGCGTTGGACCAGGCTCTATCTGCACAACCAGAGTGGTAGCCGGTATTGGCGTGCCGCAAATCACTGCTATTTATGATGCGGCCGAAGCAGCTACACCGTATAATATTCCCATTGTGGCCGATGGTGGGGTGAAATATTCGGGAGATATTACTAAAGCAATTGGTGCCGGTGCAGATGTGATTATGATTGGCAGTCTGTTTGCAGGAGCTGAAGAAAGTCCGGGAGATATCGAGATTTATCAGGGCAGAAGTTATAAAGTTTACCGAGGGATGGGTTCTTTATCTGCTATGAAAGAAGGCAGTAAAGACCGTTATTTCCAGGAAAATGAACAGAAACTTGTTCCGGAAGGAATCGAAGGAAGAGTGCCTTATCGCGGCACTGCCGGGGACACGGTTTATCAGTTAATAGGCGGACTGCGCGCTGGTATGGGCTATTGTGGTGTAAAAGATATCCATGAACTAAAGACTAAAACCACCTTTATGCGGATCAGCAGCGCATCTTTGCACGAAAGCCATCCCCACGATGTACATATTACTAAAGAAGCGCCTAACTACAGCCTTTCCTAGAAACAAATCGCCCTGCGCTTTTGCAGGGTTTTTTTATGCGGGACGCTCAGGGGGATTCCCCCTTATTCTTGCGGAGTGCAGAAAGACCGTCAGGTCAACGCGATGCGGTGGCAATCCCTAGCGGACAAGAAAAACGCCTGCTGATGCTAAACCTAATGGGGGCGGGGAGGGGCAATCCCTAGCGGACAAGAAAAACGCATCTTTGGATAAAGTGAGAGGTGGTTTTCTTAATGTCAAAGAAAGAACGGGTATTTTGCAGGTAAAAACTGAGTTGTGTTGAAAAGGATAACGATATGGATCAAGCACGCTTGCCAATCTGGGAACAAGTAAAAAAATATCAGCAGAAAGACCGCGTCTGGCTGCACTTTCCGGGGCATGGAGGCGGATTGGGGCTGCCTGTAGGGGAAGCGACAGCTGCTTTTGCGGAAGTGGCTCGGCTTGATTTGACGGAGCTGCCAGAACTGGATGATTTGCACAGTCCCACCGGTGCCATTGCGGAAGCGCAGGAGTTGGCGGCAGACGTATGGCATGCTGATAAAACTTATTTTCTAGTCAATGGGAGCAGTGCCGGTGTGTTAGCGATGGTGCTTGCTACTTGTAGTCCGGGTGAGTTAATTCTTGCGCCGAGAAATGCTCACAGCTCTTTTTATCACGCTCTTGCTCTCTCTGGTGCGGTGCCGCGCTATCTCACTGTAGCCGAGCAAAACGGCCTCCCGCTCAATGTAACGCCGAAAGCCGTCAAAGAGGCCTTTGTTCGCCATCCTCAAGCCCGCGTTTTTTTTCTGACAAGCCCGGGTTACAATGGCATCTGTGCAGAGGTGGCTGAGATTGCTGCCATTGTGCGTAGCCATGGAGCCTTGTTGCTCTTAGATGAGGCTCATGGTGCCCACTTGGGTTTCTCTCGCAGTCTGCCGGTCTCGGCTGGACATTTGGCTGACTTGCGTGTTCAGAGCTGGCATAAAACGTTAGCTGCGCTAACTCCTGGAGCGGTGCTCCATCAACATGGGGTGCGCGTAGATCAGCACCGACTGCGTTCTGCTCTGCAGCTGGTTCAGACGAGTAGCCCATCATACCCGTTACTCCTCTCTCTGGATGCTGTGCGGAGAGAGATGGCATTTTGCGGGGAGGCTGTTGCAGGCGAAATGGCAGAAAAAGCCAGCCAACTACGCTTTGCCGTTGCTAAGCTGCTGCCAGTGCTGACAGAAACTGAGCTGGCGCCGGTAGGCTTTCGTCTGGATACAACCCGAGTTACAATCTTGACAAGTCAGGCGGGAATCTGCAGTTTTACAGCCGCCCGCCGGCTAGCTCAACTGGGGATTGATCTGGAACTGGTTCAAGCGGGAGCTCTCCTTGCCGTAGTAGGACCAGGTTTCCATGTCAAAAACGTAAAACGGGTGGTCACCGCCTTAAGCTCTTTAGCGCAGCAGAAACCTGAAAAAAGCAGAGCTCTTCCCCCTTTGCCGCAAGCCGATGTGGTTCTGTCTCCGCGGGAAGCATTTTATTGTGCTTCCCGCTATGTCGCACTTCAGGATGCCAAAGGGCAAATAGCGGCTGCAACAGTAGCATCATATCCACCCGGGATGCCGCTTGTGGCTCCCGGCGAGCGAGTCACTGACGACGTAGTCACCTACCTTCAACTGGCAAGCCGTGCCGGCGTCGCTTTTCGCGGCCTTGACGGGGAGGATCGGATAAAGATTTGCAAAGTAGAGAAATAAGAGGTGGGCTATGAAGAAAGGATATTTTGTCAGTCTGGAAGGGACTGATGGTGCAGGCAAGACCACGCAAGGGCTCCGGTTAGCTACTACTGCTAGAGCACTGGGGGTTGAAACAATTTTTACCCGGGAGCCGGGGGGAACTTCCCTAGGCGATGTGCTGCGAGAAATCCTGCTGGAGCCGGTGTTTCGAGAAATGGTGCCGCTAACGGAGGTTTTCTTATATGCGGCAGCTAGAGCCCAGCTCTATCATGAGGTGATTGCGCCGGGACTGGTGGCCGGCAACTTTTTGCTTTGTGATAGGTTTATTGATTCCTCGCTTGCGTATCAGGTCTATGGTGGAAAGATGGATTTTAACTTTGTCCTGCAGGCAAACCTGCGGGCTATTCAAGGCAGGCTGCCTGATAAAACCTTTGTGTTGGATCTTGATCCCGCCTGCGGACTGTCTAGGCGCGGTGCTGGTGCTACAGATCGTGTGGAGCAGAAGCCACTCTCTTTTCACAGTCGGGTGCGAGAAGGCTTTTTGCTTTTGGCTCGCCAATTTCCTGAAAGGATTGTGGTGGTAGACGGAAGCGTGCCGCCAGATGAACTGGCTGCTATTATTTGGAGCAAAGTGGGCCCTGAGCTGGAAAAGCTGTGTTAAGCAGTCATTTTGTGGTATAATACAACTTATGAGGTTAATCATGAACTGGAAAGATATTTACGGACGTCAACAAATTCTCAGTGTACTGCGGGCAGCAGTGGCTAGTGGTAATGTGGCTCACGCTTATCTTTTTTGCGGACCGGAGGGAATTGGCAAGAAAACGCTGGCAAAGGCTCTGTCGGTTGCGCTCGTCTGTCAAAGATCTTTAGAGGAGGCGTGCGGGAACTGTCCAGACTGCAATAAAAGCAAGACACTCTCTCATCCGGATATCCACTGGATTATGCCGGAGGCGAATAAGTCGCTGAAAATCAGTCAGACTCGAGAGCTTAAAAGAGCGGCTTATTTCAAGCCCCATCAAGCGCGCTATCAAGTCTTTATTGTGGAGCGGGCAGAAACACTAACGGCAGAGGCTGCCAACAGTCTGCTTGTGCTGCTGGAGGAACCGCCGCCGCTCTCTGTTTTTATTTTACTGGCCAGCAGTCCGAAGGCTCTTTTGCCCACAGTAGTATCGCGCTGCCAGCTTTTCCAACTGCCTAGGCTTGATACCGCTAGCCTGACTAGCATTCTGAACGCGGTAGATAGGCAGCTTTCTTTGGCGGAATTAAAGCGGATCCTCCAGGGCGCAGAAGGAATACCGGGTCGTGCGCTGCTTTTGGCGCGGGAGGATCGGCAGCAGTCATCTGCCGAAGCGGTGAAGTTGCTAGTGCAATTGCTGGCAAATGAGCCTATTATTGCTTTGGCAGATAAATTGGCGGCAGACGAAAATCTGCTTCTGTCGCTGGAGGCTCTGCTGGCAGTGCTGCGCGATATTATGTTGCTCAAGTCTGCCGGAAATAGCCGCCTGACTATGTCGACAGGCGATGGGGTCAGCTTGGCTCCTTTGCTAGCCAAGCTTTCCTTGTTTAACTGCATGGCAGCAACAGAGGTAGTCTTGAAACTAGAAAAGGATTTGCAAAGTTCGGTGAATGTGCGGCTGGCTGTTGAGAGAGCTTTACGCAGGCTTAAGGAGGTATTTGAAAATGTTGACGGTAGCGGGGGTACGCTTTAAAAAAGCAGGCAAGATATATTACTTTGATCCCGATGGGAATGAGCTGGTGAGAGGCTCCTTTGCGATTGTGGAAACATCCCGCGGATTGGAGTTTGGAGAAGTGGTGGTTGCCCCTAAGGAAGTGGCGGATGAGGAAGTTATTCAGCCTCTAAAAAAAGTTATTCGTACTGCCAGTGAAGAAGATTGCCAGAAAATTTTGGAGAACAGGCAGAAAGAAGAAGAAGCCTTTGATATGGCGCTCCAAAAGATTCACGAACATAACCTTGAGATGAAGTTGGTCGATACGGAGTATACCTTCGATCGCTCCAAAATCATTTTTTATTTCACAGCCGACGGGCGAGTGGACTTCCGTGAACTAGTTAAAGATTTAGCGACTGTGTTCCGTACAAGAATTGAGTTGCGTCAAATTGGTGTGCGGGATGAAGCGAAAATGGTGGGTGGCCTGGGCCCCTGTGGCAGAATCTTGTGTTGCCATACTTTTCTGGGAGAATTTGAGCCGGTTTCTATCCGTATGGTAAAGGACCAGAACTTGTCGTTAAACCCCTCAAAGATTTCCGGAGTCTGTGGACGCTTGATGTGCTGCCTGCGTTACGAGTCAGACGCCTATGAATTGGCTCGGGCGGAAAATAGAGTTCTCAAGCAGGCAAAAGAAGAATTGTCTGTTGCCACTGAAAAGAAAAGCGAATAATTCGGGTTAGGCTTACCGGAATCCTTGTTTTAGCTTAAAGATAGCATTTAAAGATTTCATAATGTCTATGGGGGGAGTCAGATGAATTTCGGCACCTTATATCTGTGTCCAACGCCCCTTGGCAACATGGAGGATATTACATTGCGCGCTCTGCGTATCCTAGGAGAAGCAGATAAGATTGCGGCGGAAGATACGCGGCGTACTCGCAAACTTTTAAGCCGTTATAATATTCATACACCGCTTACCAGCTACCATGAGCATAATAGACATAAAAAAGGAGCAGTGATTCTCGCTTGGCTCCAAGCAGGTTTGCAGGTGGCGCTAGTTAGTGACGCAGGAACCCCCGGCATTGCAGATCCCGGTGAGGCTTTAGTAAAAGACGCGCTAAGTAATGGTATTCAGGTTGTCTCTTTGCCTGGCCCGGTAGCGGCTGTTACCGCACTAGTTGCCTCAGGCTTGCCCTGCGTACCCTTTGCGTTTTATGGTTTTTTGTCGGCGCGTGGTTCCGACAGGAAGGCGACTGTCAGCAGAATTCTGGGCGAAGATAAAACGGTGATCTTTTACGAAGCTCCCCACCGGTTAGTCAAAACACTGGCAGAGCTTCATGCTGACGAAGAGAGCCGACAGGTGGTTGTGGCGCGTGAACTAACCAAGGTTTATGAACAATTTGTCAGGGGTACACTGACGGAAGTGCAAGCACATTTTTCCGTAAATGAGCCGCGAGGAGAATGTACTGTGCTTTTAGCCGGCAAAGTCAATAAGCCTTGCTTGGCGGAGCCAGTAATGCTAGTTGAAGATTTATTAAAAAAAGGGCTAACAAAAAAAGAAGCCATTCGAGAGGCGGCTATTCGACTAAAACTGCCTCGCAATGACGTGTATAAAAGAGTGTTGAAAAAAAATAAGGACAGTTAAACTGTCCTTATGCTGTAGCCAGTTTGTCAATGCATTCTTGGCATACAGTGCGGTCGTTGTGACGCTTTACATGGTCGGTATTTCCGCAGAAGAGGCAACCAGGTTTATATTTTTTTAAGATGATTTTTTCGTTGTCAACGAAAATTTCTAGTGAATCTTTAACCGCAATCCCTAAGGTTTTCCGCAGTTCAATAGGAATAACAACACGACCGAACGTGTCTGCTCTGCGAACAATTCCAGTAGATTTCAACAATATCGCCCCCTGAACAGCATAATTCGACAAACATAGTATACAAGTAGTTCCCAAAATAAGCAAGTATCTTTTTCCAGTTTTTGTGTTTATTTCTGAGCCGACAGATTGCTTGCCTCCGGAGATTGTTTTTTGGTATAATGAGCTAGCTTGCCTAGGTGGGTTTTCTATTTAAAAAGGAGTGTCTGTTTTGCGTAAAAAGACATTTTACATCACTACCCCTATCTACTATCCCAGCGACAAACTGCATATCGGCCACTCATATACCACGGTAGCCGCAGACGCAATGTCGCGCTTTAAAAGGCTTACAGGTCATCAAGTTCACTTTCTTACAGGCACAGATGAGCATGGTCAAAAAATAGAACGCCAGGCACAGCAGGCTGGCAAGGAACCGCAGGCCTTCGTTGATGAAATTGTGATCTGGATCAAAAAGCTGTGGGATACTTTTGACATTTCTGCAGATGATTTCATCCGCACTACAGAAGAGCGTCACAAAAGCTCTGTACAGAAAATATTTCAGATATTTTATGAACAGGGTGACATCTATAAGTCTAAGTATGAAGGATGGTATTGCACTCCTTGTGAAGCATTTTGGACTGAGCGGCAGTTGGTTGAAAAGAATTGCCCGGATTGTAAGCGCTCGGTCGAATTGGTGGCAGAAGAAAGTTACTTCTTTAGAATGAGTAAATATGCCGATAGACTAATGGATTATATTGAAAAGAACCCAGATTTTATTCAACCTGTTTCTCGCAAGAATGAAATGATTAATAATTTTCTTAAACCCGGCCTAGAGGATTTGTGTGTCTCCCGGACTTCTTTTAGCTGGGGGATTCCTGTACCGTTTGATCCCGAACATGTGATTTACGTTTGGCTTGATGCGCTCAGCAATTATATCACCGCATTGGGTTATCTGTCGGATGACCAAAGTAAAATGCAGGTATTTTGGCCGGCCGATGTGCAGTTAATCGGTAAGGAGATCGTTCGTTTTCATACAATATACTGGCCTATTTTTTTGATGGCGCTGGGGCTAGAGTTGCCTAAGCAAGTTTTTGGGCATGGCTGGTTGCTTCTCGAAGAAGGAAAAATGTCAAAATCTAAAGGAAATGTAATTGATCCTGAAGTGTTAATCAAACGATACGGCTCTGATGCTATTCGCTATTTTCTTTTGCGAGAAATTCCCTTCGGCGCGGATGGTCATTTTAGCGAGACAGCACTGATTCAGCGCTTGAACTTTGATTTGGCAAATGACTTGGGAAATTTGTTAAACCGTACGTTAGCCATGCTCAATAAGTATTTTGCGGGAATAATTCCTTCCCCAAGCAACAGGGAAACTTTGGACCAGGAGTTAAGCAGTATGGCGCAAGCCTTGCCTGACGTCATGGAGCAGTTAATGGATCGGTTTCAATTTTCCAATGCACTTACTGAGTTGTGGAAATTTATTGGCCGAGCCAATAAGTATATTGATGAAACGGCTCCATGGGCTTTAGCTAAAGCAGGACGTGAGGAACGCTTAGCTACTGTGATGTATAACCTATTAGAAAGTATTCGAATTGTTTCTGTTTTACTTTTGCCATTTATGCCTCGTACGCCGGAAAGAATTTGGCTGCAGCTTGGGATTGCAGGCGAGGCAGATATTCAGAGCTGGGATAGTATCCGGCAATTTGGCGGGATACCAAGTGGCGTACAAACTGTGGCAGCCAGCGAAGTATTGTTTCCTCGCCTGGAACTTACGGAAGAGGGAGGCGCACCGGTTCGTCAGGCAACAAAAAAAGATAAGCCGCTAGCCGTAGCAAAGGAGGCACCAAAGGTGGAAGAGGCAGAAGGTCTGATTTCTAGCGAAGATTTTGGTCGTGTTGATTTACGTATAGTCGAGATCACTACAGCACAGAAAATTGAAGGTGCCGATAAATTATTGAAGCTGACAGTCAGCCTAGGCAAAGAAGAGCGTCAAGTTGTGGCTGGAATTGCCAAACATTATGAGCCGGAGTCACTACTTGGCAAGAGCGTGCTGTTTGTGGCAAACTTAAAGCCGGCTAAACTGCGCGGTCTTCGCTCAGAAGGGATGCTTCTCGCGGCAGCAGATGAGCAGGGAAACTTAGTGCTGATTACCACAGACAAGTCTATCAGCGTAGGCAGCAAGGTGAAATAAGCAATGAGTCTAATTGATACACATGCACACTTAACTGACAACCGGTTTGCCCATGATCTTGATGAAGTATTGTTGCGTGCTGAAGAATCAGGGGTCAGGGCAATGATTAATGTGGGTTACGATCTTTCGTCATCTCGGCGTTGTGTGGCGCTCGCTTCTAAGAGCGAAATGTTTTTTGCAGCAGTCGGTATCCATCCGCATGAGGCAGCCAAGGTGGGTGAGCAAGCTCTTGCTCAGCTGCGGCAATTAGCTCTGGGCGGAAACGTAGTGGCCCTGGGAGAAATGGGGCTTGACTACTATTATAATCATTCTCCGCGCAATCTTCAGCAGGAGTTGTTTCGCCGACAGATTCGCTTGGCTAAATCCCTATCTTTGCCGATTATTGTACATGACCGTGATGCCCACGAAGACGTCCTGACTATTTTAGGGGAGGAAGGCGCAGAAACTGTGGGAGGAGTTTTGCATTGTTTTTCCGGCAATCTAAATTTTGCGGCACGGTGTCTAAGTTTAGGTTTCCATATTTCGCTGGCGGGGCCGGTTACATTTAGCAACAGCAAGGGTCTGGCGGCTGTGGCGGAATTTATTCCAAGTGATAGGTTGCTCTTAGAGACAGACGCTCCTTATCTTGCGCCCGTTCCTTATCGCGGTAAAAGGAATGAACCTGCCTACTTGCTGGCAGTGGCTGAAAAAGTTGCCACTCTTCGCAGAACGACTGTTAAAGAATTATCTGATTGCACAACCGAGAATGCTAAAAAATTGTTTAAACTGGAGATTAAAGAAAATATAGGTGCATAAATTTGGCAATATAGGCCATAAATATTTATTAGGTAGCAGAGAAGAAGAAGAGGGGGAATGGACATGACCCTTCCCAGCTGGTGTAGCAAGCTAAAAGGTATGCAGGCGATGGGCAAAGGGATGTTGATTGTTTTCCTGTTAGTCATTTTTTTCCTTGTTGTTTACCCTCAAGTTACTACAAAACAGGTGGTTTTAGTTGTGGACGGCGAAGCAGGGCAGGTTTTAACTCGTGCAGAAACGGTTGGTCAAGTTCTGGCAGAGAGCGACTTATTTCTCAGAGAGAGCGATTTGTTGACACCGACGGAGGAAACCAGGTTAAAACGGGGCATGGAAATTCGGCTACAAAGAGCCGTGCCGCTTTTTGTCCATGCAGACGGACAAACAAGCCTTGTTTACTCCACCGCGGCTACTACGGCAGAGCTACTTAGTGAATTAGGTGTTTCGGTGGGACAAAGCGACAGGGTGGTGCCCGGTTTGAAGCAGCAGTTGGCAGAAGGCGCAAAAGTGCTTGTTAGCCGTGTGAGAAGAGAAATATTTCGTGAAGAAGTAGCTATTCCCTTTAAAACGCAGCACGTAAACGATCCTGAGTTAGCCAGCGGACGCCGGAGGGTAGTGGTTGCCGGAAAGCCCGGAGCTATGGTTCGGAGCTATGAAATAATTTATGTTGACGGCCAAGAGGAAGAGAGGAGTTTTATTGAGGAAAAGCGGGTTTCTGAACCGATTAACAGTGTAGTTTATGTAGGAACCAAGAAGGTGGCGCCTGTAATCACTGCGAGTGCCCGAGGTGGTCGTGTGAGCAAAGTGATAGAAGGCTTGGCTTCCTGGTACGGCCCTGGTTTTCAAGGGAATAGAACGGCTTATGGGGATATCTTTGATAAGAATAAATTAACAGCAGCTTCGCCTTCACGGGAAATGGCAGGAAAAATGGTGCGTGTTACTTATTTAAGAAGCGGTCGCAGCGTTGATGTTTTAATTAATGATTATGGTCCGCATATCCCGGGGAGAGTGATTGACTTATCTATGGCGGCGGCTCGCGCCATTGGCATGCTATCTTCCGGTGTTGGCAAAGTGAGGGTTAAGCTATTGGAGTAGGCAAAGTTCGGTCGATGCCAATAATTCGAATCCGGGCTACGCGGATTTTTTCTTTGCATAGGAAATTGTTTAATTCAGTAAAGGAGCATGAGTAATGGTCAAACTGTCAAATCCAACATATGTTGCCAGCCTCTTAGCGCAGCAAGGCATACGTCTAAAAAAAAATGGGGACAAAATTTTTTAGTAGACGAAAATATCTTGCAGAAAATTGTGAACACAGCTAATCTTGAGCCGACAGATTCAGTGCTCGAAATCGGACCAGGTATCGGCTCCCTGACTCAGAAGCTGGCTGAAAAAGCAAAAGTTGTTACGGCAGTGGAAATTGATGCGCGTCTGTTGTCCGTATTACAGGCAACACTTGCGGATTATGATAATGTTTATCTTGTTCATCAGGATGCCATGGATTTCGACTGGAGAGCACACTGCTCGCAGAAACCAGTTAAACTGGTGGCAAACTTGCCGTATAATGTGGCAACGCCGCTTTTTTACCGCTGGCTTAAAGAATATCGGGACTGCTTTTCGCTGGTTGTTTGTATGGTGCAAAAGGAAGTGGCCCAGCGGATAGTAGCGCATCCAGGAGGGAAAGAATACGGGTCGCTTACCGTGCTTTGTCAGTATGCAGGTCGCTGTGAAATCGCCTTTAATGTGTCAAGAACAGTGTTTTTCCCTAGGCCGGAGGTTTCTTCCGCAGTAGTTAAAATAACACCGGCAGTCAACCCTAGATATGATGTTGGTGATGAGTCTTTCTTTTTTCGGTTGGTTGATGCCGTATTTTCTCAGAGGCGTAAAACTTTGTTTAACACTTTGCATGCCGCACTGCCATTTTCAAAAGAAGAACTGGCTGAAGCAGGAGCTGCCACAGGTATCGATCTGTCGAGGCGCGGAGAGACACTAAGCGTCGAGGAGTTTGCATTAATTTCGCGTTTGCTTTATACTAGAAGCTGTGGCATCTGAGAAAACGTTTGGAGGTGCAAGATGAACATGTGTTTTCACAGCCCTTCCCGCGGCAACTTAACTCTAGATGAGACATACGCTGAGATTATGACCTATGTAGCTGAAAAGCCAAAAGAGCAATACAAGCTGATTTTCGGAACTGATTCCCAACCGCATCATCGTCGTGAAGTTTGTTTTGTTACCGCAATAATTATTCACAGGGTAGGAAAAGGTGCTCGCTATTTTTATCAGCGCCAACGACACAACTATATGTCAAGCTTGCGTCAGCGAATCTATTATGAGACGTACCTGAGCTTGGAAGTGGCTACGCTTGTCACAGCCAAACTTGCTAAGGGAGTCTATCCGCGTTTGAATATTGAAATCCATCTTGATGTGGGTGAAAAAGGAGATACTAAGGAGCTTATCCGTGAAGTGGTAGGGATGGTGATCGGCAGCGGGTTTCAGGCATGTATCAAGCCTGATTCATACGGCGCCTCAAAAGTAGCCGATAAATACACAAAGTAATTTCTTTGAAAGATTACGCCGTTAGGCGTTTTTTGTTGTAAAAAAAATTTTCAGGACATCAAGAGTTACCGCAATTCACAGTATTTCGTGGCGGCCACCTTAAAGGTAAGGCAGTATGAACCGGCAAAAGACGGGTTAGTAATTTTTGCAGGAGCCTGCCAATCGCATTATGAGGCTATTCTGGCTGCAGGCGCCAATTTTGCAAGTTCACCACAGCGCGTTTTGATCCACGCTCTAGATCCTGTCTTTATCATGGAAAACGTAGCCTATACCTCCATTAACAGTTCAGTCAATGTTTATGAAGTTATTAGGCATACAATAACAGGTTTAGACGGTATAGGAGGAGTGGAATCAAGGGGGAAATTCCGTTTAGGATTGCCCAAATCCCCTTACTAGGCTATACTGATTTTTTTCACGGGGTTCTTGTCAGTGAACTCGTGAAATTTGCTTTGACCATAAGAAGTCTCATAAAGACAAAAATGGTCACCATGACAAAAACGATGATAACGAGCATGATAAGAATGATTACGGCAAAGATCACGAGAATGATTACGGTAAAGAGTGCCACAAAAATGGTCACCATGACAAAAACGATAAAATTGAGTCGCTGTATCGCCAGACGGTTATTCTGGAAATTTTTGCAAAAGTGACTGAGTCAATCCAGTTGAACGTTGTGGTGGATGTATTGGGAAGCAGTGTTGATGGTCCAGGGATTAAATGTGCCATGAATACCATGGCGCTGGTAAGTAAACGCCAGTCAACGCGTACCTAAACTAGGATGAGGACGGGGGTTTTTTCATAAACTTTATATTCTCCCAACGGTGTAGGTGTTGACGGTTTGCCAATGGCAATAGGAAATGTTTTGTAATACTGTCCTTGCTGATAAAAGGTCAGTTTTTTCATTAACCGGTTAACTTCTATTTTGGTCATGCTCTGGTCTCTCGTCTATACATTTTTTGTTATATTCTATGTGGAAACGGACAGCTCCGCCAATATAGCAGTAAAAGTTAAAACAAGCCAGAGTTAATCTCAGCTTTGGAAAAGGGATTTTGACTAAGATGTGGAATAGAAAAGCACTACTTATGGTTAAATCATTTTATTCATTGGAGAGAAGAGTTTCTGGCGATCTGTCTGGCAAATGGAGGGAAAATGGTGAAAGAATTGTCTAGTTTGCAGGATGTTCAAGACTTAATGGTAGAGAGTAACCGTCTAGTGCATTCGGCAACACATGAAGAAATTCTTGCCGGTTCCACAACAGATATTTATTTTATTCGTACACTTGAGATTTTAAGGAGTACCGGGAATGGCGAGACAGAGGTGACTGCCGAAATCTTTGCAAGTCAACTCGGTGTATTATGCGGCATAGAGGAAGCAATTCAACTTCTAAAGAGCAAAGACGTAAAGATATGGGCGCTGGCGGAAGGGGAAGAGTTTGAGCAAAAAGAAGTAGTCATGCGGATTCAAGGTCAATATAGCCGATTTGGCATTTATGAGACAACAGTCCTTGGCATGCTGGCCAGCGCCAGCGGTTGGGCTACGGCAGCCCGGCGATGCAAAACGATAGCCGGAGAGAAAAAAGTTTTTTGTTTTGGGGCAAGACATGTCCATCCTGCCGTGGCACCTGTTATGGAGCGTGCGGCTATAGTGGGGGGAGCAGACGGCTGTAGTTGTATTCTTGGCGCCAAGTTAGCAGGTCAAAAACCAATCGGTACTGTGCCACATGCGGCAATGTTGATTGTAGGCGATACTGTTGAGGTTGCGCTAACCTATGATAGCGTGATGCCAAAGGAAGATCCGCGGATTATTTTGGTAGATACTTTTAAAGATGAGGCAGAAGAAACTTTACGTGTCGCCAAGGCCTTAGGTAAAAAGCTGGCGGGAATAAGGTTAGACACACCGCGGGAGCGGGGTGGCGTTACCCCCGGATTGGTGAGGGAAATTCGCACCCGCCTAGACCAGGCAGGCTTTAACCAGGTAAAAATATTCGCTTCAGGTGGTTTAAACGAAGAAAGAATACCTCTTTTAAGTGAAGCAGGTGTAGATGCGTTTGGAGTAGGTAGTTTTATTTCACGTGCGCCGGCCATTGATATGACCTTGGATATTAAAGAGGTGGAAGGCAAACCCATTGCCAAACGTGGTCGTATACCGGGAATTACTGAATCACCCCGTTTAGTAAAGATGTTTTAAAATTTTGGTTTTGGGGGTCGATGTCTTGATACAGGATGCACGGGAAGATTTTTTTCTGCAGCTGTTGGCTGATTACGTGCTTTTAAACGAAATTCTGGCAGGAAATAATACTGAACAGTTCATGCAAAAAATAGGTATTAAATATGGGCTGCGTCTGGAAGACCGCTACCGCTCTGCTTCTGAATATTTCGAAAAATTAACTGTAGAGCAGTTTAGTAATTTGATTTTGCAGTTTACGCAGAGCATCGGTGGAGAATATGTGCTGCAGGCATTTGACAAAGAAAAAGTGGTTATCTACTGTTACAGATGTCCTTTTGGCCATGTGGTGTTAAAGACACCTAGTTTATGCGCGGCGTTGACAGCCCTGTGGGGGGGGATTGCCTCCCGCAATTTCCCTTATAGCAAGGTAAGCAGGGAACATTCCATAGCTAAAGAAGCTGCCAATTGCCAAATAGTGATTTATCTGCAAGAGACGGAGGAGGCTTTGGCTGCGGAGGGGAATGTTTTCGTGGACAGAGATGTTAGCTATGTGCTTACAACTTCTGAGATTGAATTGATGAACAAGGAAGTTCTTGCCGGCAATAATATTTATCATAAATATGTGGCTAGCTTTGAAAGCCTGAAAAGTAAGCATCAGTTCTTGGAAACGGAATATAACCAACTCCGCAATGAAATATTTTCGGATTTAGGGTTGGGTGTGTTGACCGTGAATGAAACAGGTAAAATTACATATATGAATAAAGAGGCCCAGGAATTGCTACCGGTGGGAGAAAATTGGGATATCGGCAGCACAAAAGTCTTTCAATCTCTTTTATATGAGACGTTGACTAAGCAGACGCATTTTAAACAGCATCAGGTTCAAATTCCATTTCCCGGTGGGGTACGGGCGTATTCAGTCAATACTGCGCCTCTTTTTCATGAAGAAGGAGGGCTTAGTGGAGCAGTCTGTGTTTTTCAGGATGAAACAAGTAAAAGGGCATTGGAGAACGAGCTTTTACAGATGGAAAAGTTTTCTCTGGTGGCAGAGTTAGCTGCGGGCATTGCGCACGAAATTCGCAACCCCATTACAACGCTCCGCGGATTTCTGCAGATTTTAAGTAAGGAATTCAGGCATGAGACTAAAGGTGAGGAATACTGTACCATGATGATTGAGGAGATTGACCGTGCTAATAGTATTCTTAAAGAATTTTTACTCCTGGCAAAGCCGACTGTTCCCAAAGTTCGGGAAGTAGATTTGCATGTAGTGTTGGAAGAGATATTTTTATTGATCGAGAGCAAGTCTTTGTTGGAAAATGTGACGATTCGCAAGTGCTACGCGAAAAAGCTGCCTCTTGTCAAGGTCGATCCAGCGCAGATGAAACAAGTTTTTTTGAATTTGGCCACCAACGCTATTCAGGGCATGCCTGAGGGCGGCTGCCTGACTATCTCCACCTCGGAGGAGAACGGAAAAGCGGTGCTTAAGTTTAGTGATACTGGTATCGGGATGGAAGAAAGTCAAATTAAAAAAATATTTGATCCGTTTTTTACTACAAAGGAAGAGGGGACCGGACTTGGTTTGACAGTTTCTTATCGGCTTGTTGAAGCTCATAATGGCAAGCTCTATGCGGAAAGCACTACGGGGAAAGGCTCTGTCTTTACGGTGGAGCTGCCTTTGTTTTGAAATGAGGAATAGAGTCAGCAATTGTTTTCGTTGTGTAGATTTTTTCTGCACGCCAGGTGTGATGTAGCAGGGAGGCTGTAACCAAACACAGCCACAATGTGTCTCAGAGTAACACTTGAGGCACATTTTTGTGTGGGTAATCTAGCCTCGCCTAGATATTCAGCTCGCACGTTCTCGCAGCTGCGAACCGTAATTATCGCTGACATGCCAAAACCTCTGGGTGTACTGCAAATCCACCGTTACCATGTTTTAACGCTATGAATTCCAGTTCGCCTAATACTGTTGTCATTTGACGCCGCAAAAAATATGGTTCTTTTCAGGAGGTTGGCCTGCCCGGATTGTTTCCGTAGAAGGAATTGGCAGATGCACAGCGAATTTATAATGCGTTTGCAAAGTGAACTCGTTTAAGCAAAGCTTAAAC
>BBPG01004045.1_pt1 | contig 17969 bp, 14 predicted proteins | sample 1343651 | NCBI WGS metagenome assembly BBPG01 (sample SAMD00019091, study PRJDB2971) | groundwater metagenome | biome: freshwater biome; feature: mineral spring; material: ground water | place: USA: CA, Sonoma | collected 2012-06 | depth surface m | reverse complement strand
TATCGCGGACGCTGGGTTTATTTTGACAGAACAAGCAAGGATTTTAAGGATAGCTCTTTTGATAATTGGACGGATTTAATTATTTAGGCGGTGCGCCAACTTCGTTGGCACGAAAAATTGCGGCGGCGGCGAGTAGTCAAAGAGATAAATCTCTTTTCCACCCTTCATTGTGATTCTGGTAAGCGAGCGCCGGGCCCCGAAGTAAAGCTTTCAATTTGCAACGGGGTAAAGATTTTGTTCAGGACAGACAGTATTAGAAAAAATGGGGTCAGGAGCCTTTTTTCCTGACCCCACCTCATATAGGCTGGAGATTTGAGATGGCAAAAATTGGGTTTATTTTTCCCGGACAGGGTTCCCAGTATGTTGGAATGGGTAAAGAACTTTATGAATCTTACACCCAGGTCAGACAGATACTTAATAAGGCGAATGAAGTACTGGGGACAGATTTGTCCCAACTCTGTTTTACCGGTCCAGAGGAAGTTCTTAAGGAGACAGTAAACACGCAATTGGCAGTGCTATCAGTAAGTGTTGGCTGTTTTGAACTGTTAAGGAACGAGGGGATTTGTCCTGACATTGTAGCTGGCCATAGCCTGGGTGAGTATACTGCTCTCGTCGCTGCCGGCTCACTCAGCTTTCCTCAAGCATTAAAGCTGGTTCGCAAACGGGGAGAGTTTATGCAGGAGGCGGCTGCGCACCACCCCGGAGCAATGCTGGCAATTATCGGAGCAGAAGAGAAAGTAATAAACGAAGCTTTGCTTCAGACAAGGACTGCCGGCACTGTCCGTATTGCCAATTTTAACTGCCCCGGACAGGTCGTCATCTCCGGAGAGACCTCTGCCATCCAGCAAGTAAGAGACCTGGTGCTGAAGATTGGAGCAAAAAGAGCGATACTGCTGCCAATATCAGGCGCATTCCATTCACCACTGATGAAGGTGGCACAGGATAAGCTGAGGCAGGAAATAATTCCATTTACCATTAACTCACCTGAAATACCGGTAATAGCAAATGTAACTGCTGACTATATGAGTAGCCCGGAGACAATAAAAGAGTTACTGGTTGAACAGATAGCCAGCCCTGTACTGTGGGAAGACTCAATAAAAAAAATGGCTGCCGAGGGAGTGGATACCTTTATTGAAGCAGGCCCTGGAAGAGTGCTTACAGGGTTGGTGCGAAGGACAATTCCTACCGCTAAGTGCTTAAATGTAGAAGATGAGACAACTTTTAGGAAAGTCCTGGCCTCAATATAAGTAGCACCTGCAACTCAATAACTGCTCGGCCAGGGCTCGAACCTGGAATGCCAGATCCAAAATCTGGTGTGTTACCAGTTACACCACCGAGCAAACTTTTAAATTATTTCTTCAGGAACTCTTCCATTAGCTTCCAGCCGCGTTTTAGATGCAGGGCACCTTTACGAGCAGAAGGCTCATTGAAAGAATCCATTGCATCAGACTTTATATCATTTCCACAAAAAGCAAAAGGAACTGCATCGCGAGTATGTGTTCTTGAAGCCAATGCAGTAAGATGGTCAGGAAGGACAAGAACCCGATATGCATTGAAATTACTCACTTCTTTTAAGATTGTTCCTACAATTTCCCTGTCAAAATCCTCAATGGCTCTTACTTTTGCTTTGATATTGCCCATGTGTCCTGCCTCATCAGGTGCCTGGATATGAACAAAAACAAGGTCTTTCTCTTCCAGTGACTTCAGGGCAGCGGTGGCAATCCCTTTATAATTGGTATCAAAGTACCCTGTTGCTCCAGCAACACTGATCACTTTCATACGAGCATAGCAGGCAATTCCCTTGACGACATCCACCTCTGAAATAGCCGCACAGCTGATACCGAATCTTTCTTCAAATGAGGCAATGTTTGGTGCATAGCCCTGACCCCATAGCCAGATCATATTGCCGGGATTCTCGCCAAGACTACAACGCACACTATTTACTTCGTGACTGCATAAAAGGTGATAGGATTGCTCCATAAGGCAGCGCAAAAGATTATTTCCCTTGCCACGCGGGAGATTTTTCTTTACCGATTGATTGAGAATATCATGAGGAGGAGTGCAATGCAGTGCACTCAGAGCAGCCGATTCCTCACTACGCCCAATGACCATCAGATGGCGATAGCTAACTCCAGAGTAAAATCTGATATCTTCCCTTCCTAATTTCTCATCAATAAACCTAATAAGTGCAGCAGACTCTTTATTTGATATATGTCCGGCACTGTAGTCAACGAGGATATCATCATTAACAGTTACCAGATTACATCTAAAAGCAATGTCATCTTCTTTAAGCTCTACTCCCATACTTATTGCCTCCAACGGGCCTCTCCCACTATAATATTTATTAGGGTCATACCCAAGGAGAGAAAGTATCGCTACATCGCTGGAAGGAATGAACTTAGGAGGAACCATCACAGCCGTTCCCCCCCTACCCTCGCGGGCAATGAAGTCCATATGAGGAGTGCGGGCAAACTCAAGCGGAGTCTTGCCGCCAAGCTCGCTAATGGGATGGTCGGCTATTCCATCCCCGACAAATACCACATATTTTTTCATCATTTAGCACTACTAACAGCCATTAGCTTATTTGGGGTCAGGGACGACCCCGAATACTGGATTCCCGCGTCCGCGGGAATGACAATTGTGAACCTTGAACCTTGAACCTTGAACCTACCATCCCCTATCCTCTCAGCCTTCAATATTTGCAGCTTTAAGGACGTCTCCTATATTGGCAGGAACAATTTTTGGTTCCTCAGTAACTTTTACCGCCCGCTCCGGATCTTTTAATCCATGTCCGGTTAAAATGCAAACCACGCGGGCTGCCTTCTTGAAATATCCCTGACGGCAGAGCTTAATCATACCCGCCACCCCGGCAGCGGAGGCAGGTTCAACAAAAATACCCTCCAGGGCCGCCAACATCTGGTAGGCATCTAAAATTTCATCATCACTTACCGCAGATATTATTCCCTGAGACTCATCACGCGCTGCCTCAGCCTCCTGCCAGTTAGCAGGATTGCCAATTCTGATTGCCGTAGCAACGGTCTCGGGATTTTCAATAACTTCTCCTCTGACAATGGGCGCCGCTCCCGCAGCCTGAAACCCCATCATACGTGGGAGTTTTTTAGCCTTACCTGCCTGATGATACTCTTTATACCCCTTCCAATAAGCGAAAATGTTACCGGCATTCCCCACCGGTATAAATTGATAATCAGGAGCACCTCCCAGCTCATCAACAATCTCAAAGGCACCTGTTTTTTGCCCCTCAATGCGGTCGGGGTTGAGAGAATTGACCAGAGTAATTGGGTATTTGGCAACAATCTCTTTTGTCAATCTTAGCGCATCGTCAAAATTTCCATCAATGGCAAGAACTCTGGCAGAATGGATTAGTGCCTGAGCTAACTTGCCAAGAGCAATCGCTCCTTTTGGAATCAGAGCAATGCACTTAATGTTTGCTCTGGCAGCATAGGCAGCAGCAGAAGCCGAGGTGTTCCCCGTTGAAGCGCAGATTATCGCTTTCTGCCCCTTTTCAGCCGCCCTGGAAACAGCTACCGTCATCCCACGATCTTTGAAGGAGCCAGTAGGATTTAGCCCCTCCACTTTGAGAAATATCTCCAGATTTGTTTTAAGGAAAAACCTCAAGTTATCTGCTCTCACAAGCGGAGTATTACCCTCTTGCAATGAAATTACTGCAGATTTATCTATAGCCGGAAGATGCTCCCGATACCGTTCAATAATTCCTCGCCACATCATCATAAGTTAAGTGCTTTTTTTATTCCCCTCACTGCCTGACGGATGCGATATTCGTTTTCAACAAGAGCAAATCTTACATACCCCTCTCCATTTTTTCCAAATCCAATGCCTGGAGCAACGGCAACTTCGCCCTTGCGCAATAGAAGAGAGGAAAAATCAAGAGAACCCATCTCTTGAAAAGCAGGAGGTATTTTTGCCCACACATACATCGTTGCCTTCGGGAGAGAAACTTCCCACTTAATGTTATTTAACCCTTTTACCAGTACATCCCGGCGGCGACGGTAAGTTTCAGCTATCTCTCCTACGCACTCCTGGGGACCACGCAGGGCAGCAATGGAGGCAACCTGAATAGGGGTAAATATTCCATAATCATAATAACCTTTAATCCTGGTCAATGCTTTAAGTATTTTTTTATTTCCCAGGGCAAAGCCCACTCTCCAGCCTGCCATATTGTATGACTTAGAGAGCGTATAGAACTCAATGCCAATCTCTTTTGCCCCCTTTGCCTGAAGAAAACTCGGGGCGCGATATCCATCAAAACAAATGTCAGCATATGCCAGGTCATGAACAACAATGAGCCTCCTCTTTCGGGCAAATGCAACCACTTCAGTAAAAAAAGAAGGGTCTGCTGTCTGAGTCGTCGGATTATGAGGGTAATTAATAACAACCATTCTTATCTTACGGGATGGAAGCTTCTTTAAAGCAGCAATAAATTCATCCCCGGTATTAGATGAAATCCCTCGCATTTTCCCTCCGGCAATGGCAATACTGTAGATATATGAAGGGTATGCAGGATCCTGGATAACAACGGCATCTCCTTTATTAATAACTGCCAGCATAAGATGGCTTATCCCTTCTTTGGAGCCAATCGTTACCAGCGCTTCACTTTCCGGGTCAAGAGTTACCGAGAATTTTTTCTCATAGTGCTCGCAAATTGCTCTTCTTAAGTGCTTTATTCCGCGTGAGGCAGAATATTTATGCACCTTCTGGTCATGAGCAACATCACAGAGTTTTTCAATAATGTGCTCGGCTGGTGGCTGATCAGGATTTCCCATTCCGAGGTCAATAACATCTACTCCTCGCTGTCTTGCTTCTAACTTTTCCTGATTAATCTTCCCAAACATGTAGGGAGGCAAATTTGCTATCCTTTTAGATTCGTATGTAATGCTCACAAAACACCTCTACATCTTCTCACAGGGAGGTATTCCCAGAAGAGTTAGTCCATTTGCTATCACTGTTTTAACTGCCACCACAAGCCTGAGTCGCGCTTGTGTTAGCTGTTGATTATCAGGGTTTATCACTCTGAAGTGATTGTAGTAGTTGTGAAATGCCTTTGCCAAATCCTGAAGATACCCGGTTACTGGCTGCGGCTCCACATTTTTAGCACAACCTGTGATAACATCAGGAAATTGAGCAAGTTTTTTCATTATGGCAATCTCTTCTTCCTCCCGCAGAAAGGATAAATCCGCGTCTTTCCCAGGGGCAATTGCGTTCTCCCGGGCAACTTTCATAATACTGGCACTGCGGGCATGAACATACTGAACATAATAAACAGGGTTCTCAAGGGATTCGCTTTTTGCCAGTTCTATGTCAAAGTTAAGATGACTATCTGTTTTTCGCATTAAGAAGAAAAATCTGGCTACGTCTCCTCCTACTTCATGCAACACCTGGCGCAAAGTAATAAACTCACCCTTCCTTGTAGACATTGATATTTTTTCTTTCCCGCGATAAAGACTCACTAACTGGACAATGATAATTTTTAGCTTTCCTCTATCATGCCCTAATGCCGTGAGTGCCGCCCAAAGGCGCGGAGAATAGCCATGGTGGTCAGGTCCAAAGAGGTCAATTAACAGGTCAAAACCTCTCTCGTATTTTTGGTGGTGATAAGCAATATCAGGAGCAATATAGGTTGGCTCCTTATTTCTTCTCCTAATTACCCTGTCTTTTTCATCTCCAAATAAAGATGACCTGAGCCATAAAGCGCCCTCCTCTTCATAGACTTCTCCTGCTTTCCTCAATTCTTCAATCACCCTATCTACCGCACCACTTTCATAAAGGTCTTTCTCCTTGACCCAGCTGTCAAAATCCACCCTGAACTCTGATAAGTCCTGTTTAATTCCAGCGAATATCCTCTTCTCAGCAAATGAGGAAAAAAAGTCAATATCTTTTTTTGCTTCATCGTTAGTTATTTCCCGTGCTAATTCTCTAAGATATTCCCCATGATAGCCATCTTCACCAATATCTGCCTTTGCCCCGGAAGCCTCCTTGTAGCGAGCATAGAGGGATCTCCCTAAAAGCTCCATCTGCCTGCCGCTATCATTATAATAGTACTCTTTTACTACCGTGTATCCAGCCATTCTCAGTATGCGAGCTATGGCATCCCCGACAGCGGCGTGGCGACCGTGAGCAACGGTCAGGGGTCCGGTAGGATTGGCACTGACAAACTCCAAAAGAACCCTTTTTCCTTCCCCAAAATTAGAGCACCCATAGCGACTACCTTCTCTTATTATCCGGTTAATGATTGGATAGAAAATTTCCGGTTTAAAGAAAAAATTGATGAATCCTGGAGGAGCCACTTCAATGCGGCTAAAAACCGGGGAGCGGAAAGCAATGAGCTTCACAATATCCTCAGCTATTTTAAGTGGCGGTAATCCACTCTGCTTTGCCAACTGGAGAGCAACATTAGTTGATAGGTCCCCGTGCCGGGTCTCGTGTGGAATCTCTAAATATGGGCTGGGGAACTGCCTCATTCCAGTTTTTTCCCCAATTTTTACAAGAGCCTCTTTAAGCAGGCTAGATGTTTCTTTAACTAAAATCAAGATTTCTTTCCCTGGCCCTTTCTCTTCAAGGTACTCAGGAAAACATCAACTACAACCGGGTCAAACTGAGTGCCACTATTATCCTTAAGCTCTTTCACCGCCTCCTGGTGAGAGTAGGCGCCACGGTATGGTCTTCTGGATGTCATTGCCTGATAGGCATCGACAACACTGAGTATTTTTGCCTCCAGAGATATTTTTTTATCCTTTAATCCGTCTGGATAGCCTGTTCCATTATACCTCTCCTGATGTTGCCTTACAAAGGCGATCACGTCTTTAAGAAAGTGAAGAGGCTTGAGAATCTCCTCTCCACGGCGCGGATGAGTCTTTACTATCTGCCATTCCGAATCGGCAAGAGAGGATGGTTTAAGCAGGATATAATCAGGAATTCCAATCTTACCAATATCATGAAGAAGAGCGGCATATTCAAGGCCCTTCAATCTTTCAGTGGAAAAGCCTAATTTTTTTCCACAAGCACAGGCATATTCAGCGACTTCCCGAGAGTGCCCCGCCGTGTATTCATCGCGAGCATCAATGGCGGATGAGAGAGCGGCGATTGATGAAATGTAAGCCTCTTTTGCCTCCCCATAAAGACGGGCTTTATCAAGAGCAATTGCGCACTGTTCTGCGAGGAAAGACATAAAATCTTTGGCATCCTGATTAAGATAATCTACTTTTCTTTTTGTATAAATACTTAGAGCCCCGACTACCTTTCCCTTGACTATAAGGGGGGTACAGAGAAAAGATCTCATTCCTTCTTCCCGCATCAGCTCAAAGGAAGTATGCAATTTATCTTGAGTCAGGTCCACCGTAATCATTCTTTTCTCCTGCACTGCCAATCCGGCAAGGCTCTCTCCTACCCTTAATTTTTTTTGGCGACGCAGGTACTCGTTGCTATGACCAACAGATGACCTTGGCACAAGCCATCCCCTTTCCAGAAGCCTCAATGAGCAGACGTCAGCCCTTGTTATCTCTTGCGTTTTCCTTACGATTGTTCGCAATACATCATCTAAATTTATCTCGGAAGATATTGCACTGCTAACCTTAAGCAGAGCGGAAAAGTAGTCAGCTCTTCGCTCCATTTCCTCCATTTCACTTTTTTCTTCTTTTTCTGACATGACTCCCCCTCCTTTTCAGTATATAGACTATATCGCCTGATATATTCCTCCACCTCAAGAGTAACCAGATATCTGATACTTTTTCCCTCCTTTATTCTCTTGCGGACATCTGTTGCTGAAATTCCTATTTCCGGAATCTTCATTATGTGAGAACGCTTGCGTACCGCCGGATTGATTTCCTCAACATTAAACCCTGGTCTTAAGGCAACAATAAACTCACACAGCTTAAGCAACTCATCAACGTTCTTCCAGCTTTCTATCTCCAGCATAGAGTCAACCCCGACAATGAAATAAATCTGAGCTTCCTTGCCATAGGCAGCCAGGAGCCTCTCCACTGTCTCTACGGAGTAGGATTTTCCTCCTCTTTCTATCTCCAATGAAGAAATAGAAAAGAGCGGATTAGAGCGTGTTGCGAGACGAGTCATCTCATACCGAGCCTTTGCAGGAGCAATATCAGAGCTGTCCTTATGAGGAGGAGTCCCTGACGGAATAAAAACTATGTTGTCAAGCTTGAACTGGTCTCCTGCTTCAGCGGCTACAACGAGATGGCCATAATGAATGGGGTTAAATGTTCCCCCCATAATACCAATTCGCATCTTTCCCAGCCTTCTACTCTCTACTTTAGTCTTATCTGTCCTTCTCCCTGAATAACGTACTTATAGCTTGTCAACTCTTCCAGCCCCATCGGGCCGCGGGCATGAAGCTTATCAGTGCTAATTCCAATTTCTGCCCCCATTCCGAACTGACCACCATCGGTAAAACGCGTGGAAGCATTTACATAAACACAGGCGGCGTCCACCACTTGCAAGAAATTTTTCGCAGCACGATAGCTGTCAGTAACAATCGCCTCAGAGTGCCCGGAGCCATATTTCTCTATGTGCGCAATTGCCGCCTCCAGATTAGAGACAATTCTAATGGAGAGAATTAAGTCAAGGTATTCTGTCTTCCAGTCATCTTCTACCGCTTCCCTTGCTTCCGGAATCATCTTTCTTGTCTCTGCGCACCCTCTTATCTCTACACCTGCCTTAAGCAATCTCTTGCTAAAGGACGGAAGGAATTTTTTTGCAATACCCCGATGAACAAGGAGCGTCTCCATAGCGTTACATACTCCGGGACGAGAAACTTTGGCATTAAATGCTATTTCCTCTGCCATCTTCAGGTCTGCTGCTTCATCAATATAGGTGTGACAGATACCCTGGTAATGCTTGATAACAGGAATGGTTGATAGCTCACCTACCATACGAATCAATCCTTCTCCGCCACGTGGAATTACCAGATCAATCCACTGCGATAGACCAAGTAACTCTTTCACTGCCTTCCGCTCTACTTTTCTTACTATCTGAATCGCACCTCTCGGAATGCCAACTTCCTCTGCTGCCTCCGAGATAAGGTGTGCAAGAATCACATTTGTGTGAGTTGCTTCCGAGCCGCCGCGTAAGATGACACTGTTTCCTGATTTTAAGCATAACCCGGCAGCATCAACGGTCACATTCGGTCTTGACTCATAAATAATTACAAGGACTCCAATTGGCACTCTTACCTTGCTAATCTCCAGATCATTTGGGGTTTTCCACGACTTGATAGTCTCACCTATGGGGTCAGGCAAATCTGCAATCTTCTCCAGACCACTTGAGATTTCCTCAACCCTTGCCGATGTAAGCATCAGCCGGTCAAGAAGTGCCCGTGAGATGCCCTTTCTTTCCGCCTCCTTAATATCAATCTCATTTTCGGCAAGAATTACTTTATTCTCCTTTCTAATAGCTCTTGCCATGTTTATCAGGGCTTTGTTTTTTACTTCTGTCGAGAGATTGGCTAACCCCTTTGCCGCTTCCCTTGCTGCCATGGCAATGTGGAACATTTCCTCCTTAAGTGTCATAGAATCACCATGTTATTGCGGTGCACTACTTCATCATAATGCTTATAACCTAAAATGGGCTCTATATCCTGGGTTTTTACGCCTTTTATCCTGTCTAATTCTATGGAGGAATAATTCGTCAATCCGCGGGCAAACTCCTGACAAGAACTTTCATCAATAATTTGCACAAGATCTCCGCACTCAAAATTGCCACTCTGATTAATAACTCCCCGTGGCAGGAGGCTCTTCCCTTTGTGTCTTAAAGCCGCTGTAGCGCCACCGTCAATGGTTATTTTACCCTTTATCTTCCCGCTAAATACAATCCACCGCTTGCGGCTTTCCATTCTCCGATGTGGGAGAAAGAGTGTTCCGACTTCCTCGCAGGCAAGAATTTTCTCCAAAATATGTTTTTTCTTTCCATTGGCAATAACAACAGGGATTCCACAGTTTGTAGCAATCTTTGCTGCCTGAAACTTCGTCTGCATACCCCCCGTTCCATCCGGTCCACCGGCTCCTCCCGCCAGAGACTCCATCGCTGCATCAACTTCCGGAATAATATTTACTACCTTGGGTTTTCCCATGGTTGAATCTCTCAGTACTCCATCAACATCGCTCAATATAACCAAAAGGTCTGCCTCTATCAGGTTTGTAACTAATGCCGAAAGAACATCGTTATCGCCAAACTTTATTTCATCTGCCGCAACAGAGTCATTTTCATTGATAATTGGAAGAACTCCGAGTTTAAGAAGAACTATCAGGGTATTTCGCGCATTGAGATAACGTTTGCGGTCGGAGAGATCATCCCGGGTGAGAAGCATCTGGGCAATGAGCAGCCCTTTCTCCCGAAACAGTTGTTCATAGAGATGCATTAAAGAGCTCTGACCCACCGCAGCAGCAGCTTGCTTGTCTAATATTGTGAGTGGCTTCTTCTTCCACCCTAACTGTCTTGCCCCTGCGGCAATTGCTCCTGATGTAACAAGAACAACCTTCACTCCTGACTGACGCAATGAGTTCACCTCAGAAACTATTTTTTCCATTTTCTTCGCGCCCAACCCCCGGGATGGAGAGGTAAGTAAGGTGGTCCCGACTTTCACGACGACACACTTTACCTTTTTCAGCACATCTTTACGATTAATAGAAAAATTATCCATTTACCATTTACCAATCAGCCCAGTACATCAATCCTTTGAGTTTTGCCTGATTTCCTGAACTGGACAACTCCTTCAACAAGCGCAAACAGGGTATCATCTCCTCCCAGACCAACATTCTTTCCCGGCTTGAATCTTCTTCCTCTCTGTCGGATAAGGATACTACCCGCAGAGACAAGTTGTCCCCCAAATCGTTTCACTCCCAAGCGCTGAGAATGACTATCGCGATTATTCCGAGAGCTACCCATTCCTTTCTTATGAGCCATCTTTAACTTCTCCTTTTATTTTTAGAATTTTGATTTCAGTAAACTGCTGACGATGCCCGGTCTTGCGACTATAGCCTTTTCTTCGCTTCTTTTTAAAGACGACAATCTTTTTTTCTTTTCCGTGTCCCCTGACCTCCGCATCTACACTTACTCCCTGGAGGTTTGGTCGGCCAACAGAGACTTCATCTCCATCACACAAAAGAAGAACATCGTCTATCTTTATCTTCTCACCTTCAGCAAAGGTCATCTTTCTTGCCTGAATCACATCTTCATTACGAACAAGATGCTGCTCGCCGCCTATTCTGATAACTGCATACATTGTCTTAATAACCTCTCCCTATTATGCCCTTTGGGCAAAATGCAAAAATCAAATTGCAAATTTTAAATTGCAAATTCTTTCCTCTTTCCCTTTGCCGATCCCCGACCCCTGAACCCTGAACCCTTACTTTGTGTCTCTGTTCATCCTGATTACTTGCAGCTCACCTGGATAACAACGCGATAGCCTGCCGGCAGCAGCGCGCTCAACAATTACCGTTGTCTTCCGGTGAAGCTGAACAACGGTGGCTGGAACCATAGCCGTTATTGGACCCTCAATCATACTTGCTACTGCCCCGGCTTTTTCCTCTCCATTAGCAAGGAGGATTAGCTCTCTGGCATCCATAATGGTTCCAATACCCATCGTAATAGCATGGCGAGGGACATTCTCCCGACAAGGAAAAAAGCGGGAATTATTCTGAATTGTCTCTTCGCTTAGAGTTTCAATGCGAGTGCGTGACCCCAGGGATGAGCCCGGCTCATTGAAAGCAATATGCCCGTTTGAGCCTATGCCAAGGATTTGCAGGTCTATTCCCCCGGCTTCTTCAATTTTCTTTTCATATTCAATGCAAGCAAGCTCAATATTCTCTGCCATCCCATCCGGCAGATATGTATTTTCTTTCTTGACGTTAATATGATCAAGCAGATTCTGATTTATAAAATAGCGATAACTTTGAGGATGCTCCGGCGGCAACCCAATATACTCGTCTAAATTAAAGGTCACTACCTGAAAAAAGGACAGCCCTTCATCTTTGTGCATGCGAATAAGTTCCCTGTAAATGCCCAGTGGGGTGCTCCCGGTAGCCAGACCGATTACAGAACGAGGCTTATTCCTGACAATCCTGGCAACTATCTCCGCGCCAAGAGCACTCATCTGCTCATAGCTTTCCTTGATTACTACTTCCATCGCTTTCTTTTGGCTATGCTATCACAAACACTGCCGATAAGTAAAGATAAAAAGGTTCAAGGGTTCACAGGTTCAGGGGTTTGTTTGCTTAAAAGCATCTTTTTCTGTATAATAGCAACTTATGCTCAAAATTTTAAGAGGAAAAAAATTAGGTAAAAGTTTTTTTGACCGGCCAACCGTCAGGGTAGCCCGGGAGCTTCTGGGAAAATATTTAATTGTCAATCAAAATGAGCACTTTCAAATCGGTCAAATTATTGAAACCGAGGCTTATGTAGGAGAAGAAGACAAAGCCTGCCATGCTTGGCGAGGCTGCACGCCAAGAAACAAAACTATGTGGGGGCAGGCGGGTGTACTCTATGTTTACTTGATTTATGGAATGTATCATTGCCTGAACATTGTTACAGAGCAGGCTGGTTTTCCAGCAGCAGTTTTAATTCGTGGGTTAGAGCCCATCTCCGGCATTAGCGGAGAAGTTAACGGGCCTGGAAAATTATGTCGTGAACTTGGAATAACTACCAAAAACACTGGTGTTGACATTACAGAAAGCAACAAAATTTACATTAATGATATTGATATTGGTAGAAAATCAAAAAGAGTTATTGTTGCCGAAAGAGTGGGCGTTGACTATGCCGGAGAGTGGGCAAGAAAAAAATGGAGATTCCTTAGAGGAAAAACAAAATGAGTAAACTTTTAATTACCGGTTGTGCCGGCTTTATCGGTTGGAATGTAACCGAACTGGCACTGCGTGATAGCAATGTCGTCATAGGAATAGATAATCTGAACGACGCTTATGATGTCCGCCTCAAAGAGTGGCGCTTGCACCAATTGAGAGATAAGCCAAACTGGACATTTTACCGGATAGATATTAGTAATCAATCTGAAGTAGCCGGTGTATTCAAGGAGCACCAGGGAAGAGAATCCTTTGACGCAGTTATTAACCTCGCTGCCAGAGCAGGTGTTCAGCAGAGCACAAAGGACCCCTGTGAATACTATGACACCAATCTTACCGGTACATTAAATCTTCTGGAACTGTGCCGAAAATTTGAAGTAAAAAAAATCATTCTTGCCTCCACTTCAAGCATCTATGGAGAAATGAAACGTCCTTTCCGGGAAGACCAATCTACCGATACACCTCTTTCACCTTACGCTGCTTCCAAAAAGGCAGCCGAAGTATTGTGTTATACATACCATTACCTTTACAATTTAGACATCACCATTTTGCGATATTTCACAGTCTATGGCCCGGCAGGGCGGCCTGACATGAGCATCTTTAGATTTATCAAGCAAGTTGCCGAAGGAAGCCCTGTCTTCATTTATGGAGATGGCACCCAGGAGCGAGACTTCACTTATGTGGATGACATTGCCATGGGTACTCTATCAGCGCTCAAACTGATGGGTTATGAGATTATTAATTTGGGCAGTGACCGACCGATAAAGCTCTTGAAAGTGCTTCACCTTATTGAACAGTTTGTAGAACGACAGGCAGAGGCAAAATATAAGCCGCGTCATCCGGCCGATGTACCTGCCACCTGGGCAGATATTTCCAGAGCGCGGAAGCTGCTGTCATGGAAGCCGCAGGTAACTTTAGAAGAAGGTATTCACAAGGCAGTAGGGTGGTATATGGAAAATCGCAACTGGGCTAAAGACATCTTAATTGAAGAATAGCAGGAGAGTAAAATATGAAATCTCATTTTCCTTCTTGTGTGGCTGTAGTGGGTTTAGGCTATGTAGGACTTCCTCTTGCCGTAGCATTAGGTAAAGTTCTCTCCACTATAGGACTTGATGTAAATAAAAAGCGAATACTTGAACTTCAAAAAGGGTATGATTCTACAGGTGAAGCAAACAAAGAGCAACTGAGAGCGCCTCATCTGAAGTTTACTTCCAACCCGGCAATTCTGCGTCAGGTCTCCTTCATTATCGTGACCGTTCCCACACCTGTGGACCAACACAAGCGCCCTGACTTAAGTTACCTCAGAGAAGCAAGCCGTTTAGTAGGGCAAAACCTTTCCCCCGGCACCATTGTCGTCTATGAATCCACTGTCTATCCGGGAGTGACAGAGAATGTCTGTCTGCCAATCTTAGAGCAAGAGTCAAATCTCAAGGCAGGAGAAGGATTCAAAGTAGGTTACTCTCCCGAGCGTATCAATCCGGGCGACCCGGAGCACACTCTTGAGAAAGTGGTAAAGATAGTAGCTGCTCAGGACGAGGAAACATTAGAAGCTATTGTCAATGTATTAGGACTGATAGTAAAAGCTGGAGTTTATCGCGCCGCGGACATCAAAACCGCTGAGGCTGCCAAGATAATTGAGAACGTGCAGCGCGACCTAAACATTGCCCTGATGAATGAGCTTGCCATCCTATTTCACAAAATAGGATTAGACACAAAGGCAGTGCTAAGGGCAGCACAGACCAAGTGGAACTTTCTCTCCTTTGAACCGGGGCTGGTGGGTGGCCATTGTATTCCAGTAGACCCTTACTATCTCACCCATAAGGCGGAGGAAGCGGGCTATCATCCTCAGATTATACTTACAGGTAGAAGAATCAATGACTCTATGGGAATTTATGTTGCACAGGAGACCGTAAAACTTCTCATCCAGGCAGACAAAGCAGTTCGGGGAGCAAAAATCCTGGTCTTAGGTGTAACCTTCAAGGAAAATGTGGGCGACATCCGCAACAGTCGGGCAATAGAACTGGTACAGGAAATGGAAAGTTATGGGATTGATGTTCGAGTTTATGACCCACTTGCAAGCACTGAACAGTTAGAACAACTGGCTCTGAAAACAGTCGGAGACCCTTTCAAAGCAAAGGGCAAATATGATGCTATTGTATTGGCCGTTGCACACAGGGTATTTCAAAAAAAGGAACTCAAGGCATATCTTCAACTACTGCAGAATAATGGCGGATCCAGTGTGATAATAGATGTAAAGGGTATTTTGCCCTGGAAGGTGGAAGAAAATCCAGGAATCCTTTACTGGAGTCTATAGCAAAGGACAATTGATGGGGGAGAAAATTATCATTAAGGGGGCGCGGGAACACAATCTCAAGAACATTAATGTAGAGATTCCCAGAAACAAGTTAGTTGTCCTTACCGGAGTCTCGGGCTCAGGAAAATCATCACTTGCCTTTGACACTATCTATGCTGAAGGGCAGAGAAAATATGTAGAATCGCTTTCTGCCTATGCCCGCCAATTCTTAGACCAGATGGAAAAACCGGATATGGATGAAATTAGCGGACTTTCCCCTGCCATCTCCATTGAACAAAGAAAGCCCGGCGCTAATCCCCGCTCTACCGTTGGAACGGTAACTGAAATCTATGACTACCTTCGGCTGCTCTTTGCCCGTGCCGGCACTTCTTACTGCTACAAATGCGGCAAAAAGATAGACTCGCAAGCCGTAGGAGAAATGGTAGATAGAATATTTAACTTGCCCGCCGGCACCCGCATTGAGGTGCTTTCGCCACTGGTGCGCGGGAGAAAAGGAGAATATATGAGTCTCCTTGAGCTGATTCGTCAGGATGGATACAGTAAGGTAAGAATAGATGGAAAAACTTATAGCCTTTCCGAAGAAGTAAGGCTAAACAAAAATAGAAAACATAACATTGAAGTAATCATTGATAGATTGAGTATCAAAAATGAGAACAAGAGCCGCCTTGCCGACTCTCTTGAAACAACGCTCAGTTTAAGCAATGGACTTGCTCTCATTGTCATCAATCAAAACAGCCCCCGGGGATGGGAAAGAGAAACTCTCTTTAGCGCTACTTTTTCCTGTCCTCAATGCGGCATTTCCTATGGAGAGATTAATCCACGCATTTTTTCTTTTAACAGTCCCTATGGAGCATGCAATACATGCGCCGGCCTGGGGAAAAGCACAGAGATTGACCCTGATCTTGTGATACCTGACAAGAGAAAATCCATAAGGGAAGGAGCAATAGGTCCCTGGCAGGGCGGAGGAAGAAGAATTCGGTCTTATTACCGCTGGCTTCTGAGGATGCTTTTTAGGGAATGTGATGTTGACCCTGAACTCAAATTCGAGAAGCTTACCTCTGAAAAACAGAAGGCGGTTCTTTATGGCTCGGGAGACGGGAGATTTGAAGGAGTAATTCCTAACCTTGAGCGCCGCTTTAAAGAGACAAAGAGCGATTATGTTAAAAAGCAAATACTAAACGTTATGAATTTTCTTCCCTGCGTCTCTTGTCACGGAGCGAGATTAAAAAAAGAAAGTCTGGCAATAAAAATAGATAACAAATCAATCGCTGAGGTAACGGCAATGTCAGTAACGGCAGGACAGGCGTTCTTTGACAATTTAGAACTTGCTGGCGAGAAGAAGGTTATTGCTCGGGAGATAGTAAGTGAGATAAGTAAGCGTCTTTCTTTCCTGATAGAGGTGGGGCTCAGCTACCTGACGTTGGACCGGGAAACAGCCACATTATCCAGTGGAGAGGCAGAAAGGATAAGGCTTGCATCTCAAATCGGCTCGGGGCTGGTAGGTGTGCTTTATGTGCTTGACGAGCCATCAATTGGATTACATGCTCGGGACAACCAAAGGCTTCTCAATGCCCTCGTGCGACTCCGTGACCTTGGGAATACCATCCTCGTGGTTGAGCATGATGAGACAACAATAAGAAGTGCTGACCATATTATTGACCTTGGCCCTGGGGCTGGAAACGACGGTGGTTGGTTGGTTGCAGAAGGAAAATTAGATAGGATTATGAGCTCCCCGCAATCTCTGACAGGAAAGTATCTAAAAGGTGAATTACAAATTAAAGTTCCTCGTTTGAGACGCCAACTAAAAGGGATATTTCTTGAAGTTAGAGGAGCAAGAGAAAATAACCTGAAAAACATAAACGTGCAGATTCCAATCGGGGTCTTTACCTGCGTTACCGGGGTCTCAGGCTCAGGAAAGTCAACTCTCATCGTTGATACTCTTGAAAAAGCTCTTTCTCGCATCTTGCATCGGGCTAAGGTTGGTTCTGGAGAATATGACAGTATCTCAGGAAATGAACATATTGATAAAATGATAGTTATTGACCAGGCGCCCATTGGACGAACCCCCCGTTCCAATCCTGCTACTTATATAGGAGTGTTTACATTTATTAGAGAATTATTTTCATTGATTCCTGAGGCAAGAGAGAGAGGATACAGGTTAGGTAGATTTAGTTTTAATATTAGAGGAGGAAGGTGCAATGCCTGTCGGGGCGACGGTATTATTAAGATTGAAATGCACTTTCTCCCGGATGTCTATGTTCGCTGTCAGACCTGCGGTGGAAAAAGATATAATAGGGAAACATTGGAGATAAAGTATAAAGACAAAAGCATTGCTGATGTCCTTGATATGACGGTTGATACAGCCCTGGATTTCTTCAAAAACATTCCGCAAATAAAGAAAAAACTGGAAACTCTTAGCAATGTGGGGTTGGGATACATAAGATTAGAGCAGTCTGCCCCAACCCTCTCCGGTGGAGAAGCGCAACGGGTAAAATTAGCGGCAGAGCTCAGTCGGCGGGGAAGTGGGAAAACTCTCTACATTCTTGATGAACCGACAACGGGGCTCCACTTTGCTGACATAGAAAAGTTGCTGCAAGTGCTCTCCCGATTAGTAGACGCAGGAAACACTGTACTTGTTATTGAACACAACCTTGATGTAATTAAAACGGCAGATTACATCATAGACCTTGGGCCAGAGGGCGGAGATGGCGGGGGAGAGGTTGTAGCCACAGGAACACCTGAAGAGGTTGCTGTCAACGGAAATTCTTACACAGGAAAATTCCTCAAAAAACTGTTAATAGGGAAGGGCTTTG
>BBPG01001079.1_pt1 | contig 18062 bp, 22 predicted proteins | sample 1343651 | NCBI WGS metagenome assembly BBPG01 (sample SAMD00019091, study PRJDB2971) | groundwater metagenome | biome: freshwater biome; feature: mineral spring; material: ground water | place: USA: CA, Sonoma | collected 2012-06 | depth surface m | reverse complement strand
TTTAAGGAGGAGTTAAAATGGCTATAACTATTTTCTTAAATGGAAAAAAAGAAGAGATTAAGAATAATATTAGCATATCAGGTCTTTTGGACGCTAAAAAGATGAGGCCTGAAGTGGTTACAGTAGAATTGAACGATGAAATCATTGGTAAAGATAAGTATCAAGCTACCCAACTTAAGCCAAACGATAGGCTAGAGTTCGTTTACTATATGGGTGGAGGTTTGCCTTTTTCGGAAAGAATAGCAGAAAATGTATTAGAATTAATAGGTCAGACTCCTATGGTAAGATTCAATAAGATTGCAGGAGGAGGTTCTGCGGAAATTCTGGCAAAATTAGAGTCTTTTAACCCCGGGGGGAGCGTTAAAGATAGAATCTGCCTTTCAATGATTGAAGATGCTGAAGATAAAGGCTTGCTTAAACCAGGTGCAACCATAATCGAGCCAACAAGCGGTAATACTGGTATAGGACTGGCGATGATTTCAGCGGTCAAAGGCTATAGATGTATTCTTACTATGCCCGAGACAATGAGTTTAGAGAGAATATATATTCTTAAATCTTACGGTGCAGAAGTGGTGCTTACTCCTGGGGCCGAAGGGATGAGGGGTTCTATTAAAAAAGCGGAGGAGATTCTGAAGAAGATTCCAAATAGTTTTATGCCTCAACAGTTTAAAAATGAGGCTAACCCTGAGATTCACAGGAAGACGACTGCAAAAGAAATTCTAATTGTTACAGATGGAAAAATTGACGCCTTTGTTGCGGGAGTTGGCACAGGAGGAACGATAACCGGAGTAGGTGAGGTTTTAAAGAAGAATAATCCGAAGATAAAAATAGTTGCAGTTGAGCCTGCGGCAAGTGCTGTTCTTTCGGGAAAAGAACTGGGCCCACATAAGATTCAGGGTATTGGTGCAGGCTTTATTCCCGATGTTTTAAACCAGGGCATAATTGATGAGATAATTCAGGTTGATGATAATGATGCATTCAGAACAGCAAGAAGGTTAGCTAGGGAAGAGGGGTTATTCGTAGGTATATCAGCAGGCGCAGCAGCATATTCAGCATTAAAGGTAGCCAAAGACTTAGGAGAGGGTAAAAGAGTAGTTGTAGTCTTACCTGACACAGGTGAGAGATATTTTTCTATGGAACAGTATTTCGAAACGTAAGAGGTAGTTAATATGGCTGAATACAATATAAAAGAATTAAAAAGTGGTGGTTTAATGAAGCAAAAGGAAAAGGATTTATTTTCTCTGCGCCTGCGAGTTGTGGGTGGATATGTTAAGTCTGAACAATTAGTTATACTTTCAGAAATCGCCAATAAATATGGCAAAGGATATATCCATTTGACCACAAGACAGGGTGTTGAGATCCCCAACATAAACTTTAAGGACTTTGAGAAAGTAAGAAAAGAACTTGCTGAGGTTGAGCTTGAAATGGGCGCCTGCGGCCAGAGGGTAAGGACTGTAACTGCCTGTCAAGGCAAAGAGTGCAGCCACGGTTTAATAGATTGTCTCTTTTTGGCAAGAGAGATTGACAAAAAATTCTTTGGCATAGGGGGATACCCACATAAATTTAAGATAGGAATTACCGGCTGTCCAAATGCCTGTATTAAACCCCAGGAGAATGACTTAGGAATAATGGGTCGGCTGAAGAAGAGATTCGTAAAGGAAAACTGCGATTACTGCGGTTTATGTGCGCAAGTTTGCCCAGTGGGTGCAATAGAGGTGGATAAAGACAACGAAAAGATTATATTTCATGAAGATAAGTGCATAGGTTGCGGTGACTGTGTATACTCTTGTCCAACCAATGCCTGGCAGAAAAGGCAGGAGGGTTACACTATCTCCGTAGGTGGAAAGATGGGCAAATTCCCGAAATTAGGCATAAGGGCATTTGATTTTGTGGAAACAAAGGAAGAGGTATTCAAGATTATAGAAAAAACATTGCAGTTTTACAAAGAATTCGGCAAACAAGGCGAGCGGTTCAGGGACACCTTAGACAGGGTCGGGTTGGATAATTATAAGGAGTACGTCCGATGAATGCTATAAAGCCGCGCGAGACTTTAAATTTGGAAAAAGTAGCGTGTCCTAACAACTTTGTTAGAACAAAGCTTAAACTTGAAGAGATGGAGCAGGGGCAAGTTTTAGAGGTGATTTTAGATGATGGCGAGCCTATTAAAAATGTTCCTCGGGCTGTGAAAGAAGAAGGGCATGAAATCATGAAAGTAGAAAAATTAGATAATAAGTGGAGACTGTTAATTAAGAAAGCCTGAGGTGAAAATATAAGTTATGTTAAAGGATTAAAGTGCAGAGAATGCCAAAGAACATATCCAAAAAAGCCTCTCTATGTATGCGAGTACTGCTTTGGCCCCTTAGAGGTTGATTATGACTATGAAAAGATAAAAAAGAAATTGACTAAAGTGGTAATCGAATCTCGGCCTAAGAATCTCTGGCGCTACAGAGAGCTTATGCCTATAGATGGAAACCCCACAGATGGATTAGATTCAGGATTTACTCCTTTAATAAGGGCTAAAAATTTAGAGAAGGTATTAGGCGTAGAGGAACTCTATATAAAAGATGACTCGGTAAATCACCCCACACTTTCTTTTAAAGACCGGGTAGTTGCAGTTGCCTTATCAAAGGCTAAAGAATTCGGGTTTGATACGGTGGCTTGTGCCTCTACAGGAAATCTGGCTAATTCAGTATCAGCTCAAGCAGCTGTAGCTAATCTCAAAAGATACATATTTATACCTGCTGACCTCGAACTTGGAAAGATTGTAGGGACACTCATCTACAACCCTATCTTAGTAGCAGTAGAAGGAAATTATGATCAGGTGAATAGGTTGTGTTCGGAAATTGGCACAAAATATAAGTGGGCATTTGTTAATATAAATATCAGACCATATTATGCTGAAGGCTCAAAGACCTATGGCTATGAAATTGCAGAACAATTAGGATGGAAAGCGCCGAAGCATATTATAGTTCCCTGTGCCGGCGGTTCTTTAATCACCAAAATCTGGAAAGGGTTAAAAGAATTTAAGACCATAGGATTGATTGACAAAGTTGATACAGAAATTCATGCGGCTCAAGCCACAGGCTGTTGTCCTATAGTTACTGCCGTTAAAGAAGATTCCGATATCATAAGACCAGTTAAGCCGAACACAATCGCTAAATCTTTAGCTATTGGGAATCCAGCAGATGGTGTATATGCAGTTGGAACTGTAAAGGAGTCTGGCGGTTATGCTGAAGACGTGACTGATGATGAAATTGTTGAGGCAATAAAACTTCTAGCAGAAACAGAGGGAATATTTGCTGAGACAGCAGGGGGTGTGACTTTAGGTGCAACAAAGAAGCTCATTGAGCAAGGCAAGATACCTAAAGATGAATCTATTGTTGTATGCGTAACAGGCAATGGTTTGAAGACTCAGGAAGCTGTTGTAGAGAAGATAGGAAAGCCAATTAAAATTAAACCTAATATCGCTTCTTTTAAAGAAAACGTAAAGGAATAAGGAGGTTGCAAAGATGGCAATTAAAGTTAGAGTTCCAGCACCACTTCAGAAATTAACTAAAAACCAGTCAGAGATCCAAGCAAATGGCACAAACATAAAAGAGTTAATCGATGATTTAGAGAGAAATTTTCCAGGGATTAAAGGAAGAATTTGTGATGAAACAGGTAAGGTTCGTAGATTTATAAACATCTATGTAAATGAAGAGGATGTACGATTCCTGCAACAAGACCAAACTCTCCTGGAAGATGGCGATGAAGTTTCGATAATTCCAGCAATAGCAGGAGGAAGATAATGAAATTACGCGAAGACCAAATTGAAAGATATTCACGGCAGATAATACTACCCAATGTAGGCGGAAAAGGCCAAGAGAAATTACTTAATGCCAAAGTCTTAATAATAGGTGCAGGTGGATTAGGGTCTCCTTGCGCATTATACTTAGCTTCTGCAGGAATTGGTAAGATCGGGATTGTAGATTCAGATAAGGTTGAACTTAATAACCTTCAAAGACAGATTCTCCATTCGAATTCAAACGTGGGAAAGACTAAGGTTGAATCCGCAAAGGAGAGAATGACTGGTATAAATCCCGATGTGGAAGTTATTACTTATAACCTCAGGCTTACTTCAGAAAACATATTGGATATTATTCGGGATTACGACATTATTGTTGACGGCTCGGATAACTTTCCAACGCGCTATTTGGTAAATGATGCCTGTGTCATATCTCGTAAGCCATTATCTCATGGAGGCATATTTAGATTTGACGGTCAGGCAATCACAATATTGCCGCATCAAAGCGCTTGTTATAGATGTTTATTTCCAGAACCACCACTACCTGGCCTTGTGCCAAGTTGCCAAGAAGCAGGCATATTGGGGGCAGTTGCTGGGATAATTGGCACAATCCAAGCAAATGAGGCACTAAAATATATCTTAGAAATAGGAAATCTTCTAGCAGGGAAGCTTTTAGTATTTAATGCTTTGGATTCTTCTTTTCGGCAGGTTAAGGTTCCCAAAGATCCAAAATGCCAAATTTGCGGAGAAAGCCCAACAGTTACAAAACTAATAGATTATGAGGAGTTTTGTAGTCTCAAGAAAATAAAGGAGGAGTAAGCTATGGCAAAGAAAATGGTACATTTAGTATTTCCCCAAAGGCTAATTAAGAAGCCTGTGATTTATACTATGGCAAAGAAGTATGAAGTAGTCCCGAATATCCGCAGGGCAAAGGTTACAGAAAAAATAGGAGAAGTAACTTTAGAGTTGAGTGGCACAAAGGAGAATTTGGAAAAGGGAAGAAGGTATTTGGAACGACAAGGCGTAAAGGTTGAGCCAGTAGTTGGAGACATTGTAGAGTAATTACTTGCAATCCATTTGACAATAGTATTTATATATGATATAAAAACCTCTATATTGAGAAAAAGAGGAGGTTTAGGATGGAATATGGATATAAAGAACCAGTTTATACTATCGGTATAGTCTCCAAGTCTTTAAAAGTTTGCCCAGCTACACTTGGGATCTGGGAGAGAAAAGGATTAATTAAACCCGCACGTTTAGGAAAAAATAGATTTTGCTACCAAGAAAGAGATGTGCGGGCTGCTTTTTAAAAACATCAAGATCGCCCCCGCCATCGGCGGGGCGTTACCACAAAAAAATTTCTTTTTTTCTTTTTGCCCCCTTTAATTTTTTGTTTTCAGAAACAGAAAAGAAACTACAATGTCAAAAGAATCAAAAACTTATAAAAATATGCCAAAAAAAGTCTACATTCGAACTTTCGGATGGCCTTATGCTTCGGCTTTACAATATACTTTATTTGTTCTTTAAGATTCAATGAACTTTAGGCACCGCCTGCTTAGGCAGGCTCCCGGTGTGGTGTTTGCACCGTTCAGCTTCGCTGTCGCTCAGCTTCACTCCACGCTCGCTTGGACGCTCGCTAAAGTGGTAATGCAATAGTCCGATTCGGCTTTGTGTTGGACGCATTTTGGGTGGCGGCAAAATGCGCCCAACACCCTGCGTCCTCAACCTCGCAATGTAGTATTTTACACTGTATTCTCGTGTGTCTGCTGGGTAAGTCAAATGGTCCTGAAAATCGTTGACAAAGTAAATAAACTTGATATAATAAAGTTAAAATTAGATATTTGTTCCGTGTTTGAAGGGGGGAAATCCCGGACGTTAAAAAAGTAAAACCTTCGTTGGTAAAGTTATGACCGGCGGAGGATTTTTTATTTTTGGAGAAATAATGAAAGAAGCTGTTAACTGGCATGAATCAGCAGAGATTTACTGTAAGGCAGAAATGTACGAGGATGCCGTTGCTTGTTATGATCGCGCCATAGAACTAAATCCATCAGATGACGTGGCGTGGTTTCGTAAGGGATATGCTTTTTTCTTCTTGATAAGAATACTGAAGAGTTAAAGTGCTATAATAAAGCCCTGGAGATTAATCCAAAAAATATTGATGCCCTAGAAAATAAAGGGGCGTGTTTATTAAGGATGAGTAGAGAACAAGAATCAATGGAGTGTTTTGAGGAAGCGCTTAAAATAGCGCAACGCAATGTCTGCATATGGTTTAACAGGGGCATGGCGTTAAAAAAGAAAGGCAGATATTGGGACGCATTACTTTCTTTTGATAAAGGACTTGAGCTTTGTCCAAATGATAAAGATGCCCTGCGATGCGTGGATGACATTATGAAGAGGCTAATTAAACCAGAGAGGTTAACATGAGCAAGGAAGAGAAGTGGAAGTTTAAGCGGACAATGAATGAAGAATTGAAGAAAAAGTTGATAGAGGAGCCTTTATATAAACAATTGTTGCCGGATATTAAGGATAATGGCGAAGTTTTTCCGGCAATACGAAATGAAGTAATAGATTTTTATCATTATGGTGGCAGATTATTCTCATATGACAAAGAAGGATTTAAAACGCACGTTAAGTATGCTTCGGCATATAAAGAATATCCCGAAGCGTATATTACCGAGCTAATGCTTGGGAATCTGAAACAAATACAAAGTTTTACCGACGGCTATGAAAGGATAAAAGAAAATTGTTCTTTATATTCAGGAGTTGAAGCTCAAGGAGTTTCTAAAATATATGAAAATCATTCGTTCGCGAGTTCAAAAACGAAAAATTCGAGCGTTGTGGTTTTGGATATCGAAGTTTCATTTGAGGCGATAGAAGAAGATAGGTTGCAGGATAGAATCGATATACTCTTATTTGAAAAAGAAAAGAATAGATTAATCTTCTGTGAGGTAAAACACTTTTCAAACAGCGAGATATGGGCAGAAAAGGTTGAGAACATAAAAGTAGTGGAACAGATAAGAAGATATACTGACCAAATCAAAGATAAAGAGGGCCAAATCATCGCGGCATATAACAATTATACGAAGATAGTTAATGATTTATTCCAGATATCCTTACCTGAACCGGAGAAGATATGCCCTACAGTTCCTTTGATAATATTTGGATTTGACCGCGATCAGTTGAAAGGAAGGTTTAAGGATTTATTTAAAGAAAAAATCGAGAGAGCCATTACTTATTATCCAATAGGTAGTGTGTCGTCGATAAAATTGGAGAATTTGATTAAGCAATGCAAATAATCATCCATCGTGGTACTCATGAGATTGGCGGAAGTTGTGTTGAGTTAAAGACAGTCAATAATAGAATCCTAGTCGATTTTGGCATACCTTTGGTTTCTCGTGACCATCAGCCGTTCGAAGTAAAACAGCTTAAAGGTAAGTCCCTTCAAGAGCTTAAAGAGCAGAAGATCCTTCCCGATATAAAAGGGCTTTTTAAGGATGAGAAAAAAGGCATTGATGGAATCTTGATTTCTCATTCCCACCTTGATCATTACGGCTTCCTTCAGTACGTAAATCCAGAGATACCGATTTATTTAAGTAAGGGCGCCGAGCTTCTTATTGAAGTTTCAAATATTTTTGTTCCCACCAAAGTTGGCAAGCTAAATACAAAGGTGATTAGTAATAAAAAGCAGTTGAACATAGGCGATTTTAATGTTACGCCTTTTCTGGTTGACCATTCTGCCTTTGATGCGCTTGCATTCCTAATTGAGACAGAAGGCAAGAGGCTATTTTATTCAGGAGATTTCAGGGCCCATGGGAGAAAAGCAATATTATTTAATCAAATAGTCAAGAGACCACCTCAAAATATAGACTGTCTGCTTATGGAGGGTTCGGCTCTTGGCAGAGAGGATGCCCAGTATAAAACTGAGGAAGACGTTGAAAGGCGGCTAGAAGAAATTATATCAGAGAGAAGAAATATAACCTTTCTATTTGCCTCATCGCAAAATATTGACCGGATAGTGTCGGCGTATAGGGCGTGCCTCAAAACAGATTCAACCTTTGTTATTGATATTTATACCGCCTTTATTCTGGATAAACTCAAGCAAGTCTCTGGGAAAATTCCTCAGTTTAATTGGAAAAATGTGAGAGTTAAATTTCTCGATGCACACGCGAAGGCGCTTGCTCAGGCAGGCCATAAAAACCTGCTCTATGCTTACAACAAAAGAAAGATTGAAATGCCTGAAATTAGCAAAAATAAAAATAGGATTCTTATGCTCGCACGCGATAATTCTGTTTTCCCTTTGATACTAAAAAAGATCATTGATGTAGCAGGTGCCACAATAGCTTATTCTATGTGGGATGGATATCTTTCCATAGGATTTAGGGCGTTTTGTAAAAGCAAGAGACTGACTCTGGAATATATTCATACAAGCGGGCATGCCAAGCCAGAGGATCTAAAAGCCTTTACATCAGCAATGAAGCCAAGAATACTAATTCCGATTCATACTTTTGACCCGAACAGTTATCCTAATCTTTTCAAAAATGTCAGGATTCTAACCGATGGAGAGGTTTTAAATATATAAATCGCATTTCTATAATACATGCTGCTTGACCAGCATAAATGAGGAAAACGGTGAAATTTTAGTTTGACATTGTTATATAAAAGTATTACAATTGTAATACGAAAGGATTACAAGAGATGGATATAACAAACGTTTTCAAATCTAAAACACGAAAGGCGCTGTTTAGGCTATTTTACACAAATCCACAGAGCGAATATTACCTGAGAGAGCTTGAGCGTATTCTCGATATCCCTGTAAGTATGATTCGCAAGGAATTGCTTCATCTGGAAGAAGCTGGCATTTTTGCCTCATCCAGAAAAGGGAATCTCGTTTATTTCTTTCTCAACAAGTCTTATCCGCTATTTGAAGAGATGAAAAGCATGGTGTTTAAAACAATCGGCATAAAAGGGTTGTTAAAAGATATCCTTGAAAAGATAAAAGGTGTTGAAGCAGCTTTTATTTATGGTTCGTTCGCCAAAAATGAAGAGAACGCTAAAAGCGACATTGATTTGTTTATAATAGGCAAAGTAGACGAAGATAAATTAGTAACAGGAATAGGAAAATTAGAAAAAGTTCTAAAAAGAGAAATAAATTATAGCTTATATTCGAAGAGAGATTTTATAAAGAAGAAGAGAGAAAAGGATCCCTTCATATCAGACCTTTTAGAGGATTCGAAAATATTTTTAGTAGGAGATAAAAATGACTTTTGAAAAATTTATTGAAGAATACCTAAATAAAGGGCTATTAAAGAGACAGAAATGCAATTACCGTGCAGTCGAAAAGCTTATTTCGCGTTCATTTAAAGATTTAAAAACATCAAAAGCTAATTTGGATATCGATGAAGGTATTGCTTATACAGTCGCATATTTAGCAATGTTGCATGCGGGAAGAGCATTTATGCTCCTAAAAGGTTTTCGTCCTACAGACGGCTATCAGCACAAAACCGTTGTGGAATTTATGTCGCATTTCTTAGGAAAAGAATTTGAAATCATCGTAGCTCGTTTTGACGAGATGAGGAAGAAGCGCAACATATTTACATACGATGTTGATATATCTATTTCAAAGACAGAAGCCAGCAATGCCTTGAATATGGCTGAAAAGTTTGTTGATTTAATTAAAGAGATTATCAAAAAAGATTCTCCTCCGGCTCAATTTAAATTTTGAGGGAGGGTCCCATATATGTTAAACTTTAAAAATTCTTCTAAACGGCGGTTCAGGCGGCGGCCGCAATAAAAAAGGAAAACGGATTTAGTTTTTGCGAGGTTGAGGACGCAGGGTGTTGGGCGCATTTTGCCGCCACCCAAAATGCGTCCAACACAAAGCCGAATCGGACTATTGCATTACCACTTTAGCGAGCGTCCAAGCGAGCGTGGAGTGAAGCTGAGCGACAGCGAAGCTGAACGGTGCAAACACCACACCGGGAGCCTGCCTAAGCAGGCGGTGCCTAAAGTTCATTGAATCTTAAAGAACAAATAAAGTATATTGTAAAGCCGAAGCATAAGGCCAGCCGAAAGTCCGGATAAAGACTTTGGAGGCAAAAAATTTGTAACTCTTTTTAGGTTCTTGGTTTGGCATTTTTGTTTTTCCTCAAAAAATAAAAAATTAAAGGGGGCAAAAAATTCAAAAGAAAAGAGCTTTTTGTGGGCGATTTTGATGTTTTTGCCCCGCCTGCGGCGGGACTGCATCAGCTCCCTAGCCGCTGCTAAAAAGCAGCCGGAAAGGAAATTCCCCACCCAAAACGGGCGTGCGCATATTTCCCAGCCCTCTTCAAAATTTCACTCTTCAAAATTTAGCTTGACATATATCAGCGTTGGTGATAATATTATCACCACAAGTGATAATGGAGGTTGAACATGAAAGATAAAATAATAAGGCTATTCTATGATGATGTATATGCCCAGTTTACAATAAATGAGTTAGCAACGAAAACAAATATTTCTTATAGTTATGTATACAGGCAGGTCGAAGAATTAAAAGAGAAGGATATTATAATTGTCGACCAGCGTTCGAACCGCAAGTATTGCAGGCCTAACTACAAGAATCCAGAAGTCAAAACGAGTTTTGTTAAAATATCGAATCAGATAGCCGAAGATTTTTTAAAGAAGAGGGATAAAATTTTCTTCGTAGTTGAAAAGCTTCTTTCGGTATTGCCTAAGAAAACAGATTTTAACTTACTTTCTGTTGTTCTATTTGGATCTTTGGCTAAAGGGACCGACTTTAAAAAAAGCGATATCGATCTTTTTATCCTTATCCCTTCAAAAAAGAAATATGATGAAATTATTGATATGGAATGTGTCGCCTTGTCAAAAGGTTTTGGTGTCGAAATAAACCCTTTGGTTTCTGAGCCAACAAATTTATTAACAATGTTAAAAGATAAGGAGCATAATGTAGCCAAGGAGATCTTAAAAAATAAAGTAATATTGTTTGGTGCAGAGAAATTTTGGGAACTAATATTGGAGGTAATAAAATGAGTGATTTGAAGAAAGAAATGCTAAAAATAAAAGTAAAAGGTTATTTTGATAATGGCGATTTAAAAGTAGACCCCACAATTACAGCGCTGGTAAAATATCATGTTGATAAAGCAAGGCATAATATCGAGACAGGTTCTTTACTTATGGAGGTTTCGGAAGATAACGAGAGCAAGAAAAGACTAAAAGTAAGTGCCGATTATATTGGATATGATTGGACTATAAGCTGTGGATATTATGCAATGTTTCATGCGGCAACAGCTGCGTTGGCCGCAATAGGGATAAAAGCCCAAAGCCATGAAAGCCTTATTGAGGGTTTAGAATATCATTTTGTTTTCAAAGAAAAGACCATAGAATCAGAGGACATCGAGAAGATAAAATCTGCAAAAAAGCTTGATGAGAAATATGTTAATAGAATGTGGGCCACGAAATCCAAAAGAAATACAGCACAGTATAAGGCAGATGCAGTTATTGCGCAAAAAGATGCTGAAAAGGTTTATAAAAATGCGATAGATTTTGTTGATACGATAGAAAGTTTAATAAAGGGATTAAAATAAGTCTATTGTGCGCTAATAATATTGTGGATATTAAAAATGAATGAAAAGCTAAGAATAGCAATTTATACACGAGTATCTACTGAAGACCAAGCCAAAGAAGGTTATTCTTTAGAAGTACAAAAAGAATACCTTGAATCCTTTGCTAATCGTGAAGGATATGAAGTTTTCAAGGTGTATTGCGATGATGGCATAAGTGCATATTCCACGCGTCGCCCGGCTTTACAACAGTTGCTTGCTGATGCGAAGGCAAAGAGGTTTGAGCTTGTGTTGGTCCATAAGATCGATCGCTTTAGTCGCAACCTTAAAGACTTGCTTATGCTGGTGGATGAGCTATCTTCCTATGGCGTTGGCTTCAAATCTGCAACAGAACCTTTTGACACAACGACATCAGCAGGGACACTGATGTTTCAGCAGCTTGGCTCGTTTGCCGAGTTTGAAAGAAACCGGATTGCTGAAAGGGTATTCCCTGGCATGATGAAAGGCGTTCAACAAGGCAACTGGCAAGGCGCACGATTTGCGCCATTCGGCTATGCTTATAACAAAACCAAGAAGCTATTAGAGGTTGAAGAAAGAGAAACGAATATCGTTAAGCTGATATATACGATGTATATTTCCGGCAAGAGCACACACGACATAGCAGCATACCTTGATAGGAAAGGATACAAGACAAGGACAGGCAAACAATTTTACAACAAGTTTGTTTGTGACATACTTAAGAATCAGATTTACACCGGTAAGATTGTTTGGAATAAAAAACACTATGACAAGAATCAGAAAACCAAAAAACATTACAAATATATCAGAAATGATCCTTCTAAAGTTCTTGTTGCACAGGGAAGGCATAAGCCTATCATAGATGGAGAAGATTTTGCAGAAGTTCAGAAGCTGCTGGCGAACAAGACACGAACATGGCGACCGAGAACAAAAAGTCAAGAGTATCTTTTGACAGGTCTTATCGCTTGTGCTAAGTGCAATCATAGGTATACAGGTGTATCGTCCATATCAAACCATCGCTTGAATAGGAAGAAACGTTAGTATAGGTGTTCAGGTCCTTATTCAAGCCATATAAATTGTACCAACAGGGCAGTGAAGGCAGAGGATATAGAGCCGGAGGCCACAAAAATAGTTGCTCAGTTGGTCCAAAACGAACGCCTAAAACAGAGCCGATGGACGACAGGGACTGGTCTTGAGATTGCTTCGGTGTTGACATCAGGGATGTCAACACCTCGCAATGACGTGGGTTTGTTCAAAGATAAGCTGAAAATTAACCAAGAAAAACAGTCAAGACTTACAGACGCTTATCTGGAAAATTTGCTTGGCGAAGATGTCTATCGCGAGAAAAATTCAAGCCTCAGAAACGAAGAAGAAAACTTGAAAAAACTCTTTGCAGGATATGAACTTAGAGAAATTGAACGAGAACACTCAGAGGGCTATATTAACAGAGTAAAAGACTTTCTTGATGGGTACGATGACAGCAAAGAAAAAATAGACTTTGCTGATAAGAAACAGCTCGCCGGGCTGCTTTTTAAAAACATCAAGATCGCCCCCGCCATCGGCGGGGCGTTACCACAAAAAAATTTCTTTTTTTCTTTTTGCCCACTTTAATTTTTTGTTTTCAGAAACAGAAAAGAAACTACAATGTCAAAAGAATCAAAAACTTATAAAAATATGCCAAAAAAAATCTTTATCCGTACCTTCGGATGTCAGATGAATAAAAGGGATAGTCAGATGATTTTGTCCTGTCTTCTGACAGATGGATTTGTTGTGTCTGATGGTATTGAGGATGCTGATGTTGTCCTATTTAATACCTGTTCCGTAAGAGAGCATGCTCAAAACAGGGCGATAGAGTATGCAAAAGATGTAATATCAAAGAAACCAGGGGCGGTTGTTGGGCTTGTAGGATGTTCTGTGCAGTTGCTCAGGGAGGAAGTTTTTGAAAAAATACCCGGACTTTCTTTCGCATGTGGACCTGATGATACAGGTTTAATGGGCAATATTATTCAGAGAGTAATAAACGGAGAGAAAAATATACTTGAGGTTGGAAGGAATTATCCTGATAATACAAGTATATCTGTAAACAGCAAAGTATCGGCATTTGTAAATATTGCAAAGGGGTGCGAAAATTTTTGTTCATATTGTGTTGTTCCTTATGCAAGAGGAAAATTAAAAAACCGTCCGGTGCAAGAGATTGTCCGGGAAATAAAAGATTTGACAAATAAAGGAGTAAAGGAGGTTACACTCTTAGGACAGAATGTGTCTGCATATAAATATCAAGAATGTGATTTCACTGAACTTTTGAAAATCATAAATAAAGAAACTGATATAAAAAGGATAAGGTTTTTGACAAGCCATCCAAGGGATGTGGATGAAAAACTTCTTAAAACAATTGCTGAACTTCCCAATGTGTGCGAACATATCCATCTTCCCTTACAGTCCGGTTCAGACAGGATATTAACGCTTATGAACAGAGGATATACAAGGGAATATTATCTTAAACTGATAGAAAAATGTAAGTCTATAATTCCGCAGTGCTCTATAACAACGGATATAATTGTAGGCTTTCCATCGGAAAAAGATACAGATTTCAAAGATACGATTTCTGTTTTAAAGCAAATAAGGTTTGACGGTGCATTTGTGTATAAATATTCTACGAGGAAAGGAACATCTGCCTATAATCTTTCCGATGATGTAAGTATAAACGATAAAAAGTCAAGGCACAGGGTAGCACTTGACCTTGTTTCTTCTATAGCAAAATATAATTTAAGAAAATTGATAGGCACAGAACAGGAAGTCCTTGTTGAAAAAATTGTCAAAAAATCTATAGACGCTAACATATGGGCAAAAGGACATACAAGAAAGAACAGAAATATTGTTTTCCCTGTTGATAGGTTTACCCCACTGGATAGCTTGCCATATCCAACGAGGTTTATACCGGGGCAGATTTTCAATGTTCTTGTCAAAGATGTTCACAATTGCACACTGGTTGGGTATTGTCTTTAGAGGCGCCTCCAATTGAGTGTCCTTACGAACACGAGAGGGAGCCCATACGGTGGGCCTTGCCAAATTATATGAGAAGGATTATATGCCAATAAAATTCGGGACAAGTGGCTGGAGGGCAATTATTGCCGATGAGTTTACAAAGGAAAATGTCGCAAAAGTTGCAACAGGGATTGCAGGGTATCTGCACTCAAATGGTCTTGCAAAAAAAGGTGTGGTAATAGGATATGATACAAGATTTCTTTCTGGTGAATTTGCAAAAACAGTCGCAGATGTTTTATCAAAAACAGGTATCAGTGTTCTTCTCTCATCAAGAGATGTTCCCACCCCTGTTATTGCGTTTTATATAGTAAGGGAAAAATGTGCAGGAGGAGTGAATATTACTGCAAGTCATAATCCGGCATATTATAGCGGAATAAAGTTTTCATCTTCTTACGGAGGTCCTGCGCCTGTTGAGGTTACATCTGAGATTGAAACAAGAATCACACAACAAACATATATATCTGAATGTGCGACACCTTCTACTGTTAAACAGGTTGAAATGGGAAAAGCGTATATCAGGCATCTTCATACTGTTATAGATGTTTCTGCAATAAGAAAAGCACATTTAAAAATCGGTGTGGACTGCCTTTACGGGACAGCCAGGGGGTATCTTGATAGATTTGTAGAAGGTTCAGGTTGTAGGGCCACTGTTATTCACAGTTATCCGGACCCGATGTTTGGAGGAAAACGACCAGAGCCTGATGCAGAAAGTCTGTTTGAACTTTGTTCAATTGTTAAAAATAAAAAACTTATTGCAGGACTTGCCACAGATGGGGATGCCGACAGGTTTGGTATAGTTGATAGAGACGGAACACTTCTGACCGCAAATCAGGTAATATGTCTTGTGCTTGAGCACCTTATTTTAACAAGGCTGCCTAAATGGAGAAAAAAAATAAAATGTGTGGCAAGGACACTTGCAACAACACATATGATAGATGCAATTGCTCAATATAACGGACTTTGTGTTTATGAGACACCCGTGGGTTTTAAGTATATCGGTGAAAGACTAAAACAAGGAGATTGTATTTTAGGGGGTGAGGAGTCGGGAGGACTTTCAATATATAAACACCTGCCTGAAAAAGACGGGATTCTTGCCAATCTTCTGATACTTGAGATGATTGCCATAAAAAGAAAAAGCCCAAAACAGATACTTCAGAAACTGTATAAAAAATATGGGACATTTCTTACAAAAAGGGTTGATATTTATTTGAACCCGTCCTATAGTTTTAAGGTTCTGGAAAAACTTTCAGGATCTGATGTAAGAGAATTTGCAGGTAAAAAGGTAATAAAAATAAACAGGATAGACGGTGTAAAGATTTTGCTCGAAGATAATTCCTGGGCAATGTTCAGAGTATCGGGGACAGAGCCTGTTGTGAGGTGTTATTATGAGGCGGATTCAAAATCGGGCCTTCAAAAATTAGAACAATCCGGAAGGCTCTTTATAGGGGGGAATAATGAATAAAATGTATGTATGTTTAATAATGTGTATCTTTATCCTTTGTGGTTGCGGGATGGAGGGTTTGCAATTTTTTAATAAATCATCAACAGAAGAAAAGGTGTTGTCAGCAGATAAGGATTTTAAGGACGTGCTTGATAAAAAGAAAGATGTTGATGAAAGAGTAAGATATAGAAGAGAAGAATATCAAAACGAAAAAAGAAAATTGCAAGATAAAATAAAGGATATTCAGGCACAAATAGTGATGGAGAAAAAACAGGCTGATATGGATATAAAAAGTATAAAAGCAGAAATTGACCCTTACAGGCAGAAAATAAATGAACAAATAAAAGATGCAGTGGCACAGACCAAATATGTGAGGGACAATATAAAAAGACATAAACAGGCAATAGAAGCACTGGAAAGACTGAATGGAAAATCTGATATTAAATCTGAAAAATGGGGTGAGGAATTGTTGAATTTAAGGAAAAGTCTCTCATCTGAGGAGATGACACTTTCACAATTAAATGAAAAGATTAACCTGTTGAAAATGAAAAGTGGATTGTTAAGGCGGTAACCCATACCTTATTTGCGAGGTTGAGCAGGGGGGTTGGGTTACAAAGAATTGTATGAAAAAATATGTTTTCGGAGTTGACATAGGTGGCACAAAAACAGATGTTGGACTTATAACACTGAACGGTTCAGTAGTTGAAAAAATAAGGTGGAACACCTTTAAAGTAGGGGGATGGAAGGCTAATATTACAAATATAATAGATGTAATAAATAATTTGCATAAAAAACATATTAAAAAAAAGGACAGGATAATGGGTATAGGTATAGGAGCGCCCGGTCCTATGGATTTTGAAAAGGGGATGATACTTTCTCCACCCAATATGTTCGGATGGGATTATGTTCCTTTTGTTGACTGTTTAAAGAAAAAAATTAAACTCCCTACAATTATGGACAATGATGCAAATGCAGCCGGACTTGGTGAAAATATATTTGGTGCAGGAATTGGGGCAAACAGCCTTTTTTATTTTACAGTAAGTACCGGGATAGGTGGTGGACTTATAATAGATAAAAAGATTCATCATGGCTTTACCTTTGATGCGGCAGAAATAGGTCACATGACGGTTAACCTCGAAGGGCCTGTGTGCAATTGCGGGAAGGTTGGATGCCTTGAGATGTACTCAAGCGGAACATCTATTGCAAGATTTGCGCGCCAGATGGTACGACCCACTTTTCGTAGGCGCCTCGATTCTAAGATATTAAAGATTGCAGGCATACGGGAAAACATCAGTACAAAAGTTGTTGCAGAAGCTGCAATGTTAGGTGACAAGACGGCAAGGTATGTTATTGAGCAGGCCGCATACTATTTAGGGTTTGCAACATCAGCAGTTATACAGATTGTCAATCCGGAGGTTGTGGTTTTTGGAGGAAGCGTTATGAAGATGGGTGCGCTTTTTTTAAAACCCCTGAAAGATAGCGTTAAAAAATTCACATGGAAAAGGCCATTTGAATCCTGCAAGATTTTAAGGGCAAAATTAGGTGATGACACAGGTGTTCTCGGAGCGGCAAGTTTAGTTATAAGCAAAACACCTAGGTAAGTAGACTACTGCCTGTAGGGCGCCACCAAGGTATAAACAATTTCCAATTTTCACATCACAAATAAATTCAAAACATAATCCACGCCCCATCTGAAGGATACCCTGGTGCCCGGGGTTCCAGTCGCCAGTCCCCCACCTTGACTCCTACTTCCTACCTACTATCTACTGCCTACTACCTACTACCTCCTGCCTCTTATGCCTGTCACCTTGTCATCTGTTTTCTTTATCTTCTTTTCAAAAAATTATAATACCCGCTTAATTTTATGCGGAACGATGGCCCTATCTTATTTCTTTCTGTTATTTTTATTCTTCGGACAGAAAATATATCAGCTCTTTTTCCTCTTACTTTTGTTGCACAGGCAAGCATATAACCTGCCTTTTTTACTTCATTTTTTATGTCTTCGTTAAATGCCCCAAAGGGATAGCAGAAAAAATCTATTTTTGTGTCTAATATACTTTCTAAATCTGACTTTGAGGTTTTGACCTGATATTTTACCTCTTGAGCTGTTAAGTCTGTAAGTGCCATATGATGGACAGTATGGCTTCCTATTATTACAAGTCCGCTTTCATGGAGCTCTTTTAATTTTTCTTTCCCTATATAACTTATATTATTA
>BBPG01000963.1_pt2 | contig 18143 bp, 12 predicted proteins | sample 1343651 | NCBI WGS metagenome assembly BBPG01 (sample SAMD00019091, study PRJDB2971) | groundwater metagenome | biome: freshwater biome; feature: mineral spring; material: ground water | place: USA: CA, Sonoma | collected 2012-06 | depth surface m | reverse complement strand
TTTTCTATGCGGGTTCAGTGAATACTTACCTAGATTTGATTGAAGACTACTTTAATCAGGGCCACGGTGTTTATATTTGGGGAGATAATGACCCTTACTATGTTGACGCAAACAAAGTGGCACTCCGATTGTTCGGCATTACGATGTCTGGTAATAGCCCTGGGGCGCAAGTAGTATCTCTGTGTGAAAAAGGTAAAAGTATCGGAGTCGTTCCAAATCACCTGATCAGTACGGGTGTTGTCAACATATTTGAAGGAAGGACAATTGCTGAGGTGCAGACTTCCGATGAGGTTGAGCCTCTTATATTTGGTTCTGACGGAAAAGTGGTGGCGGCTTGTTATGATGATGATGGCAAAAGAGCAATCATCGACGGCGGTTTTACTCGGTTATATTGCGACTGGGAATCAGCTGGAACAGATCGTTACATCGTAAACGCGGCAGCCTGGTTGGTGAATCTTGAGCGGTTCGCCAAGAAGCAACCGCAAAGCGATAGCAAAGATAATAACCAGACTTCTGGCATCGAGCGTGAAGTCGAGGCTTGGGATGATTAGGAGGTGTAGGCTTTGGCAATATCAGTAGGCATAGATTTGGGAACAACCTTTTCCGCAGTGGCGTACATAGACCATCAGACCAAGCTGCCGAAAATCGTCCCAAACCGCGAAGGCAATAGAATAACCCCGTCCGTCATTCAGTTTGTTGATGGACAGCCAATCTTTGGCTCCGAAGCGGAAAGCGCTTTTAATGCGGGCGAGCCTGGTTGTGCTGCAACCTTCAAACGAGGAATGGGTAAAACAGAGACCTACTGCGTTATAGATGGAAAACCATATACCGCTGAAGAATTATCCGCATTGTTGCTCCGCCACTTGAAAGAAGAAGCGGAAGCAGAACTTGGTGACACAATTAAAGATGCGGTCATTACCGTCCCCGCCTATTTCTACTCAACAGAGCGGGAGGCAACTGTCCGTGCGGCTACCGCAGCGGGCATAAAAGTCAAGAAGATAATTGACGAACCAAACGCTGCGGCAATGGCATATGGTCTTAATAATTGGCGGGAAAACGCGCTCATTCTTGTTTGCGACCTTGGTGGCGGCACATTCGATGTGACGTTGACCCGGATGGGACGTAATGGAGATTTGTCGACAATTACAACACGTGGTGACCACTTGCTTGGAGGACGTGATTGGGATGACCGAATAGAGCTACTGCTTTTGCACAAGTTCGCGGAAGAGACGGGCGTGGACATACGCTCGGATACCGCAACAAAAACGATGATCCGAGGTATGACCGAGGGGATAAAAAAGCAGTTATCCGCCATGCAATCAGCAAAAGCTACTGCGTTAATACCGGATTTTGGCTCTGCGACTGTTGTCGTCACGCGAACCGAGTTTGAAGAAAACTCTACAGATTTGCTTGACAGAACAGGCGCGCTCTGTCAAGCGGTACTCACTGAAGCAGGACTTAGCCCCCGTGATGTGACCGATGTATTATTGGTCGGCGGTTCGACACGGATGCCGCAGGTATCGCAATACATTCTCCGTATGTGTGGCAAAAAGCCAATTACCCATGTAAACCCCGATGAAGCGGTCGCTTTAGGCGCCGCAATACAGTCAACTAAAGAGAATGAATCCTATGCCGCGCTTTCAATGCAAGTAATGACCGATGGTAAAAAAGTTACCGACCGCAGAGGATCGGGATTAAGTTCACATATGAGCGTTAAACCTTCGCAAAAGCTCTCAAGCCTCGGTTTGCTTACATTAAGGGAAACGACTGCGCATGCAATGGGTATCATTGCTGTCAGTACAGATACCACAAAGTATATCAATGATATTATTATCCCCGCCAATCATCCTCGCCCCGTTCGTGTCGCTAAGGCGTTTGCTTTTTACACCTCTGCTCGTGGCATAAATGAAATGGAGATTTATGTGCTGCAAGGAGATAAAGAGAATCCGCTTGACAACCTTATTCCATATAAATATGTAGTATCAGGTATTCGGCACATAAAAGAACAGAAGGGCAAAACGACCATTAAGGTACAGTACAGCTACGACAATAACGGCATTATCCACGTTCAGGCAAGGCAAGAGGATGACCGCATTGATTTGCCTATCCGAAAAGAATCCGTGCCAGACAATATGTCAAAGTACGCGCTTTCTTTTGACCCTAACGAGTTCTTAAGGCCGGAACCATTAAAAGTTGTTATGGCTGTAGACGTTTCCGGTAGTATGTCTGGAGCGCCACTGAGTGATGCCCAAGGCGCTATGTGCGACTTCGTTCGTCAGATGGACTTTTCATATACGCAAGTTAGTTTTCTTGCGGTTTCTGACAGTACCGCTGTTGTGACAAAGCTAACGGATAATGAAGATACATGTATTCGAGCTATTCAGTCAATTACTTGTGGTCAAACGGGGTATGGCAACGCGGCGCATCCGTTTGCAGAAATAAAGAGTATGCTCGAAAACGAAGATGGGCGTCTTTTTGCAATCATCTTAGCGGATGGAGTATGGAGTTATCAAGATGCTGCGGTTACTGCCGCGAAACAGTGCAATGCTGTAGGGATTGAAACTGCGGCTATTGGTTTTGACGGCGCCGATGAAACGTTTCTCAGAGACATATCTTCTGAAGACGCGAATGCGCTACTCGTATCGCAATCACAGTTGACAAATGCTTTCGGAACCATAGCGCAGAGTTTGGGTGGCGGTACTGCGAAAAGCGGATACGACAACATAGCGGCTGATGCCGACACATGGGCTGACTGAGAGGTGGGATATTTTGACCGGCTACGAGTTATTTGAGTTGATAGGTCTGTCTTTTGACCCGCCTGAAAAGGCGGCAAAGAAGGTGTCTGCCGCAATTGATAAAGCCAAAAAAGAGCTTAGCGGGGCTCTTGGCACTGCCACACAACAATTAGAGCGCGATGAAATTAATGCAAAACTCTCCTTTTTGGAGACAACTTCCACCGCTATCTTTAGCAATGACGGTAAACTGACGTCCGCATATGAAGAGTTGGCGAAAGCAAGAACAAAACAAGAAATCGAAAATCTTACTGCAACAGTTACGCTGCTTAGTCAATCGTCCTCTCGTTGGTATACCGAAGGAACACTTCGTATTCATAGACAGAAGACTAAACTATCTAAGGAGAATGTTGAAAAAGTTTTTATTGACGCTGGGTTTAAGAAGTCTGAGATTGACCCTCTCAAGGCTTTGCCGAAATTTCCGACCAACGCGGATAAAACGTTTGCGGAACTTGAGGTGCTGCGGGAATCGAAAGACCCCAACCCTAATGGCCCCGACCTAACGCTGGCAACAGATTTTTATGCTTTTGCAGCATACTTGGTTGGCGAACCGGAAAATGCGGCCGAATACCGTAGCAAGTCAACGCCCGAATTGGCGACGTTACTGGACGGCTTTGCTAAAAGGCTCGCCACGCGGAATGATAATCTGGGAAAGTTATGCGCTTCTTTGGCTACTGCAGGCAAATCTTATGTTTTCAATTCCGAAGATAACCGTCAAGCCTATGGAGCCTATTTGAAATATAGAACGCCATCTCTTACTCGTCTGTTCGCATCAATGGGACGCGTTTCAAAATCCGATTTGTTGGACGCAAGATTTGCCGAGGAGTGTATTAGGCAAATCTCCGATGTTTTTGGCAATTATGAGGTAGCCTTGGCGATTTACAACAGAGAGGCTGGATTGAAGGATGATCCTTATATCCCAGAGAAAGCGGCGTTCCACGTTAAGTGCCATCACTGCCAAAACCTGGTTGAGTTTGCCGATGTAACCGAAGCACAGAAAGTCAACAAATGTTCTCACTGTGGTAAGCCGCTCTATAAACAATGCAATAAATGCCACAAGAATGTACTTGCATCCCTCGATAAATGCCCGGAGTGTGGATTTGTGTTTGCGAGTACCGCCATGTTCGCAAAATACTTTGCGGCTGCAGAACAGGCATTCCGCAAGAGCGACTTTGAATCAGCGCGCAGTTTTCTATTCCAGGCGCAGTCCGCTGACCCTGGCGAGAAATCCAGAACGGACGAATTGGCCGCGCGCATCACCGCGGAAGAAAAGAGGTATGAGAAACCAGTCAATGATTTGCGTAAATTGATCGCCGACAAGATGTTTGAGAGAGCATTTGAGGCGATAGCAGACATCATCGGAAAGTTTCCCGGACTCAATGTATCCGCTTTTGAAACGCAGATTAATGCCGCGCTCTCTCAAGCGCGCACGGCGTTTGCCAACGCGAAGAAACTTTCACCATCCAAGCAGGCGGATGAGTGCTTGGAAATCTTGCGGGACTGTGTTGACTTCAAGCCTGCAATCAGCTATTTACAGGCTACATCGCCCGAGACTTGCAAGAGTTTTGCCATTGGTATTGATAGTTCCGCCGGATGCGCGAATATAAGCTGGTCACGCTCATCTGAGCAGGGAATAAGCTACAGGCTTGTTCGCAAGCAAGGCAAGGAAACGCCAGCGAACGAAAAGGATGGCGAAGTGTTGATTGACGACGTCAAAGAGACATCCTACCGGGATAAATCTATATTTCCGGGGCAATCGTGCAGCTATGCTGTCTTTGCGATAAGGTTTGGTGTATTTTCCGCCGCGACTGGGAAAACCGTCATTCTTCTTGCGGATGTTACTGATCCCCACGCCGAGCAGATGGATATGACTGTCCGTCTCACTTGGAACACACCAAAAAACTGCACGGGTGTCACCATCCGCCGAACACATAATGGAAAAGAAACTGTACTTACCAATAGTGCCCACGGCAGTTTTGAAGATAAGGATGTTCTATACGGGACTGCGTACTCTTATAAATTGTGCGCTAACTACGCTAATCTGCCTGCGAGCCAAGGAGTAGACATTGTTATTACCCCTATGCTAAAGATTGATTCCTTCACGATATCCGTAAAACAGCTTAAGGAAAATAGATACAAGGTTTCTTGGAGTATTAATCGGAACGGGATCGACTTAAGGGTATTAGTTAACGAAAAGCAAGTGCGCGAATTGAAGTCTGATGCCGGTAGTTGTGATTTGGAATTGGTTGCGGATGGCTTCCATACAATTACCGTGCTGGCATATTCGGGCGGTAGCTGGTTGCGAAGCGACAACAGTCCGCAAGTTAACACGTATTCACCGTGTTCTATCGACAAAGCGGCTTCACATTTCCATGAGGATGCAATCGTTGATTTGCAGGAATCCGCATATAGCATAGAGCTTCATCTTAAGATCGGCGGTGTTATTCCCCCGAATGTTGTTGGCTTTTACTATGCGGTTAGGACTGGCGCTTCTCAAAATCGATGGCCAACTACGGGGGAAATTGGCAAAACGAATGATATTCATAGGATTGGGATTGCGACCTACAATAAAAGCGGAGAAATACTGTATACAGAAACCGCCCGTGAAGAAAGCGCTTATTACGTTTCGCTCTTTACTATTTACAATATGGGTGGAAAAGAAATTGTGTCAAACCCCAAACCATGCCGCTTTGATCGACCTTTAGCAGCAGACTTGTTTTGGAAGGTCAATAAGAGCCTACTTGATAGGTTGAGGCTATCAATTGAGGCTATTAGCAACCGACCAATGGCACGGATACCCGAATTGGTGCTATGCGCATGTGCGGATAACCAGCATCTGCTCTACTATAGCGACCCCAAAGCGGTGCGACTCCTGACAATCCCCGAAACCGACTTGGACCCGCCGCAAAAAGTGTATAGGAACAGTTATGATGTAAAGGCAGATTTATCCGCTAAGCAATTGAAAGGTACGAAGTTTTTCTTCTTTGAAGTCGCACCCATTGCCAGCGAAAATTTCACACTTCGTTGGACAAAAGGATTTACAGGAAAGGTATAGGTGAGAAATATGGCGAAATTTACATGCCCGTTTTGCATTCGTGAGTACGCCAAGAGCAAAGTGCTGTATGTCTGCCCTGATTGCGGAGAAGCTACTGCTCCGAAAACTTTTGAAAGAGAGCCTATTAAATGCAAAAGTGCAAGTTGCGGAGGCTTGGCTACTCTGCGCAAATGCCCAAACTGTGGTCAAGTTATCCCAAAAATGGCTCTTGAGACGCCGAACCTACCTTTCAGCATTGTCGGCGTATCAAACTCCGGCAAGACGAATTATATAACCGTCATGCTCCATGAATTGGGGCGGTCGCCTGGTCTTCGAATCGCTTTAGGACATCAGACCATGGAAACCCTTGACCGACAGAACGAAAATTACAAGCGGATATATGAAGAGCATACCCGTCCCGAAAGTACGCAGTCCGGGGAAAATATGCCCCAAATATGGTACATTAAAAATCTGCAAAAGAAGCGCGGTAATGATGTGCCTACATACACGTTTACGGTATTTGACGGTGCTGGTGAAGATCATGAGCACAATCTCGACCCTTCATCGACCGTATGTAGATATATCAACGCATCTAAGGCAATCATCCTTGCCATCGACCCTCTTGTTCTGTCCAAAATTAGAAAAGGCGGTGTTGTTGACCGCGAGGTCATGATGAATTCGCTTGGTGGGTATGAAGGGGAAACGAAGAACGCCGAGGATGTTATCAACAGCGTTGCTACATATATCAAAGCGGCAAGAGGGATAAAATCCACTAAAATGCTGGATATCCCTGTCGCTGCTGTATTGACCAAATTCGACACGATTCTCAATCATAAGTCGTTCGGTCCGCAAGCTCTTATCAGAGGGAAGAGCTTGAACATCCGCAATGGAAAAGTAGATACGACCGAAATAAAGCAGGTTGATGGTGAAATTCGCAATTGGCTCTATAAAATCGGAGAAGGCGCGTTTATCTCCGCTTTGGAGTCGCATTTCAAGGAGTTCTATTTCTTTGGTGTATCAAGTTATGGACAGCCACCAAAAGATGCGTATACTCTGGCAGACGACATCCGGCCGCACCGGGTTTTAGACCCGATGCTGTGGCTCTTTAATAAAGCTAAGTTCATTGATTGAAAGGATGAACGGGCATGTATTCCGAACTGATTTACACGCGCTGTCGGCATGGTATTGACATATTATCAGGGAGACCTATATCCAGCGATGGATTCAAGGTCTATTCTTGCTCGTCATCACTTATGGAGGGCAGCAACACGGACTTGCAGTTTTTGTTCAATTCTGCACAGGGAAAACAACCCTATAATGACCCTGCTTTTATGGACGATGCTTATTTGTACTTCGTCCCAGACAATGGTGACGCTTTTATGGTTAACTTTCACCCCATTCCGTATGACGCGACCGCTAAGGGCGATTACTCCCACCGCGCTGGTAACTTTGTAAACCAAATTCTTGTCGGTGATTATTCAGGCTTTTATCCGTTTGAATTATTCAAAGATACTGCTGTTTGGAATGCGAAGGCGCGTGGTGAGGCGTTCTATTATGAGAACGCACCTACGGCTCTACCCGCTCGTAGTGATATTGGCGATCCTGTGGGACAAATCAATATTGACGACCTTGCGGCATTCATTTCGGATGGGCGCCAGGATGCTTTGATGGCGGCTGTTTCGTTCTTGATTTCCCAGTATGAACTTCCTGCGGAAAGCAGAAAGTTCCTCGTGATCCGCGATGAGTCTTCTGAGAATATTGAATTGTGGATTGCCGCGATTGAACACGCATTTTCTCCGCGCATTGCTGCCGCCGTTCCGTTTGCAACACGGTTGGATAAGTTCGCCACGGCCAATCGCTACACAGTTAATCAATTGGGAGTATATCAAACTCAAATCAACCTTCAAGACCCGAATCAGAAACAGCGTTATCGCGCCATGATTGTCGGCGTTGATGAGCGGGACAAGACAAACACGGCTGCAGCACGTCCTCTTGCCAACTCACCGTTTGTGCTGCTTGACGGCAAAGAAAAGCACGCGGCATATGAAGCGGATACTTCGCATCGTTACTATCGTCTCATATCTGCTTTTGATGATGCCCATCAGACCTTCTGCCGAGAGTTCCTGCAAATGTTAGACATCAATGTGCCGAGTTCTGAAATTTACCGCTTGTATGACATTTACATGGCCCTGGAGAATTCCGCGCCGCTCCCGAATGCCGATACAATGGCAGAAATGCTCGCCGTTCTCAGCAAGTACAGAGTATTTGCTTGCTCAAGGCTCAGGAATTTGTACAATCACGTCACGGATGATCTGCCGCGCTTTTTACAGGAAAACCTTTACAGCGCATTGCATATAATCAAATGGCTGCAAACGGTAGCTCAAATAGTCGGAGACCATACCGCTTCTGAGCGGCTAACTGAGATCGTATGCAAGGTGTTCGCAGAGCAAGTTTTTAGAAAGTCGGATTCCGAGGGAACCTTCGGATTTTGGGAAAGTATTAAAAACAGCGAATTTGCTTCCAGAGTGGCTGGTTATATTGTAGCACCGGCAACGCTTCAAAATTATGGTGCCCAATTACAGCAGTTCAGGAAGTCTGATGCCATTACTTTCGTACTCATCTATATCGAGTGCGCGGCGTTTATAGGGACTGTCAGCAAGCAGGATATGAAGACTATCGTTGATTATGGGTTGAAAGTCTGTGAAAGTGAAAACGATGCAAAGTCTGCACGGAAAATCCTCGGCGCTCTATCTCAAAGCAGGCAAATTACTGCTCAAGATATGTTGCTCTCCATTGCGCGAGAAGCGAATAAGGGATACGCGGAGTTCATTGTTAAACTGCTTATTGAAGCCGATAAGTCAATCATAGCTACGGATTCTTCCATGTGGACCTTCTTTAAAAAACTCGGTGCCGAAGGGATGGAACACTTATTTATAGCCGTCTTGAAATACCGCATCGATACTTTGATCAGACCCGCTGAAATCGAACAGTTCGTGAAGCTGATTAATAGAGTTCAGCCTTTGAGCCGACAGGATTTAGCCGAGATATTTGAGGGGCTTGACGCCAAACTTGTCATTGGCGAAAAAGGCAGTTCAAATGCCGCATTAACCATCCAGCAAGAAAAGCCAGAAGAAGCAAGATGCTCAAAGTCGGCTCACCTATATGCACTTGAAGTCCTGAGTGACAGGCGCAAGAGATCGGAATTTACAAGTATTTATAATACCCTCATTCAGCAAGGCTTCCCCATTGAAACCAACCAAGACTACATCCGAACCTTGACTGAGAGACTCTTGAAAGCGCAGATGGAGCCAAAAGAACTGGACTATATCATTCAGTTGTTTTCCCGTGTTCCGAAGTATATAGCGGAACTTGTCAGCGCGATCCTTGGAATGACAACTCCTAAGCGGAACGATGAGTGGAATGTTCTGATAGCTGTTGCCGCGAAGATACGCAACCAAGCTACCGACACCGCCATCATTGAGGAATGCGCCAAACTTCATAAGGGTGAGAAGGCTTTAGCGCAGTTTAGCGATATGTTGGATTCAAGGGAGTCGCTCGATTATTTCAGACGCGTCGCCGACAAGGCAAAGGAAATAATCCGTTCACGAAAACCGCAGTCTGGCTTTAGAAGACTGTTTGGCGGAGCGTTCTCCGAGGACGATTCTGATAACGATAACCGTCGGAAAAAATGGTAATAGTTTCTAATTATCTCGGATGTAATCCTCAGCACAAGGAGGAGCAGATATGGGATATTTAATTCTTGCAATATTGGTCATAGTCGTAATCTACCTTTTGGTTTATGTCATCGCGTCGATATCTGGCATCCTATCAGTTGCGGCGCTGATTATAGGCGTTGGATATGCATTTATTGTTTCTATAATGAGCTTTTTTAAGTCATTAGTTGAGCATAAAAGCCCTTACACGACCTATGTAGATAAAAATCCTGATAATTCATCCGGGGTTCGGCGCAGCTATTTCCTCGGTCCGGGATATCATCAGATAAGCGTCACAGTTAAGGATGCTTTTGCCGAACAAAAAAGGCGTGTTGACGATCTGACAACATGTATGGATGGAGCTAAAGCCAAGCTGTCGGGAAAATGGTACATTTTGATGTGGGTATGGTTGTTTTATTTTATAGCATATCTTTGTACCTTTGTGCTTGGATTTACATGGATGGCTGTATTTTCAACAATCCTTTTTTCGGTCATTTTTGTTGGCATGTGTGTATTTTATGTTTTCTTCACACTATTGTGGGGTATAGACCGCCTTATATTGGCCGCAAAATCAGTTCAAAGTCGATGTGCTCATTGCAAAAGAGTATCTGTTGTTCCTGTTTTCATCTGTTCAAACTGCGGGATGGAACAAAGAAAGCTAACGCCGGGGCCTTATGGCATATTTCATAGAAAATGCGTATGTGAAGAACAATTACCAACCACATTTATCAACGGACGATCATTATTAAAAGCAGCATGCCCCTTCTGTGCTGCAGACCTTGAAGCGAGTGACGCGCGCCAATTTGGGATACAGCTTGTCGGCGGTGTCAGCACTGGCAAGACAACTTTTCTTGCAGCATTCTGGCATGAGTATTTGGAACGAGTGAAACGGATGCCAGGGGTTTCCATCACCGCATCGCCCGAATATGCCTTTGCGGAACTGGAATATTGGTTTAAAAACGGCGACAGTTCCGCCACGACCGAAACCAACGCGAATATGTATAGCTTAATTCATAAATATGGGGATAAAACGCCGATTCAAATGACCATTTACGATATTGCTGGTGAGGCGTTCACCTCGTTGGCAAACGATATCCAGCAACAGCAGTTTCAATACTGCGAGGGAATTGTCTTTGTTATAGACCCGACGGCTAACCCCGTACATGTTTCGGAAACGGTGTCCAGTTTTATTCATGAGTTCGTGGGACTCAAAGGCAGCCACTCTATGAAAACGTCGGATGTGCCGGTTGCCGTTATGATTACAAAAGCAGATTTACACAAGAGAGATATCGGTTTACCTAAGATCAGAGCCACATTCGCATCCAGCGCACAGAAGTATGCCGATACCGACGGCAATACCAGCCTTGAACTCGTGAGGAACGGGATGTGCAGAGACTTTTTAGAAGACCACGGCTTTGGCAATGCAGTAAATCTGATAGATGCGGAGTTCAGCAGAGTGCAGTATTACGCCGTTAGCGCGATGGGACATCCCGCAACCGCTGGTCAGAAATACGAGTCATGGGGAGTTTTAGAACCGATAGCATGGCTTATGCAACAGCAAGGCGAGGTTTTTCAAGACGTCGTATCTTGGCTTTAATAGAGAACGGAGGGACACTCAATGACCAGAGACGAACTTTATCGAAAGCAGGAGTCGGGAGAACTGCACTGGGAGCGGTGCTCCGCTAAAGAGGAAACCGTAAATCCCAACTATATCATAGTTGATAAGGAGTGGAATTCCGACCACCCTAAATTTTGGAGCCACCACGGGCGTACAAAAGATGAGTACATGGATTATGTCAGCTCCGGGAAAGCGGACAACGCTAAGCCGCCGGAAGTTTATAAATGCGGTAACAAGTATATCTTGGTCGATGATGGCAACCACCGAGTTGCGGTTTCAAAAGAACTAAACCGGCCGATAAAAGTCAATGTCACCGGCGAGTATATGGAGCAGTCGCAGGATGCAGAAGAAAGTATGGAAGCGGATAACGAAGAAGAGATGAGTATGTAAGGCTTGCTCTACTCAAGTAGACTCTCAGAAACCAGCCCATAAAAAGTAGCATATAGGGAATTCCGGGAAGATGCACCGTCGCCAATCGCTCTTTAACAGCTTCATGTGGCAATAAACCTCACCTTTTCCAAAATGTCTGCATAAAAACGAACTTGCTTTTCGTGCTCAGGAAGAAAAGAAAACAACTTCTGCTCCAATCACTCCTAAAACTGAACATGATGTCGCCAGTATCCCAGCATAAACATTATCACTCCGCTCATCGTCTAAAGACAAAAAATGTCTTCAAGCTGATTGTTGCGGGCTTCTGAACTTGTCAATTTACTTGAAATTGCCATGCGAAGCTGCGGAGAAATTCTGGAGGAAAAGTAAAAGCATCCAGGCCGAAATGCGGCATGGAGACTTGGTTACGAGTTTCCGAAAATAAGGAGGATCACAATGAACAAATTTGGTTATGTAATGGCTACCAAGATGCTGGTCGATAACAAGCGCAAGGTGCGTTTTATGTATCGCGAAGAGCCGTCTAACGAGCAGGATAGCGGCTGGCGGTTTTTCTGCGGCGATGAAGACCAGGATTACACCGACAACCCAGATAATATAGCAATTTATAACATAGACACGATTATTGCCATTGATAAAAGCATCACGCCTTACTTGAATTCAGCAAAAGGTACCGCGCTGGAGCGTGAAAATGAGAATAGCATGTTCACTGTTTCTAAAGACTTCTCCTTTGGTGAGGAGGGTGAATAGCTTTGGGGCTTAACAGACCATTTATCCGCAAGGAAGTCCGTGAGGAAGTTGAGCGCCGAGCCGCCAAAAACGAAGAGGGGCAGTTTCTGGATGCGAATACAGGGAAACCAATACAAGGGAAGTATGACCTAGGGCATATTCCCGGTCATGAACATCGCCGCGAGGTGCAAAAAGCCGAAGAAGAAGGCTTGACTCAGGAAGAGTTTAACGACAGGATGAATAACCCTGACCTGTATCAAGTGGAAGACCCCAGCGAGAACCGTTCGCATGCTCATGAGATGCCAGATAATGAACCAAGTGAGGCGGAAGAGGCTGAGCAAGAAATGTAAGCCATAGGAAAGGAGGTTTTTGCAGTTGACCCAGATAGCATCTTCTTACTGGTTTGAAGAAATTAGAGATGCTCTTGACGAGATAGGGGGATTTTTAGGGGGCATCATTCAGTACATAACTAATTTTTTCAATACCCTGCCTTCCTTTGTGAGGACGGTATTCTTCTTCCTGCTGTTTTTCACTGTGACTGGTATTTTGCTGAGCCATGCCATTGCGGTTTATAAGATTAGGCGCGAGTGGATGCCAAAACCGGACAGCAAGCTCATGTTCAGCTATTTCTGCGGCACGGGATCATTTCAACGCAAACTAATCTATCAAGAAGCGCACAAACTGCTCCGCAACAAGACATGGTCATGGGTCAGCATCGCGGGGTTGGCATGGCGGCTCGGTAACTATACCCATCCCTCAAAAATGCTGATGTTTGCCTGCTCCTTGCTTTACCTTCCTATGGCGATTTTCGGGTTTGTTGAGATGGTTCTGCGGGACATCATCGGAACTGTTTGGTTGCTTTGCGCCAGTCTGGCGCACCGCCTGATTTTGTTCGTCCTACGGTGGATTTCGTACTTACTAATTCCATTATGGCAATTAGCCGACAGATTCAAGAGAGTTGAGCATCATTGCCCGCATTGTTACAATACCTTTAATCTGCCGGAATTCAAGTGCCCGTATTGCGGAAGCATCCATAAGGCACTAATTCCCAGTCGTTGCGGTATTCTTTTCGCGCGCTGTGAGTGCGGACGTTTTCTACCCAGCACTTTATTCACTGGGCGCTCAAATCTTGACCCCGTCTGCCCTAAGTGTGATGGCGACCTCGTGGCAACAAACGCGAAACAGTTCTCAATCCAATTGATTGGGGGAAATACTTCTGGTAAAACCGCGTTTTTATCCGCGTTTCAACATTTGTATCTAAACAACAATATCGGCAAACTGTCTATTCACGGGGAACCTCGTTCTGACTTTGAGAAGATGGAAGAAATGTTCAAAAGAGGCACAACTGAGCCTTCATCTTCCGCCACAGCTAAAACTTACAACTTGGTACACAGGTATGGACGTAGCGCAAGAAATAATTTGGTTGTTCACGATATCCCTGACGAAGTGATACTAAGCGGTGATTACGAAAGAAATCCGCTCTATTTCGGTTATTCCGACGGTATCATAATTATGATTGACCCGCTAAGTGTCGCTTCGGTTCGTGAAAGATGCTTGAAATCCGGGAACAACAAGGCTGTTGAGAATTATTCCCAAGACGATGCGGATACAATAATCGTTCGGTTTATTCATAAGTTTTCAGAGATTGTGGGACGTTCCGCGAGAAAAATGATTAATACCCCCGTAGCCGTGCTAATAAGCAAGACGGATGTAAAGGCAATAAAGCGCGAGGTCGGGTTACCGAAGATAAAGGCTACCTACAACGCTAATCCAAGTGCTTATCAAAACGACTTCGGAGTGGCTCGTGACGAAGTTTGCCGGGAATATCTGCTCAATCTTGGGTTAACCAACGCGCTCAACAACTTGGAAAGCGTATTCTCAAGTGTTCGCTATTTCCCAATCAGCGCTATTGGACACATATGCGAAGCTGGTAAACCGTTTGAGCCTTTCGGTGTGATGGAACCCATGACTTGGATTGCGAATGAAGCGCGGTCTGATCTTTATTCGTTATTGAAGAACACACAAGATTTTATTACGGTGGATGAGAAGGAAGATGCCTCGAAAGAACATCTGCTAAGCGAGCGTTACCAGCAGGCTGATATCCTATTGCAAAACTATCAGCTTGATGCGGCTCTAAAGATTTTTATTTCCTTAAAGGACTATCGCGATTCAGCTAAGCGTGTGGACGACATTAAAACACTCCGCTATCAGCAGGCCGAGAAGCTGCTTTCCACAAAACAATACATACAAGCGACAGACATATTCAAGACATTAGGCAAGTTCAAAGATGCGCCAGCCCGCAAGCTGAGTACGCGGTATCTTCATGCGGAAGCTTTGCTGGCAGATAAGGAGTACCAAGATGCATTGAGTATTTTTAAGGCATTAGGAAATTACAAAGACGCTTCTGCGAGAGCGTTGGATGTTCGATATCAGCAGGCGGAAGCGTTACTGGCACAGGAGGATTATATCGGCGTACTCACTATTTTTAGCGATTTGGGGAACTACAAAGACTCTGAACAACGAGTTGGCTCCTTGCTGACTGGACTGATTAAGCAGGGGCAAACAAAAGACCTCTCCTTCGGATCATATAAATGGCGTGTTTTAACTGTAAACGGCGGCAAGGCATTGTTGCTAACTGAAAACCTTATCGAAAACCGGGCATACCACACTGACCGAATAGACGTCACATGGGAGAACTGTACTCTTCTAAGATATTTGAACGGCGAATTCTATAATCAATTTAGCTCAAAAGAAAAAGCGATGATTACTTCGAGCAACATAGCAAACCCCAGCAACGGACAACATGGCACTGCTGGAGGCAACAGTACAACGGACAGTGTCTTCTTGCTGAATATAGACGAAGCGACTCATTTTTTTGCTAACAACGAAGATAGAATAGCGAAAAAATCTGGCAGTGAACAATCCGGCTGGTGGTGGCTTAGATCACCCGGTGGCAAGAACATCTATGCTGCAATTGTAGACGGTAACGGCAAAATCAGCGCTGGTGGAAACACGATAGACAATGCATCTGGCGGTTTGCGCCCGGCATTGTGGCTGAACCTGTAAGGAGGGAAGAATTATGAATGTACGAGAAACAACTCCCGTTACTCTTTCACTAATTGTGTTGATAATCGGCTTCAGTTTATTAATTCCCTTGATACAACGCTCTCTTCCCTACGAGGTGTGGCGCTTCTTCGAGGGGAGGTCCTACGCACTTTATTATATAGGCGGGTTTCATGCCTTTATGACTAAGGCCGCTGTGTGGCTCGTTATCATTGTGGGATTCATTGATGCGATATTGAAAAACCGAGCGGCACTCTCAATGTTGTCTTCCCTTAACATTCCAATAGCACTGGGGATACCTATTTTGATGTTAGTGTTCATCCCGGTTAGCGCCCATATTTTCTGGGGGCTGTTCTATGTCGCTGCGATTATTGGTGTGTACTGGACGTTTCGGAAGTTCATCGGCAACAACCATCCTGGCGGTCAGAAACTCATACCGTTTATCAAAGGGATTAAAGCGGGTGCCGGCTCGGGAAGCACTCATGTATCTGACCGTTATGCCGTCTTTGGAGTGTCGTTGTTCTTAGTTGCATTTTATGCGCTGTTGATTGTTTCGTTTGCCATCTATGTGATAGCCAACTGGAGCATGTTAACCTAATGGACTGGCTGCTCCAATAGTCAGGTTTGCAATTCATATTCGATTGAAGGCAAAAAAAGTGACCCACCATTGAGTATTTAGAGGAAATCTCTGGTAAAATTAAAATATGATTTTTAGAAATGGATGTGCCGTCTTTGGCTATCAGTTATAACAAGCTCTGGAAGCTGTTGATTGATAAAGGTATGAACAAAACGCAGTTGGGCAATGCCGCTGGCGTTAGTACCAGTACAATTTTAAAAATGGGAAAGAACGAGCAGATATCCATGGATTTTATGCTGAAGATTTGCAAAGTTCTTGATTGCGATATTGGAGATATCGTTGAGGTTAAGGAGAACAAAGACGCATAGGTGAGAGTATCGACTCCCGGGCCTATGACTCGTTAACAACGTGGAAAAGGCTAACTGCAGTGGTAATTACGCTCTCGCTGTGGGTTAATGAACAAAGGCTGACCTTATAACGTATCTTCTAATCCCAAAATGGCTGTATCCCATATAATTAAAGGGCACTGAAAAAGTCCGTTTGCAGTAATGCAGATGGGCTTTTTGCCCAAATATGGTATAATTATCATATAAGAAGATGTGCGGGGGGTAGCAAAAATGCTGATTAAAAATACTCAATTGAAACTTTCGCAGTACCGTAGCCTGTACGATATTGTTGTCCCGGAGAACCACTTTCTTCGGAAAGTTAAAGATAATATTGATTTCAGCTTTGTTAACCCAATGCTCAAGAAACAATATTGCGAAACTTTTGGGCGTCCCGCCAAAGAACCAGAAATGATGTTCAAGCTGATGTTTCTGAAGAAACTCAACGACCTGTCCGATGAACGCCTGATTTCACAGGCAACTACGGATATGGCTGTCAAATATTTTCTTGATTTAGACCCGGAAGACCCTATGATTGACCCAAGCCTGATGACGAAATTCCGAAAAACACGAATTACTGAAGACATATTGGAAGAAATGCTGAAAGAAACCATCCGTCAAGCAATCGAAAAGGGGTTGATTAAATCCACGGCGATAATCGTGGATTCCACGCACACAAACGCAGCGGCGCGTCCCAAAACCGTAACGCTAGTTTTGCGGGATTTGAGCAAGCAGCTACGCAAGGAAATCTATAGGGAAATGTATGATCTGACAGAAAAGTTCCCAGAGAAACCAAGCCGGACCGCCGAACTTTCCGAAGAAATCGAATACACGTACCGATTGCTCGAAAATATCGGTGCCGAAGTGTTAAAAAGCAATAACAGCAAGCTCATTCCGCTTTATAAGCGCATAAAAGAACTTTTGGACACCGATAAAATCCGTGAAATCCGTTCGAAGAACGATGAGGATGCCCACTTTGGGCATAAAACAGCAAACAGTACATTCTTTGGCTACAAAAGCCACCTAGCTATGACCGAAGAACGGATCATAACAGGCATTGAAGTCAGCCACGGCGGTGAATCGGATTGCAAACAACTTCCGACTTTACTCAGGAAATCTCAAAACAACGACGTTGAGATTAAAGAAATTATCGGCGATATGGCGTATGTCAGCGAAAATAACCTTAATATATGCGAAGAAAACGGCGTGACACTTTTCGCTAAAACGAACTCCGCTGTGGCGGCCGCAGCCGCCTCTGCGCTGGACGAAGGTTTTTCTTTCAACAAAGACGCTGGACTGCTGCAATGTCCGGCAGGGGAATTAGCTATGCGTGTTGAAAAAAGGGCTGCAGAGAATGGGAACACCTATTTGAAATATGTGTTTAGTAAAGTCAAGTGCCGGAAATGTTCGCTATGTGAGCAGTGCCGTGTTGGAAAGTCGAAAGCAAAAGATCGGAGTTACAACATCACCCAGCCGAACGAGAAAAACCGCCTAAGGCTTGAATTTGAATCCAGTGAAGCCTTCAGGAAACGGCTGAAAGTTCGGCACCGTATTGAAGAAAAGAACGGTGAAATGAAAGTGGCACACGGTCTTGGCAGGGCTGATTCCGTGGGCCTTGCCGCTATGCGCCTACAAACCTATTTCACGGCCTTTGTGGTTAATGTAAAAAGAATAGTAAAATTAAACGAAGTCAAAATGGCATAATGTTGCCATTGTTTTATTTTCAATACTTTTTTTGATGTTCAAATTGATTTTATGTGAATACATATCCGCCAAAAAAGCCACAACTTTATAAAAATGGTGGCTTTTTCAGTGCCCTTGCGAATAAAGGGCTTGCGGCCTTCATG
>BBPG01001005.1_pt1 | contig 18418 bp, 18 predicted proteins | sample 1343651 | NCBI WGS metagenome assembly BBPG01 (sample SAMD00019091, study PRJDB2971) | groundwater metagenome | biome: freshwater biome; feature: mineral spring; material: ground water | place: USA: CA, Sonoma | collected 2012-06 | depth surface m | reverse complement strand
AAAACAACAACTCACAGAGCCTTTCCAGCTCGCCTAAATCATGAAACTGGATTTCCAGCCTTCCTCCACTTTTACCAATCATTTTTACATGTACAGCTGTGCCACATACCTGTCGCAACCGGTCTTCCAAATCAGCAAGATAGCTATCTTTGTCTGGCTTTTTCTCCAGCTCGCTTCTTGCTTTCGGCAACTGGCTCGTCAGCCGTTCTGTTTCCCGGACGGACAGCCCCAGTTCAATTACTTTTCTGGCTGTATCAGCCTGTTTTTCCAAGGAGAGAGCGAGAATCGCCCGGGCATGTCCCTCGCTAAGACGACCGTCCACCACCTCGCGCCGAACTTCAGGGTGCAGAGCAAGTAGCCGCAAGATATTTGCCACCGCTGAACGGCTTTTCCCAATCCGCTCGGCCAACTGCTCTTGGGTGTAACCATACTCATCCAGCAGCCTCTTGTACGCTTCAGCCTCCTCCAGGGGATTCAAATCTTCCCGCTGCAGGTTTTCGATCAAGGCTATCTCCATCATTTCGCGATCCGAGAGCAGTTTTACCACCACAGGCACTTGTTCCAACCCGGCAATTCCTGCTGCTCGCAATCGTCTCTCCCCGGCCACCAATTCAAAGCCCTGGTTCGCAGGACGGACTATAAGCGGCTGCAAAATTCCGTGCTGCTCAACCGACCTAGCCAGCTCCGCCAACTTTTCTTCGTTAAACATTTTGCGTGGCTGATACGGATTAAGTTGGATTTGCTCTATCGGAAGCTCCAGCGCTTCCGCAACAGGTACGTCCTCAATTTCAGGAATTAGTGCCTGCAACCCCTTACCCAGCCGTTGCCTTACCATTAGCGATCACTTCCTTTGCCAACTGGATATACATTTCCGCTCCTTTGGAGCGCTCGTCATATGTAATGATTGGTTGCCCATGGCTCGGGGCCTCACTAAGTCGCACATTGCGCGGAATAACCGCTTTAAATACTTTGCTGCCAAAATATTTATGTACTTCCTCTGCCACCTGGGCTGCCAACTTAGTCCGGGCATCATACATAGTAAGCAAAACACCCTCGTAATCTAACTGACTGTTTAAATGTTTTTGCACCAGCTTAACCGTGTTTGTTAATTGACCAAGGCCCTCTAGTGCATAATACTCACACTGGATGGGCACTAAAACGCTGTCTGCCGCAGTGAGCGCGTTAATAGTTAACAGCCCAAGCGAAGGCGGGCAGTCAATGATCACATAATCATAATTCCTCCTCATCTCCTCTAAAACCCGACGCAGCCGCGCCTCGCGCGACATAGTAGGAACCAGTTCAATTTCAGCTCCTGCCAGTTGAATTGTAGCTGGCACCACCTCCACCCTCTCTAGCGGTGGCTTCAAAATAACTTTTTTGAGAGGAATGTCATTGATCAGCGCATCATAAATGCACATCTTGATATTTTTTTTCTCCAGCCCGATTCCGCTTGTAGCATTTCCCTGCGGGTCAATATCTAAAAGGAGGACCGATTTATCCTCCGCAGCCAAACAGGCGCTTAGGTTGACGGAGGTGGTCGTCTTGCCAACGCCTCCTTTTTGATTTGTCACCGCAATAACACGAGCCATTTTTCCACCCCGTTTCTGTGCAATACACTAAAGTATTCGCGCACTTGCTACCGTCTCCTGCCACAAAGAGATTTTTTTGTTAGCTGACGGCAAACGTTGTCGAAAAGTGAACTCGTTTCAGCTTTGCTGAAACGAGTTCACTTTCAAAGAGGTCTTTTCTCAGGAATCCCAGCCTTGCGCGGATATTTGGCCGGAGTCGTCCTTTCTTTTTTGATCAGGATCAGCTGACGCTGACCCATGTTTAGGGGGAGAGCATAGCGCCAAGCAGGCTCCTCCCGACCACCTAGCTCTATTAGAGCTGCCTCTGCCGCAGCCAACTCCGCGTCGCCGTCTGGACCTTTGTAGGCGACAAAGTATCCGCCTGGCTCCACAAAGGGTAAGCAAAGCTCACACAATACGCTTAGTCTTGCTACAGCCCGGGAAACAACCAACGGAAATCGCTCACGGTAAGCTTGATTGCGACCGAAATCTTCGGCCCGCCCGTGTAAAGCTGTTACCTGCCGAAGACCTAGCTCTCGAGCGACTTCCTGTAAAAAAGCCACCCGTTTAAGGGATGAATCCAGAAGCGTCAAAGAAATTTCCGGACAGACAATTTTCAACGGCAATCCAGGAAATCCAGCGCCACTACCTACATCAAGGAGAAGTCCGGTCAACTTCTTTCGCCAAGCTAGCAGCTCTAAGGAATCAAAAAAATGCTTAATAAAAACTTCCTGCAGCTCAGTTATGCCTGTCAAATTGATCTTTTCATTGGCGCTAATTAAAAGTTCATAGTAGCGATCAAAGACAGGGACTGCTGCAACAGGCAAAGCAATACCTCTGACGGAAAAATATTCAGCCAGCTTATTCCCCATGCTTCATCTCTTCTTTACGGCGCCGCTGCTCAAGCCAGACAAGCAATACGGCAATATCTGCCGGGGATACGCCTGAGATGCGGCTTGCTTGGCCTAAGGAGCGCGGCCTTATTTTAAACAACTTTTCTGCGGCTTCACGGGAAAGAGCCTCCAGTTTGCTATAGGATCCATCGTTAGGTAACAGTTTATTTTCCATCTTCCTGTATCTGTCAATCTGTTGTTGCTGTTTTACTATATACCCTTCATATTTTAGCTGGATCTCCACTTGCTCCGCTACTTCCCGAGACAATTGGCAAGTTTCTTGTAACAACAACAGTAGTTTTTCATAAGTTATTTCCGGCCGCTTTAAAAGCTGACTTGCCCATACAGAGCCACTCAACGGGCTACTATCCAAGGAGGCTAAAATAGTGTTTATCTGGTGATTACCGGAGATATTAACTTTAGTTAACCGCTTTTTTTCCCGCTCTACCGCTTGATATTTTTGCTCAAATTTAAGGTAGCGCTCCGGTGAAATCAGGCCAACGCTGTAACCCAAAGGAGTAAGCCGCAAATCTGCATTGTCCTGCCGCAAAAGCAAGCGGTATTCAGCTCTTGAAGTCATGATCCGATATGGTTCCAGTGTTCCCTTTGTCACCAGGTCATCTATCAATACGCCGATATATGCCTCCGAGCGGTCGAGCATCAATGGTTCCCTGCCAGAAACAAGCAAAGCAGCATTGATGCCGGCCACAATTCCCTGCGCAGCCGCCTCCTCATAGCCAGAAGAACCGTTAATCTGCCCTGCGCTAAAGAGTCCGTCCACTTCCTTTACTTCAAGGGTAGGACTAAGCTGTAATGGACTGAGGCAATCATATTCAATTGCATAGCCTGGTCTCATCATCTTCACCCGTTCTAACCCCGGGATTGTACGTAGCATCTTTAGCTGGACATCTTCGGGAAGGCTAGTGGACATGCCCTGGACATAATATTCGGCGGTATTCCGTCCTTCAGGTTCTAGAAAAACCTGATGTGAAGAACGCTGGCTAAAGCGAACCACCTTATCTTCGATTGAAGGACAATAGCGAGGCCCGATACCTTTGATCTCACCGCCATAAAGCGGAGAACGGTGGAGATTTTGCTTGATTATAGCGTGTGTCTCTGCCGTAGTATGAGTCAGCCAACAAGGGAGCTGCTCTGTTTTTGCAACTGTTTCTGTAAAAGAAAAAAAGTGCGCCTCCTCATCGCCTGGCTGAATACTTGTCCGGGAAAAATCAATAGTATCTCTGTGAACGCGCGGTGGTGTCCCTGTTTTAAACCGCAACAACTCCAGCCCCAACTGCTGCAGATTAGCAGATAATTTGTTGCTCGCCTGCTGACCGTTTGGCCCTCCGGAATACTGCAAATTCCCTAGAATTATGCTGCCACGCAAATAAGTGCCTGCCGTCAAAACCACTGCCCCAGCCTGGTAGGAAGCGCCATTTTGTGTAACTACACCGCAAACCCGACCTCCTCTTACTTGTATGCTCTCGACCATTGCTTGCTGCAAGTGTAAATTGGCTGTTTCCTCCAATACTAGGCGCATAGTTTGCTGATAGAGCCACTTATCGGCTTGTGCCCGCAGCGCATAGACCGCAGGTCCTTTAGCAGTATTTAGCATGCGTATCTGAATTTTCGTTTGATCGATCGTTCTACCCATTTGGCCGCCCAAAGCGTCTACTTCTCGAACTAAGTGTCCCTTGGCAGGCCCGCCAATAGCTGGGTTGCATGGCATAAGAGCTACGGCATCCAAATTGATAGTCAAAAGCAATGTATTGCAACCCATTCGGGCCGCAGCTAAAGCTGCTTCACAGCCGGCATGGCCTGCTCCAATGACAATAATGTCATATTCTCCACCCAAATAAATCATCAACTTTCACTCCAGACTAAATTATTTACCGATACAAAAATTACGAAATATTTCTTCAGCTAAATCGGCAGCCACCGTCTCTCCGGTAATTTCCCCCAGAGCTTCCACGGCGGCATACAAGTCGATAGCGAGCAAATCTGGGGCGCATCCTGCCGCCAAGGCCGCCAATAGTTCCTCTAGTGCTAGGCTGGTTCGCTTAAGCGCATCCTTATGCCGCGCAGTTGTCACCATGGCAGACTGAGGAACCTTCACAGACCCCTGAAAAATCAGCGAAATAATGGTCTGCTCCAACAGCTCCAACCCCTGCCCTTCTAAGAGCGACATCAGCACGAAGGGAAGCGGCGGCAGCTCGCTAGCAATTTCACTCGCAGAAGCAAGGCCATCGGTTATCAAATCTATTTTGTTTCCGATAAGAATACAGGGTTTCTCTTGTATTGATTTTAAAATTTCTCTATCTTCCGTGTCAACTTCCACAGACAAATCAAGCACATATAAAATCAAATCTGCATTCCTTAATGCCCTTTTTGCACGTTCCACCCCGATTTTTTCTGCCTCATCCGCGGTTTCTCTAATACCTGCGGTATCCACCATAGTCAACGCCACTCCGCCTAAATTGATGCTTTCCTCCAAAATATCACGGGTAGTGCCAGGAACGGCAGTTACGATAGCACGTTGTTCCCGCAGTAATGCATTTAAAAGTGAGCTTTTGCCCACATTCGGTCTACCGATGATGGCGGTGCGGACTCCTTCCCGCATAATCCGGCCTTGATCAGCCGTCTGTAATAATGCTTCTGTTTCTGCCAAAGCTCTTGTTGTCGCGCCGCGTAGTTCCGCCAGAGTCAAATCCTCAACATCATGATGTTCCGGAAAGTCCATCGCTGCCTCCAGATGGGACAGCAGCTTTAAAAGCGGCTGACGGACTACTTTAACTTGTTTTGAAAGGCGGCCCTGCAGCTGTGCCAAACTCAGCTCCATAGCTTGCTCTGTTTTGGCTCGGATAATCTGAATAACGGCTTCTGCCTGCGCCAAATCAATCCGGCCATTGAGAAAAGCCCGCTTTGTAAATTCGCCAGGCTGTGCCAGATGTGCTCCTGCGGCTAAAACCAATTCCAAAGTCTTAGCGAGCGGCATAATTCCACCGTGGCAGTTAATTTCTACCACATCCTCCCGTGTATAAGTATGCGGTGCTCGCATAAAAGCAATTAGCGCCTCATCAACTGCGCACCCGTCAGCAGGATTAACTACATGGCCATAATAGAGCCGATGTGATTTAGGTTTAACCACCTGCCGGCTAAAGCGAAAAAGAGACAGCCCGATGAAGTAAGCTGTAGAGCCGCTGATCCGGACGATACCGATACCGCCTTCTCCAGGAGGAGTGGCAACAGCAACAATGGTCTCTTCTAACATACAAACCTCCACCTCTCAAAAAAACCGCTGCCTCAGGCCGCGGTTTGTATATTTTATTGCATAGGAAATCATCTCATTCAAAAAAGCTACGATCCTCTGCAAGGGGGATGTTTTGGGGGATTCCCCCTTATTCTTGCGGTGTGCAAAAGGACCGTCATGCCGCCTGCGAGGCGGCAGCCCCTAGTGGATGAAAAAGACGCGTCGCATGCAAAAAAGCAAAGCGTCTTTTTTATTTTTTAGGCGCTATCACTACTTTACGAAATGGTTCTTCTCCCTGGCTAAAGGTGGATACGGCTTCGTTATCCTGCAAGGCAGTATGAATTATACGCCTTTCCTGAGCCGTCATAGGCTCGAGTACCACTTCCTGGCTGTGTCGCGTCGCCTTTTTAGCCAGATTCAAAGCCAAAGTTCGCAACGCTTCCTCACGCTTTAAGCGATAATCTTCCACATCCAGCACTACTCGGCAATCGTCTCCGGGAAAACGACGATGATACGCCACATTAAGGAGATATTGCAACGCATTAAGCGTCTGTCCGCGCTTACCAATCAGTATCCCCATTTTGCTGCCGCGTACATTCATTTTTAAAATATCTTCTTCTTTTTTCGTGTCCACGTCACCGCTTATGTTCATATATTGCATAATTCCTGTCAAAAAATCACTTATATATTTCTCCGGATTTACTATTTCAGAAACACGCACCTTGGCAAATTTAGAGCCAAACAACCCAAAAAGACCACTACTTGCCTCCGCTATAACTTCCACCAATACATCTTTCAGTGGAAGATTTAATGCCACTAATGCCTTTTGGGTTGCTTCTTCAACCGTCTTCCCCGCTGCTTCCATCACTCTCATTTTTCAGTTACCGCTCCCTTCGCTGGTTGTCTGTTAATTAGGAGATGATGCACAATGGATAGTACGTTATTAACTACCCAATAAAGAACCAGACCGGCGGGAAACTGAAGACTAAAATATAAAAGCATTATCGGCAGAAAAATCAACAGAGCCTGCTGGGACTTGTCGGTCATCATCATTTTCTGCTGAACAAATGTAGTTATACCAGAGAAAAGAACAAGAAAATAATAACCCAGCGCCACTAATGAGAAAGCCGACCCCGCGACCAACAAATCATTAACAGAAAGTCGCATATCAACGCCTAACAAGATAAAATTCTGTACTTCCGGCGGAGGCTCCCTCAAAACATTAAACATGGCCCAAAGAATAGGCATCTGAATTAAAAGCGGCAGACAACCCGCTACAGGATTAACCTTATGCTTCTTCCATAACTCCATTGTTTCTGCATTCAATTTTTCCTTATTGTTCTTATATTTTTCTTGCAACTTTTTGATCTCTGGCTGCAGTTCTTGCACTGCTTTTGCAGAAGACAACTGCTTGCTCGTTAATGGCCACGTAACCAGCCTTACAAGAAGTGTAAGCAAAACAATTGCTAAAGCATAATTCCCAGTAAAACGATCAAAAGTTAACAAAATCTGATTTAAAATATCTCCTATGGCGGTTATCATCAGTGATCCCCCTCTAAATCAAGTCATTCTACCGGGTCGTAACCGCCGGGATGGAACGGATGGCAACGACATATTCTTTTGAGTCCCCTCCATGTTCCGCTAATCGCTCCGTAACGCTCCAGGGCATCCAAGGCATATTGGGAACAGGTCGGATAAAAACGACAACTTGTTTTTTTTAACGGCGAAATATACTTTCTATAAAGGCAAACAATAAAGATCAGGCAGTATCTCACTATATCACCTTTTTTTTTCAGCCTCTTTTTTTCCAGGATTAACTTTAAAAAGGCCGCCCCTTTTTAAAATACGTTCAATCTCGGTGGTGGCCTGTATAAAATCAAATGTTGCTGACGGTGCTCTGGCAATAAAGACCAGGTCATAACCCTTGGTCAACTCACCTGCATAATAACGGTATGCTTCTTTAAATAACCTTTTAATACGATTGCGTATCACGGCATTGCCGTTTTTTTTGCTGACCACAAATCCGGCCCGATTTTCAGCCTGACCATTTTCTATTCTATACAATACAATCCCACGAGTTGCTACAGATACACCTCTAGCAAAAACTTGCCGATATTCGCAATTTTTTGTCAATCGTCCTTTTTTCATTTAATCAATCTCGCTTTCAAAATTTTTTGAAAGCTATGCAGACAATTTCTTGCGCCCTTTTGCTCTTCTTCTTTTTATCACTAACCGCCCTGCCGCTGTGGACATGCGACTAAGAAAACCGTGAATCCTTTTTCTTTTTCTTACTTTTGGTTGATATGTCCTTTTCAATTCCATAACACCTCCTGCCTTAAAAAATCACCCTTTACCCTTTACTTTCGTTGCCCATTTCAAACAGATTATAACTTTTTCAATATTTAATGTCAATATCTGTTCATCGCGAAAAACCCATGTGTTGCTTGCTTTGTAATCATTCTGTCCACAATCGCTATTGAAGAATGCAGCAGGTTTTGTTATGATAGTGTTGTTCTCATTCTCATATTTTTCTACATATCGAAGTTTGTTTTCAATCTTTTTTTAGGATAAAAATCGTTTGTTCAACTTGTGTATAAGTTTATAGTCAATCCTAACTTAAAGTGCTTGCCAAGCCGTTTCATTTTTTATTCACAATTTTTGTGGATAAACTTAGAATTTTGTGGATAACTGTGTTTTTCCCCTTGAATATTGAATATAAACATGTGAGTAAGTTCTTCCTATTATGTTGGAGATTTAATTATTAACCTCTCTTCCTAAAAAGACGTTTTCCTGCTTTTTCTTTTTATTGTGATACAGATTATCCATATTTTCTGCACAGCGGTTGTAGGGGGGATTCCCCCTTATTCTTGTCTTAGATATAGTTTTTAGGAGGTTCGCTAATGGAACAGGAAATGCTGGTAATTTGGCAGGCCACCCTCAATAAAATTGAAAAAAAAATGACCAAGCCTAGTTTTGAAGCTTGGTTAAAGACTACTCGTCCTGTATCACTTACCGATGATACCTTAGTTATCGGTGTTCCTAATGATTTTACTCGAGACTGGTTACAAAGCCGCTATGCCGGCATAATCGGTGAAGCATTAAAAGATGTATCAAATAAAAATTATCAGATTCACTTCACAACACCGCGAATCAATGAAGACGAAAACTTTAATACGTCCTCGCAGGATGTATCTACACACCGTCTTCAAAAAAATGAAAAAAGAATTTTTGATGCTTCTTCCTGGCTTAATCCAAAATATACGTTCGACACTTTTGTAATCGGACTTAGTAATCGTTTTGCTCATGCTGCATCTCTGGCTGTTTCTGAAGCGCCGTCTAGAGCATATAACCCTCTTTTTATCTATGGCGGTGTAGGGCTTGGTAAAACTCATCTAATGCATGCCATAGGACATCATGTTCTGGAAAGTACTCCTTCTTATCGAGTTCTCTATCTCTCCTCGGAAAAATTTACTAATGAATTTATCAATTCCATCAGAGATAATAAGACTGTTAATTTCCGGAATAAATACAGAAATATTGATGTTTTACTTATAGACGATATCCAATTTTTAGCTGGAAAAGAACAAACGCAGGAGGAATTTTTCCATACTTTTAATTCCTTACATGAAAATAATAAACAAATCATTATTTCCAGCGATAGACCTCCTAAAGAAATTCCTACTTTGGAAGATCGTCTTCGTTCACGTTTTGAATGGGGTTTAATTACAGATATTCAATCTCCCGATTTAGAAACAAGGATTGCCATCTTAAGAAAAAAATCATTCTCAGAAAAAATAAATATTAATGACGATGTTATACTCTATATTGCCAATAATATTGTCACAAACATTCGAGAACTAGAAGGCGCTTTTATACGTGTTATTGCCTATTCTTCTCTGACTAATAAAAAGATTGATATGTCGTTAACAGAAGAAACACTTAAGGCTATTCTATCTAAGCCTGATAAACCAAAATTTATTACTATCGAAAAAATTCAGCAAGAAACTGCTAAATATTTTTCACTTAAAATTGAAGAATTAAAAGCTAAAAAAAGAACGCAGAATGTAGCTCTCCCTCGTCAAATAGCCATGTATCTTTCGCGTGAATTAACAGATTCTTCACTTCCAAAAATAGGTGAAGAGTTTGGCGGACGTGACCATACAACAGTAATGCATGCTCATAAAAAAATAAATATAGATTTGCGTGATAATCGTAAATTGAAAACATCAATTGAACAGATCATCGAAAAAATCAACAAGTGTTAATAATTTGTGTATAACGTCTTCAAAAAACACTCATTTATTATTTTCTCAGGTTATTCTTAAAAAACGCTGTGTAAAAAGTGAAAAACTGTTTTTATTATCCACTGCCTTATCCTCAGGTAAAAACTCAAACAGTTCGTCTTCTTTTCTGCTTTATCCACAATATCCACATGCCCTATTACTTTTACTACTACTTTTTAAAATATCTTAGTTATGGAGGAAAAGTAATCATGCGCTTATCTATTCCTCGCTCAATTTTAGCAGAGCATTTGCAAATTGTAGTTAAAGCAGTTCCAAATAAAAGTAATCTCGCAATACCGGATGGAATTCTTCTTACGTGCGGAGGGAACAGTATGACTCTTTCTGCCACTAATCTGGAATTAGGTATAAGCTCGACGTTTGCAATAGAACAGCAGGAAATAGGTAGAATGATCATGCCATCAAAAGTAGTGGAAATTATTCGTAAGCTGCCGGGAGAAACTGTGCAACTAACTGTTCATCCTGAAAATTACCTTACCGAGATTATCAGCGATCAATCTGAATTCCAGTTATATGGTTTTAATCCTGATGAATATCCTTCTTTTCCACAATTTTCTTCGCAAACAATTAAGTTTAGTTTTAATGTAAAAGTAACTGATTTTCGCAGAGCATTAAGACAAACATTATTTTGTGTCTCTAGTGATGAACGAAAACCGGCTTTTAACGGTGTATTGTTTTCACTACAGGAAGAAAAATTGACATTGTCTGCTTCAGATACTTTTAGACTAGCTACGACAAAATGCCGTGTAAATAAAACTTTTAATTCCGGTAAATTTTTAGTTCCGGCTAGAAACTTACAAGAAATACTTCGCATTTTTACAGAAGAAGAAGAAACTATTCAAGTTATTGCGTCACAAAATCAAATATTATTTAGCTGCAGAGATAAGAGAATTACTTCTCGTTTGCTGGAAGATACTTTTCCCGATGTGGAAAGAGTAATCCCTAAGGAGTTTACAGGAAGTGCTTCTATTGACTGTTTAAAATTTATGCAGGCTGTGGAAAGATCCTCGCTTTTGTCAGAAGGGGTTAATAATGTAGTACGCTTTTACATCAGTAAAGATTCCTTAGTGATGAAAACTGTTTCTAAATATGGAAAAAACCAAGAGAAGATTTCATTAGAATTAGAGGGAGAAGAAGTAGAAATTTCCGTAAATTACCGTTTTATTCTTGAAATGTTAAAAATTTCTGAGGGAGAAAGGTGTATAATTGAGCTGACAGGTCCTAATAAACCTTGTATCCTTAAAGATTCCCTGCATCAGGATTATTTTTACCTTGTTTTGCCAATTAAAATCTGAGCTGTGTAAGGAGAAACCTTTGAAAATAGCAGGACTTAAACTTATTCAATTTCGTAATTATCCACAACTTGAACTAGAGTTAGATAAAAACCTGAATTTGTTTGTAGGAGCTAACGGGCAAGGTAAAACGAATTTGCTAGAGTCAATCTTTTTTTTGGCTTCAGGGTCTTCATTTCGGACACACAATGAAAGTGAAGAGGTGTTATAATTGATTTCCATAGAGCAACTGCTTATTAAAACGTTAAAAAATCTTCCCAATCCTAAACAGATTAAAGGGCAAATGCTTATTGATACTTGGCCTGATGTGGTGGGCTTACAAATTGCTGCTAAAGCTAAAGCAACCATGTTTCAAAATGGTATTCTTTTTGTATGGGTGCGAGATTCTGTTTGGGCTCAGCATTTGTCGTTGCAAAAAAAACAAATTGTTGGCTCTCTAAACAAAGCTGTAAGAACGGACATTCTTACAAATATTCATTATCAAGTTGGAGGAAAAGAACCGGTTTTTATACAAATAAACCAGCCGCAAAAAAAAGAGAACTGGCGCGAAGAAATGCTGAAAGAGCAAATTTTAACGCGTATAGAAAAAGCGTTTGAAAATGTTCCGTTGACACAAGAGCTAGAAGAGATAATAAAGGGTTTTTTTATTTCCCAGCAAAAAAGAATTCAGTGGTATAGACAGCGGGGGTATCCGTCATGCTCTATCTGTGGAATGCCGATAGTGACAGCTCAAAGGGAGGAAATTTGTCTTTGCTGTAAAACAGAAAATACTGGACAAACTAAAAGCAGCTAAAACTTCACTAGGAGGGGCTAGATGTTTTTACATATTGGCAGTTCCAGAGTTGTGTCAGGAGAAGATATTGTCAAGTATTTTTGATATTCGCATAAAAGATAAACAGTGCAATAAGGAATTTTTGCAGACTGTTAAAAACAAAGATGACCATGGTAACGATGAAATAAAGTCTTTTATTGTCACAAGTGAGTTTGTCAGTTATTCACCTATTGCTCTGGTTACGTTGAGAAAAAGGATTCAGTCTGATATTTTTGATAATTAGGATTACTGAATTACTCATGAAGAGATTTATTCAATAAATTAGCTAAGGGTTAGTTGGGCGAACGGAGGCAGAAAAATGTCGGAAGAGAAAAATGGTAATCAAAATAATAATAATCATTATGACGAATCACAGATTCAGGTACTAGAAGGACTAGAGGCTGTCAGACGTCGCCCTAGTATGTATATCGGTTCAACCGGGCCGCGCGGACTGCACCACTTGGTCTTTGAAGTGGTGGATAACAGTATTGACGAGGCGTTAGCAGGGTTTTGTGAAAATATTTTTGTAACTATTGAAAAAGATAATATTATTACTGTGGACGATGATGGGCGTGGCATTCCGGTTGGAGAGCATCAGCAAATGAAAAAGCCTGCCGTGGAGGTTGTGTTAACTGTTTTGCATGCCGGCGGCAAATTTGGTGGTGAAGGATATAAAGTTTCCGGCGGATTGCATGGAGTGGGAGTCTCAGTAGTTAATGCCTTATCAGAGTGGTTAGAGGTGGAGGTAAGTCGTGACGGTCAAATCTATTGTATGCGTTTTGAACGAGGAAAGCCTGTTACAGAGTTACAGACAATTGGAAAAACTAACAGGAGCGGAACCAAAGTTTCATTTAAAGCTGACGGTGAAATTTTTGAAACGTTGGATTATGAAGTTGACGTACTTTCACAACGATTGCGAGAGTTGGCATTTCTAAACAAGGGAATCAGTATTACCATTACAGATAGGCGTCAAGAGCAGGATGTCAGTGAAACATTTAAGTATGACGGCGGGATAAAATCATTTGTGGAGTACCTTAATAAAAATAAGGAGAATCTCCATAAAAAAGCTATTTACTTGGAACAGGATAAAGAAGACTGTTGTCAGGTGGAGGTAGCTCTGCAGTACCATGAAGGTTATAATGAAATGGTCTTCTCTTTCGCTAATAATATTCGAACTCATGAGGGTGGAACACATGAGTTAGGTTTTAAAACAGCATTGACAAGACTAGTAAACGAATATGCGCGTAAAGCCAATATTCTCAAGGAAAATGAAAGCAATTTAAGCGGCGAGGATGTTCGTGAAGGACTGACAGCCATCATCAGCGTAAAGTTGCGTGAACCGCAGTTTGAGGGTCAGACAAAAACAAAGCTGGGTAACAGTGAAATGCGGAGCATAGTAGATTCTGTGATCTATGAGGAGTTAGGAACTTTTTTTGGGGAAAATCCGGCGCTGGCAAGACGGGTAATAGAAAAGAGTCTCAGTGCTGCCAGGGTACGGGAAGCAGCCCGGAAGGCCAGGGAACTTGCTCGGCGGAAAAGCGCTTTAGAAATTACGGCGCTACCAGGAAAACTGGCCGATTGTGTCAGTCGCGACCCAGCAATGTGTGAAATATACCTGGTGGAGGGAGATTCCGCCGGCGGCTCTGCTAAACAAGGGCGTGACCGCCGTTTTCAGGCAATTTTACCGCTGCGGGGTAAAATTATTAATGTGGAAAAAGCCAGGTTAGATAAAATACTGGCTAACGAAGAAATCCGGACGATCATTACAGCACTTGGAACCGGGGTTTCCACCGATTTTGATCTGTCAAAGGCCCGCTATCATAAAATCATTGTAATGACAGATGCCGATGTAGATGGTTCCCATATCCGCACACTACTGTTAACCTTTTTTTACCGCTATATGCAGTCGTTGATCCAGTCAGGATATGTTTATATTGCCCAACCCCCGCTCTATCTATTAAAGAAAAGGCAACAAGAGTATTACCTTTACAACGATGAGCAGTTGGAAAAACTTTACTCGGAAATAGGGAGAGAAGGCACTTCTCTGCAGCGCTATAAAGGTTTAGGTGAAATGAATCCGGGACAGTTATGGTCCACAACCATGGATCCGGAAAAACGCACCATTTTAAAAGTGACAATGGAAGATGTCATTCGGGCAGATGAAATGTTTACCGTCTTAATGGGGGACAAAGTGGAGCCGCGACGTGAGTTTATCGAAAAATATGCGCAACACGTCCGTAACCTGGATATTTAAACGGGAGGATTAGGTTCAAAATGAATTTTACACATGGAAAAATTATACCAATACCTATTCATGAAGAAATAAAGGGGTCTTTTTTAGACTATGCAATGAGCGTTATTGTAAGTCGTGCACTGCCCGACGTGCGAGATGGGTTAAAGCCCGTCCACCGGCGCATTTTATATGCAATGCATGATTTGGGCATGTCGCCGGATAAACCTCATAAAAAATCGGCCCGTCTTGTAGGTGAAGTGTTAGGCAAGTATCATCCCCATGGCGATACGGCAGTCTATGACGCCATGGTGCGTTTAGCCCAGAATTTTTCCAGTCGCTATCCATTAGTTGATGGGCATGGCAATTTTGGTTCTGTTGACGGCGACCCCGCAGCAGCCATGCGTTACACAGAAGTTAGGATGGCAAAAATAACTGTGGAAATGCTCTCTGATATTCAGAAGGAGACGGTGAATTTTAGGTCAAACTTTGATGATACGCTGGAAGAGCCAGCCGTTTTGCCTTCTCGTTTCCCTAATCTGCTCCTAAATGGTTCTACCGGTATTGCTGTGGGAATGGCTACCAATATCCCGCCCCATAACCTGCGGGAAGTGGTGGATGCCCTGGTACATATCATTGATAATCCGGAGTGCGATGATTTAGATATTTTTCAGCGGATTAGCGGACCGGATTTTCCTACGGGAGGCTTGATTTTGGGACGTGAGGGGATTCGCACAGCTTACAGAACCGGAAGGGGTATTATAAAAATTCGTGCCATCACCCAGATCGAAAGGATGGAAAACGGGAAATCACGTATTGTGGTTACTGAATTGCCTTTTCAAGTAAACAAAGCGAAAACAATCGAAACAATAGCCGAGCTTGTCCGTGAAAAAAAACTTGAAGGAATTACAGATTTGCGTGACGAGTCGGACCGGAACGGCATGCGTTTTGTAGTAGAACTAAAAAGGGAAACTAATCCCCAAGTGTTGCTTAATCAGTTGTTTAAGTTTACTCAACTGCAACAAACATTTGGTATTATTATGCTGTCTCTGGTTGACAACAAACCCCGGGTGCTCACGTTGCGAGAAATGCTAACCTACTATTTTAAGCATCAAGAAGAAGTGGTAATGAGAAGAACCCAGCATGATCTGCGTAAGGCGGAGGAACGCGCTCACATCTTGGAAGGATTGCGCATTGCCATTAGTTATCTAGATGCGGTGATTAAGTTAATTCGTGCTTCCAGCACCACCGAGGAAGCACGATCGGGCTTGATCGAGAAATTTAGTCTTAGCCAGCTTCAGGCTCAAGCTATTCTCGATATGCGTCTGCAAAGGCTCACCGGTCTAGAGCGTGAAAAATTGGAAGCGGAATATCTGGAATTGATCAAAAAGATCGTATATTACAAGGAAATTTTGCTTAATGAACGACTGATCCACCAAATTATTAAAGACGAACTGGCAGCGATTCGTGCTAAATACGGGGATGCCCGCAGGACACAAATTGTTGATCATGAAGATGATTTCTGTGTGGAGGATCTGATTGCACAGGAAGATATGGTAGTTACACTGACCCACAACGGGTATATTAAAAGGCTGCCCGTAACGACGTACCGTGTGCAGCGGCGTGGCGGACGCGGTGTTACAGCTATGTCAACTAAAGGCGACGATTTTGTAGAACATGTCTTTGTGGCTTCAACTCATGACTATTTATGCTGCTTTACTAACCGTGGGAGAATGTATAGACGGAAGGTGTTTGAAATACCAGAGGCAATTCGTCAAGCAAGAGGGACAGCGATAATTAATCTATTGGCGGTTGAGCCAGGGGAACTGGTCACTGCGGTTATCCCGGTTAAAGATTTTTCGGCAGGGCAGTACCTATTTATGGCCACGCGTTGTGGCTATGTAAAGAAAACCCCATTGGAGGAGTTTTCTAGTGCCCGTAAAGGAGGATTGATCGCAGTCTCCCTGGGAGAAGCCGACGAGTTGATTGATGTGAGGCTGACTGACGGCAAACACGCAGTGGCGTTAGTTACCCATAACGGTTTAGCCATTCGCTTTTCAGAAAATGATGTTCGCGCCATGGGCAGGGCAACCCGCGGCGTACGTGGTATTAGACTGAAAAAAGATGATAAAGTAATGGCTCTCGAAGTGGTTTCGCCGGAAATGGAGCGCGAAGCGGAATTGCTTGTGGTAACAGAAAACGGCTTTGGTAAACGTACTCCTTTCTCAGAGTATCGCGTCCAGAGCAGGGGCGGCAAAGGAATTTATACTATCCGTGTTTTAGATAAAAATGGGCCAGTCATGGGTGTAAAGCTAACACGCCCCGGTGATGAAGTGATGATCATTACAGCTCGTGGTGTCGTTATTCGTCAAGATGTTACTAAAATCTCGCAACAGGGCCGCCATACTCAGGGAGTGACTTTAATCCGTTTGGATAAGGATGATAGAGTGGTAAGCATTGCCCGTGTAATGGCTGAGGAAAACGAAGTATAAGGTGCGTGAGTTCATGTCTGGGAGAAAAAAAACAGCGACTATGCCGTTCGTGCAATTTTTTATTCTGTTGGCGGCGATAGTGTTTTTGCTGGTACGTTTTTCTCTGCACGCCAGTGACTATCAGTATCCGCCGCTGCCGCGAAGTGTGGATGTGATTGTATTTGGCGGTGGGATTACCGGCGCAACCGCAGCCCTTTCTGCGGCAGAAGCAGGAGTGGACGTTTTTTATCTTTACCAAGATGAGCCAGACAAAGGAGGTTTTCCCGCTTTTAGTCCGGCTTTTTGGGTTTCCGGGGCTCGAGCTCAGCAAGAGGCAGAGCAGGATTATTCGGCTGAAACCATGGCCGCCGCTATTTACGAACAGACTCAGGAGACGGGGAACGCTAATCTTATTTTAAGCTTCAGTAAGCGCAGCAGCTTAAGCTTGGCATGGTTGGAAAATAAGACTGGTGTGCCCTTTTCCGTGTTTGCTGAACCGGAAAGCAATCCCGGCTTACTTTTGCCCCAACGTGGAGAAGCAGCCCAATTTGTGAATCAGGCGCTACTTGAACAGGCGGCAGGCAGCGTGATAGAGTTTAATAGCAGACTACAGCCTGTACAGTTGCTGATTGAAAATGCCAAGGTGCAAGGTTTGGTTGTGCAGTCTGCAAACGGTGATCAACTAAAAATATTTGCTCGCGCCATAATTCTGGCAGACGGCGGTTACGGGTCTAATCAGTCATTGCTCAAAGAGTTGGCTGGCATCAGCGAGGTGACACCCAGACTGGAAGGTGGTCATCGCGGCACAGGCTTGTTGCTGGCTATGGCTGCAGGCGCAAAGACTAGTTATTTGGACAGTGTTACCTTGCTGCCGGTTTTTTTGCCGACAGGAGAACCTGTTAGTAAAGAGGTGTTTCCCGCTGCCGTAGTTTTTAATGCCGTAGGCGAGAAGGTTGCGCCCGGGGATGATCTGGCACAAACGATAATTGACGCCGGCGGCAGGCTATTTATTATCCACGGCTCACAAGCGCCGCAGCCGCGGCGAAACTTTAATCAAATCAATGATGTGCATTCGTTAGCTAGCGAACTTGGCTTGGCGCTTGAAAAGACTGCTGCCTCAGTTGGGGAGCTTACTGCTCCCTATTTTGTGGCGGTGGCAAAAGCGGTGGCGCTGACACCGGGCGGACTGGTAGTTGACAGGCAAATGACAGTATTTACAGCCGATGGAGCAGTAGGTGGGCTTTATGCCGCGGGTGAAATTACTGCCGGAATACATGGAAACAGTGCGATTAGTAACCTTGTTTTCAGCGAAGCAATTACAAATGGCCTGATTGCCGGTGAGCAAGCGGCGGCATGGGCACGTAGATAAGTTGGATAGTATAAAAAAATTCAAAACGAAACATCTGAATACAAGTGAATAATCCGTCACTTTTAAAGAGGAGAAAAGCCGATGAAAGACTTGGACTTTGTCCATCTTTTCAGGATTAACGGTAGCCTGCTTTTTTGGGAGACCGATATGTTGGCTTACCCTGTTAGTTAGGCTAAATCTTCAATTCGTAATTTAAAAAAAGTAGGAGGCGGTAAAGGAGTGGCTATAGGGAT
>BBPG01000815.1_pt2 | contig 18799 bp, 18 predicted proteins | sample 1343651 | NCBI WGS metagenome assembly BBPG01 (sample SAMD00019091, study PRJDB2971) | groundwater metagenome | biome: freshwater biome; feature: mineral spring; material: ground water | place: USA: CA, Sonoma | collected 2012-06 | depth surface m | reverse complement strand
TGGTCAGAATAGGTAAAATTCAAACAATACGAGCACCAAATCAACCAAATGGTTTATAAATTATATGGCTTATCGGGAGAAGAAATAAAAATCGTGGAGGGGAAAAAATGAGAAAAAGTGCAGAAATAAAAACAAACCCGGAAGTATTGAAAGAACTTCGTGAAACCTCAGGATATAGTGTTGATGAGATTGCTAAAAAGATTAAAACTACTATAGACAAAATAAATGAAACAGAAAAGGGGCTTGCTTTATTTACTTTAACCCAAATAAAAAAATTGGCTGATATTTATCATCGTCCTCTTGCTGCATTTTTCACAGATACACTTCCTAAAATGCCTATACTGGCTGATTACAGAATAAATCGTGAAAAAAGGTTAGCTCCAGAAGTATATACAGCTCAAAGAAGAGCCCATTACCTTACTAATAAATTAGTAGAGTTAATGGATAAAAGAAGTCAAATTCCCAATTTTCCAGAGACATTGGAACCTGATAAATTGGCTGATGAATTTAGAAAATATTTAAAACCAGGACTATTGAAATCAATAAAACCAGAAGAACTTTTAGCACATTATAAGCAGGTTTTAGAAGAGAAACTTTTAATATCAATTATAGAACTGCCATTAAAAGCCGATGATGTTAGAGGATTTAGCATCTCTTCTAATATTTCTTGTATTGTTTTAAATGAAGGAGATAAACCCCAAATAAAATTATTTTCTCTTTTTCACGAAGTATATCACCTAATAAAAAGAACTTCTGGTATATGTTCAATAGAAATTGAGCAAAAAGGTGCAGGCATAGAACCTAACTGTGATTCATTTGCTGCCGAATTTCTTGTTCCTTTAGATGACTTAAAAGAAGAGCGTAAAAAGTTTTTGCAACTGGACGAAACCTCAATTTCAAAGCTTTCTGAAATTTATGGGGTAAGCAAGCAGGTAATTATGCTTAGACTTCTTTGGTCAAAAGACATAACTAAGGAAAGATATAATCAGTTCAAAAAAGAAGGTGTTAAGGAATTTAAAGAAAAAACGTTCGGCCGTAGAAACTGGAATAAAGTATTTCAGAATCGTGTTGGAAATCTGGCTCTTGGGGAAACAACTAATGCTTATCGTTCAGGAAAAATTTCCTATTCTGAGGTATTTGACATCTTAAATACGAAAACAAAATATATAGAAAAATTTTTAGAAAGGTAATTTATAATGCCCAGAGAATTAGAATTATTTCCCAAAACAGTTTATTGTATTGATACCAGCTCCTTAATCAATCTCATACCACCTTGGAAGAAAGATGTCTACCGGAGAGATGTGTTTCCTACAATTTGGGAAAAATTAGAAAGCATGATAAAAAATGAAGAACTTATCTCTCCTTTAGAAGTTTATGAAGAAATTAAAATTGGGCAAGATGAAATTTATGAATGGTGCAAGAATAACAGGAAAATGTTCAGAGATGTCGACGAATGTCAAATTCAAAAATTTCAAGATGTTGAAAAACAATATGACAAAAATTATTGGGAAAACGAAATTAATAAACCAAGATGGGCTGACCCATGGGTGATAGCTCTTAGCATTTGTGAACGGGCAATCATTGTGGCTGATGAGAAAAATGTAGCAAATAGGATTCCATCTATATCTGTTGTATTTGAAGTGCGATGTTTGGAGTTATTAGATTTTTTTAAAGAAATAGGAATTAAGTATTAGCCAAGATTGACCAGCTGGTTTACAAACTTTACGGCTTATCGGGAGAAGAAATAAAAATCGTTGAGGATTTTAAGCGATAATTGGAGGATTAAGGCTTCACCTATAAAAAAAATAACGGGGTCAGGTCTCCACACTTGACATATAAGACTGAGAGCTGATAGCTGATAGCTATTTAGTAGAGAGAGATGAAATTGGAAATTGGTAATTAGTGACTGGTGTTTTTGTGCTCAGTCTAACAGCCTAACTAACAATTCACGGTATCTACATTGACATGAAGATGATAGAGGCTGATAACTTTGAAGGCTTCGGCTTTCTCCACGCCCTTTTTTTCGCCCAACTCTTTGGATTTCACATCAAGGTAGGTGCTAAAGACTTGAAATACAGGAGGAGGAAACTGGCTTTTATGCTGACTGATTGCCTCAAGTTTCTTCTCAAAATAGGAGGTTATATCTATGAAAGTATTTGGCGTGTTGGTGCAATAGAAGGCAACGAAATTTATCTGATGAGGTCTTCCTTCTGGTTTGAAATGCGGCATAATGGAGAAAATAACTGCCTCAGCTCCTGCCAATCCTATCTGGATGTGTCCTAAGTGAGCTTCATAAGGCAACCAGGGGTCAGGAAGAAGTATGCCATCTGGCTTTTCTTTCCGTATTAACTCTATAAAGTCCTGCCTTAATTCTTTGTGAGGCAGGTAATCACCATCGGTATAATCAAGGAAGATATGTTTTTTAACTCCTAACACTGAAGCGGCTTTCTTGGCTTCCTTTTTCCTTATTGTGGCTAATTCCCCTGGAGTTATATTAGGGTCAAAGGTTCCGAGACGCCCATCAGTAACGGTAACATAAATTACTTCTTTGCCTTTATCTCTCATTGATGCTATAAAGCCTCCTGCAAAAATTTCTATGTCATCAGGATGAGGCTGAATAGCAAGAAATTTACTTCCTTCTTCAATATTCGGTATGGGAAAAAATTCACTGGCTCTCATTTCTTATCCACCTGCAAATGGTGATAGGATAGAGATTGTATCGCCATCATGCAACTCAGTTTGGGGGACACCATTAAAGGAGGGTCGCTCATTATTAATCAGGATATTAAATGAGTCAGGTTGTTTGAATATAGACTTGAAGAAATTGCGTTTGGGTTTTTTCTCTTTATCAAGCTTTTTAAAGAAGTCTTGCAGGGAAATGCTGTCTCCAGCAAGCTCCTCTTCAATCCGGTATGTAACTGCCTCACCTAAAAAATAACCCATTACCTGCAATTTAATTGTCATTTGATATACCTCCTTACTATCTTATCCAATCTAAGATATTTCAGTCGTCTATCTGATGGTTTGCCGGTTTCGGGGTCCCAGAACATTTCCTCATAAAACTCTTTCACAAGAGTATTTGTATCTATGGTAATTTTTCCCAGAGGTCCTTTCTTAAGTGGCGGCTTGCCGATAGCCCTGTCTGAAAGGCGGGTATCTTTTAGTGTTATTCCTTCTCTGAGATTAAAAGAATGCCTTAATGTCTCAATGCGTTCGCCAGTGAGTAAGTAATCGTGAGGTGAATAATCCCAGCCAGTAGCGGCATTTATCCATTCAACAAGCGGGATGGGCCCCGTTATTCCTCCAAAGAGACATAAGCCGGCGCAGTTAGCTACCTGAGCAAATTTGCTATTGTATGCCTGAAGAGTGGCGGCGCCGTGATATTTATATTTCTCTGCACTGATAGAAAAAGATGGTATTTTCTCTAACTCAGGGAATATCCTTTCTAATCTCAGCATTTCCTGCCAGAGACGACAGGAGATAGTGTGTCGCCCTGGAGTGGGTTCGGCTTCATAGGCAGTCCCAAGAGTAGGCTCATATCGCGGGTCATGCATTGGCACTTCCTGGCCTCCAGCGTGTATGGCAAAGGCATCTGAGCCTCTGCCAATTTTCTCAGAAGCCACTTTCACTCCATCTGCTAACATATCGCCTATCCCCTCGCGACTAATAATCTTCTTAAGCAAAGCTATAGCGGCATCGGCATTGCCCCAGGTTAACTGTATCCCATCCATATCGGTTTTGGTGAGTAAGCCAACTTCATAACATTCCATAGCAAAAGCCATTACTCCACCAGTAGAAATTGTATCTATTCCCGCCCGATTACAGAGGTCATTTAGCAGCATAATTGCCTCTAAATTATCAATCAGGCATAATGGACCGAAGGCTGTCAGAGTTTCATATTCAACTTTGCGACTCTCACCGGGCAGCTTGTATGGGCCATCCTTAAGCTCTGTAGTGCCGCCGCACCCTATGGGACAATTAGGGCAGAAAACTTTTTTCTTCTCATATTTAATAATTTCTTCATCACTGATTTTATGCGACATAGTGCTTACCGGGAAATCAATAGCTCCAATACCCTTCCAGTTCTTAACCGGGGCATCGCCACTTTCACAGGAGAAAGCAGTTGTTCCGCAGGTGCCGTATTTTCGCAATACCTGTTGATACATAGTGCTTTTAATGCTTGGACGAATGGGAGATCTTCTCATAAGTTTAGCCATAAAAGCAAAAGCTAATGCGCGCACTGAGAGCCTGTCTCTAAGTGAGGGAAAATTGAAACTGCGCAAATATTGTTTGTTGCCACTGAGGATTCCTCTCTTATCATATACCGGTACGACACAAGAGCCACGCACAGCGACTGCCTTCAATTTTTTTGAACCCATTAACGCTCCCAAGCCGGAGCGGGCAGCAATTCTTCCACTATCACTTACTATACCGGAGATCAATGACAACTTCTCGCCTGCAGGCCCAATACATGCTACCATGACCTTCTCATCGTCAAACTCAGAGCGCAGAGCCGTTTCAGTTTCAACTGTGTCTTTGCCCCAGAGGAAACGAGCATCTCGCAATTCTATCCTGTCGTTATCAATCCACAGATATACCGGATGCGGAGAAATGCCTTTGAAAAAGACAGCATCATAGCCGGTCTGTTTTAGGGCAAGAGAAAACGACCCGCCAGAGTTGGCATCTCCCCATCCTCCGGTAAGAGGAGATTTGCCCCCAACCATATAGCGGCTGCTGAAGAGCGCCCTGGTGCCGGTGAGAAGTCCCGGAGTAAACCCTAAAATACTATTCTCACTTAAAGGATGTATTCCTGGCTTTTGCCGTTCGTAAATAATTCTAACACCAAGCCCATAGCCACCTATAAAATCTTTATAAAGCTCATCAGGCAGACTTTCTACCTGAATCTCTCCATTACTCAAATCTACATTTATTATTCGTCCCCAATATCCATATGACATTTGTGTCCCCTTTCTCCTGTATGCTTTTACTTGCTTTTCATTCTCTGAATCTTTCCAAGGTCAGATGTAAAAAGGTCCCTGATGTCCCTTATTCCCAATGTTACCATTGCCATGCGGTCAAGTCCCAGCCCCCAGGCAATCACCGGAACATCTATCCCTAATGGCAAAGTTACCTCTTTTCGGAACATTCCCGCTCCCCCCAATTCCATCCAGCCAAGCCGAGGATGCTTGAACTGAACCTCTATTGAAGGTTCGGTGAAAGGAAAGTAATATGGGACAAATTTTATCTCCTCTGACCCAGCGATGTCCAGTGCAAAAAGCCTTAAAAGCTCTAAAAGATGCCTTAAGTTAATATCCTGAGAAAGGACTATCCCCTCTATTTGATAGAAATCAGGAGCATGAGTAGCATCCACCCGGTCATAGCGGAAGCAGCGGGCAATGGCAAAGTATTTGCCGGGAATTTCTGGCTTGGAAGCTAACATACGCGCTGAGATGGCGGTCCCTTGAGAGCGAAGCACAAGACGCCGCGTCCTCTCCTTATCAAATTTATATCCCCACCCGGTAGAGCCTGTCTGCCAGCCGTTGATATGAGTTTGCGCTACGCGGTCAACTAAATCCCCAGGAAGTTCCGTAGCTGTTTTAGGTTCCTTGACAAAATAGACATCATGCATTTCTCTTGCCGGATGGTCTTGCGGCATAAACAAGGCGTCATTATTCCAGAATTCTGGCTCAACTATATTTCCTTTCATCTCTTTAAAGCCCATTGCCATAAGCTTGCGACGTATCCAACTAAGAAAAAGTGCATAAGGATGCCTTCTGCCCATCTGTTGTGGAGGAGGAATTATTTTGATATTGTATTCCTTGAAATCCCTATTGCGCCAGAACTCATTCTCTAACATCTCTGCTGTTAAAGCAGAAATTGTTTCCTCAATGCCTTCTTTAAGAAGATAGTTCTGGAGAGCCGCCCCTTGCGGAGTGAGACGATAATGCCTCACAACCTCCTCACGCACTCTAAATATCTCTTTTTCTTTTCCTCTTTTCCGACTCATCATAGAGACTATCTTTCTTTCCTCGCCACTCAAGTCTTCCACTCTAAGATAGCTATTCCGTAGCTTTCTTAGGAGTCCTTCTGTCTTTTCATATTCCTCTTTCTCTTCTAATTTTAGGATGATGCCACCTTTACCAAATGAGATAACATTACGTTTTTTCATACTGCTCAGAATTGGATTTAACTCCTCTTTCTGGATGTTGACAAGGTGAGAGAGTCTCCCGATATCCATTTTCCCCTGACGCAGAAGGTCCATTATCTTTAACTCTGGCATACCTTTCTCTAAGAGCTCTTTTCCTCTGTCAGTAATGGATACGAGAGTTCTTCTTACTTCTTTTTCCTCTTTAATTAAATCCTTTGTTTTGAGCCACCCAAGGGTTCCCGTTATCTCCCCTGATGAAAGCTTACCAGGTGAGGTTACCTCCGTCTCCGAAAAGGAGCTTTTGGGGAGATTCTTGAGCAACAGACTCTCCCTGGACGAGAGTTTTGCTCCTATCTTTTTAACATCCAAAATTCATTCCTCCTCAAAGACAGTCACCAGTCATTCACAGGGATCGGGGATTTGGGCGACCACGCTTTACTCTCAGGTCTTTCCTCGCCCGGGCAAAGACCCGGATAATGACTATAAATCCTAATCGCCCGAGAAACATTCCTGCTATTAGGGCAATCTTGCTGCCTGCCGGCATCCCTGTTCCAGTGATTCCTGTTGACAAGCCGACGAGAGAAAGCGCTGAGGCAAGTTCAAATAGTGACTCAGATAAGGTAAAACCGTAAGACAAAAAAATAAAGACTCCTACCAGATAAATTATGATATAAAGGCCAATAAAAGAGGTTACCGCCTGAGTTTCTGTATCTAAAATCTCAACCTGCTTTCCTCTCTTCCAGATGAGGCGAGAAACGACTGTTGATGATGAATAAAACTGTTTTCTTCCCCATCGGCCAATGGACTTAATTATAATGGATACCCGATAAAGCCTCATTCCTCCGGCTGCAGAGCCTATCCCTCCCCCAATTAACATTAGAATAATAAAAAGAAATAGAGTTTTGTCGCTCATATCACCAACGGAAAGAGTGGAAAACCCGCATCCGGTTAAGGCGGTGGCTGCGTGAAAGACACCATAGCGGATACCATCCAGAGCTCTTATGTCAAATGTCCTGATTAAGCCAAATGCTATTAAGGGAATGCTTATAACGAGCAGCCATTTCATCAGGATAATCTCATTATCCCGAAATCCCATTCGCCCACGACTCCTAATGATCACGTAGTGAGTGGCAAAACTGGTTGCCCCTACCAACATAAGCATTACGCTTACCGCTTCCATGGGAACACTCTGCCAATAACCAATACTCTCGCTCTGAGTAGAGAATCCTCCCAACGAAACAGCGCTCATTGTATGGCAAATAGCATCAAAAAAATTCATTCCCGCCAGATAATAAAGAATAACCCCGATGATGCTATATCCTAAATAAATCCCGGTAGTAATGCGCGCGGTGCGTATTACATGAGGAAGAAAGCGATCGGATTGGGATTCCATCTCATAAGCGCTAGCGCCAGATGGTTTGATGAGAACCGAGCTCATTATGACAATTATTCCTGCCCCTCCAACGAACTGTATTAAGGCGCGCCAGAATAAAAAAATTGACGGGATTTCCTGCGGTAAGGCGAGCATTGTCAATCCTGTCGTTGTCCATCCACTGGTTGACTCAAACAAAGAATCTAATAGTGGCAATATACCTGAGAGAAGAAATGGAAGCGCCCCGAGTACAATAGCTATGAGCCAGATGAGAATTACAATCAGGGAGGCATCGGCTGCTGTCAAGGCAGGATGCTTCCTTTTGCGAAACCCATACCAGAGAAGGAAGCCACCGATGATGGCAATTAATGCCGGGGTAAAAAAACTCATGGTATGAACCGACTCTTCTGGAAAAAAAATGAGGAGGAGCAAGGGAGTGGCGATGACTACCCCTAATCCCATAGATAAAGTTCCGATGGAGTGTCTAATCATTTTTATTAAAAATTAATAGGATAGATTCTTGTTCTTTAAATCACTTTCTTTAGAAGCTCTCTCTTCTCAGGAGCAACTAACAGCAGCACTCTATCATTAATTTCCAGGATGGTCTCGCTGTGTGGGTATATTGCCTGGTCCTTACGAATAATGGAAACAATAGCGCATTTCTTCGGAAGAAGAATATCGGCAACTCTTCTGTTTCTTCCTGGTGAATTCTCTTTAATCTCTTTTTCAATAATGGATGCACCCTCCTTTAATGTCAGAAGAGTGATAGTGTCGTTAGTCGGGACTTCTTCTTCAATAGTGGAAGATATAATACTGGTTGTGCAAACTACGGTAGTAACTCCTCCTAATTTTTTAAATAACTCTTTGTTCTGCGGATTCCTCACGCGAGCAATTGTGTGTGGAACCTGAAAATGATGATTGGCAAGCTGGCAGGCTATTAAATTATCCTCATCCTGCCCGGTGAGTGCTATCACTACATCAGCGTCCTCTGCATCAGCGTCTTCAAAAGCATGAAAGCCTGTTCCATCATCACCGATGACTGTTGCAGAAAGTTCCTTAACTAACTCTTTGCATCTCTCAGGTTGATGCTCAATTATTGTTACCTGATGTTTGTTAGCAAGGAGTGCCCTGGCAAGGGAATAACCTATGCCGCCTCCACCAACGATAATAATATTCATTACAAGATAACCCTCAGTATTCTAAAACTCGCACAAGATGTCCTACTTCACCTTCTGCAATTGCACCGATGACTTCCGAATCAGGAAAAATATCATCTCTTAAGTTGCTTGTTGCCGCTTTTCCATCGGTAAGCACAATGTAGGAGTGAAAACTGCCTGCTTTGATTAACTGGGATAAGCCTTTAGCTGCCTGAAATGTGGGCACCTTGAATCTGACAATGTCAATTCCTCCAATGCTGCTTATTATCTTTATTTGTTGAGGAGTCTTTATCACCTCAAACAGATGCTCCGCAAGAAGATTAGTTGCAGAAGCTACTTCTAACTCGTAGTGACGGGACACATCTATCTTCTGTTTGTTCTCTACTCTTACCAGCACGCGATGGACATTAAAAATTTTCTTTGCTATCTGGGCTGATACCAGATTCATATTGTCATCGCCGGTGGTGGCTACAAAAATATCAGCATTGTGCGTATTTGCCTCTTTCAGAGTATTCAAATCCGTCCCGCTGCCGAGAATGGTAATGCCACTAAACTGGACATTCAGGTCGTTAAAGTGCTCCTCAAAGGTATCAATAACGACAACACTGTGCCCTTGCAGAGAAAGAAGATTAGAAAGAGCCGAGCCGGTCCGGCCACAGCCAACAACAACAACATTCATATTTAACAACTCTCACTCCGCTTAAGTATATAAACTCTAAATTTTGGCTTCTGGCTTCTGACTCCTGAATTCTGGCTTCTGGCTTCTGACTTCTGCTTTTTCACTTTTTGCTATTGCTACCAATTTTTTAAATGTTGCTGAATCCCGCACGGCGATGTCAGAGAGAATTTTTCTATCCAGCTCCACTCCGGCATCAGCAAGTCCTTTAATAAATTTACTGTAGCTCAATCCATTGAGCCGCGTAGCAGCGTTTATACGCGCAATCCACAATTTTCGAAATTCTCTTTTCCGCACCCGGCGGTCACGAAAGGCATATAACCAGCCTCGCTCCACGGCTTCCCGGGCAGTGCGATAGAGGTTCTTCCGCCGCCCCCAAAACCCCTTTGCCTCACGAATGTACTTCTTATGTCTTTTTTTTGATGTAACACTACTTTTAACTCGTGTCATTATCCCCTCATCACTTATTTGTATGGAATCAACTTTTTAATTATCTTTTCATCAGACTTATCAATTAAACCTGGTTTTCTTAGCTTTCTCTTTCTTTTAGGTGACTTTTTCGTAAGAATGTGGCTTGTGCCTGCTTTTCCTCTCTTTATCTTTCCTCTTTTTGTTACCTGAAATCTTTTTGCTGCTCCTCGTTTTGTCTTTAACTTTGGCATAATATCTTCCGTAGTAGTATTAAGATTTGGGAACGATGTCCAGGGTTATGCTCGCTCCCTCTTCCCTGAAAGCTCCTTCTACTTGCCCTGATGTGACCAGGTCGGAGGACAAGCGTTCTAAAATTTTCCTGCCGATGTCCCGATGACTTCCTTCTCTCCCATAAAATACGACTGTCACTTTAAGCCTGTGTCCTGCATTCAGGAACTCCTGTGCATGACGCAACTTTACCTGATAGTCATGTTCTTCTATTCTCGGGCGCATCTTTATTTCCTTCACTCCTCCTCTCTTTTCCTTTCGATGCGCTTGATGTACCTTTTTTGATTGCTCATATTTATACTTCCCATAGTTCATAATGCGACACACCGGAGGTTCAGCTTCTGCAGCTACTTCTACTAAATCCAGTCCTTTCTCTCCCGCTAACTTCAATGCTTCCTGAAGTGGCACTATCCCAATCTGGTTGTTATCTGCTCCGATGACCCTTATCTCTCTTGCTCTTATCGCCTTATTTACTCTCACTTTTTTATCTATTTAGCCTACCTCCTTATTTCTAATTTTTTCTTTTGCGCGAGTGACAAATTTTTCTATCTTCATAACCACATTTTTATGTATCTTTCTCTCGCGAACTGAAACTGTTTCCTCTGCCACCTCTCTATTTCCAATAATTAGTATGCAGGGAACTTTTTTTATTTCTGCCTGTCGAATCTTGGCATTGATTGTTCCACCCTCTTTATCTATCTCAGCTCGCAGCCCTGCCGCCAAAAGCGCAGCTAAAACCTCGGCTGCATAGCCTTCTTGTTTTTCACTGATAGTAAGAACTGCAACCTGAATCGGAGCCAACCAAATTGGAAGCGCTCCTTTATAGTATTCAATAAGTCCGGCAATAAACCTTTCCGTTGCACCAAGAACCGTGCGATGAATCATTATAACATCATGAGCTTTGCCATCAGCGCCAATGTAGGTGATATCCATCTGTGACGGAAGATTAAAATCAAACTGGATTGTTGGTCCCTGCCACCATTTCCCGAGAGCATCCGCAAGGTGAATATCTATCTTTGGTCCATAGAAAACTGCCTCTCTCTCTTTTTTCTTGTAGTCAAGCCCGCGACTCTTAATTGCGGTAAGGAGTATCTCCTCAGCCTGATGCCATCTTCTATCACCACCCATATATTTTTCTTTATGCAGAGGGTCCCGAACGCTGAGGTCAACTTTTAAATCCTTATAGCCAAAGGATTCCATCATAAACTTAACCAGGTCAATTACTCCTGATATTTCATCAGGTGCCTGTTCCGGGGTGCAGAAGATGTGAGCATCATCCTGGGTAAAACCGCGAGTACGCAGTAGCCCGTGAAGAACCCCTGAGCGCTCATAACGATAGACAGTGCCCAATTCCCCATAGCGAATGGGAAGGTCGCGATAACTGCGCCGGTGAGACTTGTAAATCTGAATGTGAAGAGGACAGTTCATTGGTTTAAGAAGATACTCCTCATTACCAACATTGATTAGCGGGTACATAAGGTCGCTGTAGTAATTCAGGTGTCCGCTCTTTTCCCAGAGGCTTGCGTTAGCAATGTGCGGGGTATAGACCAGTTGGTAGCCTCGCCTGGTATGCTCATCTCTCCAGAAATCCTCAATGACACCTCTAACCACTGCTCCTTTTGGATGCCATAGGACGAGCCCTCCACCAATCTCACCGCCAACACTGAATAAGTCAAGTTCTACTCCCAACTTTCGGTGGTCTCGTCTCTTTGCCTCCTCCTGCATTTCAAGGTAGGACTGGAGCTCTGCCTCTTCTAAAAAGGCTGTTCCATAAATACGTTGCAACATCGGGCGGCGCTCATCTCCACGCCAGTATGCCCCGGCAATGTCAAGAAGCTTAAAGTGCTTTCCTGTCTCACCAGTTTGGCGAAGATGTGGCCCGCGACAGAGGTCAGTGAATTCCCCCTGACGATAGACAGTTACATTACAGTTATCCATCTCTCGCAAGAGCTCTACTTTATATGACTCATTTAGCTCTTCAAACATTTTTATTGCTTCTTCTCGGGAAAAGATATCCTCAATAAAAGGAACGTTAGCCTTAATTATTTCGTGCATCTTTTTCTCAATGCGGAATAAATCATCCGGCGTGAATGGGGTGCTTTTCTCAAAGTCGTAGTAAAACCCATCTGATGTAGCTGGTCCTATCCCTAATTTAACATCAGGATAAAGCTCTTTCACCGCCTGAGCCATTATATGAGAAACACTATGCCTTAAAGTCTCTAAATTCATCTTTCTCTCTTTCAATGGGCGGTACTGGATTTGAACCAGTGACTTCTTGCGTGTCGAGCAAGCACTCTAACCAACTGAGCTAACCGCCCATTTTGAAGGCACAAAGTATGATAAAACTCTAAATACGAAACTCGAAACAAACCCGAAACTCAAATGATCGAAATTCAAAACATAGTTAGAGAGGCACAAGAGCACCAGATCACCAATCACCAATCACCAATCACTTTTTTTAACATGAAGTCAGCTTATACTATAGCGATACTTACTTGTCAAGCATCCAGCTATTTCTATCTCCCTCCTTTAGTAGTCTCCTTAACACAGGAAAAAGAAGTGGAGCCAGAATAGTATTAATCACAACGGGAAAAATTATTCCCTCCGGTGTAATAGGAGATAGGAGCCCAAAAACTAATTTTAGAAGAAGAAAGGATAGAAGACTGGCTACGGAGGCGATAAAAGTAACCAGCAACTGCGCAAATATACTTTCTCTGTATAGTCTGCTTCTCAGGATGCCACTCAGTGTCCCGGCAATTGTTTGGGAGAATGCTCCTAATCCTACGGGGTGCACTGAGAAGTGGTCTAATAATATGCCGCCTGTAAAGCCAACGATACTCCCTTTTACCTCTCCTCCATGAAATCCTGCAAAAATGGTGAGTAGAAGGATAAGGTTAGGCGCAACATTAAAGAGCGTTGGGGCAGCAAAGATTGTTGTCTGGAGCGCTATTGCAAGAATAATAAGGAGAAGGAGATATATTAACCTTTTCACTTTTCCTTAAGTACAAGTACTTCCTCTAATTTGGAGAAATCAACTGCAGGAAAAATGATGGCTCGCTGAAAATAATCTTCTTTAACAACGGAGAGCACTGAGCCAAGCCTTATGCCTGATGGGTACTTTCCTCCAACACCAGATGAAACAACGATATCCTCCTCTCTTATATCGGCATCAATAGGAAGATATATCATCTTGCACAACCCCGTGGCGCCGCCTTTGCCCGTAACCACTCCTTTCGCCCGGATGCGCTGCACAATTGCCCCGACAGAGACATCATTACTTAAGATAAGCCTCACTTTAGCAGCGCTAAACCCAACCTCACTGATGTAGCCAACAATTCCTTCATAATTGATAACAGGCATTCCTGCTGTTACTCCGTCATCTTTTCCCCGATCAATAAACAAGGCTTGATACCAGTTCACCGGATCTCTGCCAATAACCCTTGCGCTAACAGTTCTTCCTAAAAGCTCGCTGAACTCCTCTCTCTCTTTAAACTGAAGGAGTCTTTTTAGCCGTATGTTCTCTAATCGGACCTCTTCAAGCATGGCAACTCGGAATTGGAGAAGTTTAATATCCCTAATTAATTTTTCTCGTTCATCAACCAGGTCAAATCTCATAAAAACTCTTTCTCTTATATTGAGGAACCACTGCACCGAAGTTGTTATTCTCTGCTGGATGGGAGAGAAGAAAGAAAGAGTAAATGCAGGAGAGGCAATTCCTCTGCGAAAGTCAATTGTTGCAATAACAAGGGAAAGGAAAATCAAAATCAGTGGGATTGCAAGTTTCCGATGTAAGATAACCCTCACTCCAAACCCTCTTAATTGCTGGATGCTATTCTTCTTAGTAATCTTATGTTATCCAGTAGTTTTCCCGTTCCTATTACCACCGCCTGCAGTGGATTCTCTGCTACATTGACTTCAAGACCGGTCTCTTCTCTAATCCGCTGGTCCAGTCCCTTAAGGAGAGCTCCTCCTCCTGACATTGTCATACCTTTATCAACAAGGTCAGCGGAGAGTTCTGGCGGGGTCTCTTCCAGCACCGTTTTGACGGTTTCTATAATTGTGTTGACACCGTCAGCAAGGATTTCTCGCACCTCCTGGGAAGTTATCGTTAGCGTCTTGGGAAGGCCGGCGACAAGGTCTCTCCCTCTTACCTCCATTGTCATTTCTTCATCTAATGGAAATGCTGATCCAATTTTAATTTTAACATCTTCAGCGGTTCTCTCGCCAATCATCAGATTGTAGGCTCTCTTGAGATGTTGGATTATTGCTTCGTCCATCTCATCTCCGGCAATTTTTACCGTCTTTGAGATGACGATGCCTCCAAAAGAGATAACTGCAACCGCTGTTGTTCCTCCACCGATGTCAAGTACAAGATTTGCCCCTGGCTCTTCTACCGGTAGATCTGCTCCAATAGCTGCAGCCATTGGCTGTTCAATTGGATAGACTTCACTTGCTCCTGCCTGCCTGACTGAATCTTCTACAGCTCTTGCCTCAACCTCAGTAATCTCAGCAGGAACGGCAATGATAACCCGTGGGGCAATGAACATTCTCCGTCTGTATACCCGCCTCATAAAATATCTCAACATCTCCTCGGTAATGATGAAATCGGCAATAACTCCGTCTTTCAGCGGCCTGATGGCAACGATGTTTCCAGGAGTGCGTCCGATCATTCTCCTTGCCTCATTTCCTACCGCTGGCAGCCCATCAGCCGTTATCAAAATACGGTCACGGTCCGACCTTTTCTCTACAGCAATTACAGAGGGTTCGTTAAGAACAATCCCCCGTCCGCGAAGATAAACGAGAGTATTTGCTGTCCCCAGATCAATTCCAATATCATTAGAAAACAAGCGCGAAAAAAAATTTAATGCCATTTTATCTCTCCTAACTAAGAAAATTCGTCGCTTTGCTCCTCATTTCCTTTTGTTTCCTCCATACCTCCTAATCCGCATAGTAAAGTTTTTATACTTTCCTATGCTTTAAAGAAACTCTTTGCCATTTTATACAACTCCATATCCACTGTCTTTAGCTCACTCACTGCATCTTTGATGGGGACAGATGTGATTCTGCCTTCTTTCACTGAAGCCATTTGACCAAACATTTTATCGTGGACTAATTCAATCGCTTTTGCGCCAACTCTCATTGCCATTATTCTGTCTGCTGCCGTTGGCCGACCGCCTCGCTGGATGTGCCCAAGAACTATTGACCTTGCCTCAATTCCGGCTTTTTCTTCAATACTGCTGGATAAAGCCTGGGCAATACCTCCAAGCCGCACATGCCCAAAAGCATCTTTTTCTGCTGACTGGAAAATTAGGTCTCCTTCAGCCGCTGGTTTTGCTCCCTCAGCGACGGCAACAATGGCGTAGCTTAAACCTTTTTCATAGCGGTTCTTTAGGGTTTTCATGATTTCCTTTATGTCAAAGGCTACCTCAGGAATCAGAATGAGATGCGCTCCTCCGGCAAGTCCTGCCTGTAAGGTTAACCAGCCTGCATGCCGTCCCATTATCTCAACAACCATAACACGATGATGCGAGCGTGCTGTTGAGTGTAACTCTCCGATTGCCTCAGCGGCACGAGACACAGCAGTATCAAACCCAATGCAGTAATCAGTTCCTGAGAGATCGTTATCTATCGTTTTAGGAACTCCAACGACCGCCATCCCGCTTTTAGCAAGCTTGTTTGCCACTCCTAATGTGTCCTCTCCACCAATGGCAATTAAGGCGTCGAGTCCTAATTTTTTGAAATTATGAAATATTTCTTTTTCACCACCCTCTTCTTTGTAGGGATTTGTTCTTGAGGTTCCTAACAGTGTCCCACCCTTAAACCAGGTGTCCTCCATCAATTCCGGGGAAAGCGACTGGGTGTGCTTCTTCAGGAGTCCTGCCCAACCATTTTTTATCCCGAGGAGATGATAGTCATAACTGCTTCCTTTAACTACAATTGCCCTGATTGCTGCATTTAATCCCGGGGCATCTCCTCCACCGGTAAGAACTCCAACTTTCATTATGCTTTCCCTGAGCAGCCGAAAAGCTGCATTTTTGCTCTAATTGCTTCTACCATTGCCTTACGCGCCGGGTCAAGAATCTTTCTGATGTCATATTTCGGAACGGGTAGCTCATCTCCTTCCTCAATTGCTCTCTCAAGACTTGCCATATAGTCATTTGTCTTACTGGCAAGCACCTCTCTCAGCGACTTCTCAAATGCCATTCTAATTTGGGTATCAATATTTATCTTGTTAATGCCTAATTTTATCGCCTCGCGAACAGTGTTGGAGGGAATGCCGGTGCCCCCATGCATAACAAGCGGAGTATCAATAACTGAGTTGACCGACTCAATTACAGTAAGTTCAAAGACCGCCTTTCCTTTGTAAGGACCATGCTTGGTTCCAAAGGCAATGGCTACAGCGTCAACGGAGGTTTCCATGGCAAATCTTTTAGCGTCTTTCGGCTGAGTGAGCATCTCTCTTTTTTCCGCATTGCTCATGCTATCTGAAATCTCACCCAGGGACCCGATTTCTCCTTCTACGGAGACATACTGACTTTGTGAACGTGCATATTCAACAATCTCTTTCGTTTTTCTTATGTTTTCATCAATGGATTCAACTGTTTTTCCATCAATCTTGAGTGAGCCATCTATCATTACTGATGTAAACCCGGCATCAATGCAACGTTTACAGGACGCGAATGTCCTCCCATGGTCAAGATGTATCGCCACAGGAACCGTTGCCTTCTCCACAAGAACCTTTGCCATTGCCATCAGCTCTTCAAGCCCGGTGTAAGTTGGCTTACCTGGCTGACCAATCGTCGTTTCAGTAATTTGCAAAATAAGAGGCGCTCTTTCTGCCTCCGCGGCGGCAAGTGTTGCCTGCACGCTTTCCATATTTACTGCATTAAATGCTCCCACAGCGTAACCGCCCTTATCTGCTTCAGATAATAACTCCTTAAGGTTCGTTAATCCCATATTCCCTCCATTATTATATTCAGAGTGACATAAAAATACTATCCCTATTGATTTCGTAGCCTAACATACCACTATCTTTCCTGTCAATCAAATTAAAAGCGCAAGCTGAAGGCTGAAAGCCAATTTTTCTTGACGGGATTTTGAGGGGTGTAGTATGTTAGGTGTTAGGTGTTAGGCGGTGCGACCCCGATTTGCATCGGGGCATGCTTATCGCACATTGTTTCTGAATTCTGGCTTCTGACTCCTGAATTCTGGCTTCTGTGAGTGACTGATGCCCTGGTGATGAGATGATTAAAAGATATACCCTTCCAGAGATGGGAAGCATCTGGAGTGATGAAAATAAGTTCAGAACAATGCTTGAAGTAGAAGTTCTTATCTGCGAAGCATTGGCTGAATTTGGTGAAATTCCTGCTCGCGCAGCCGTGAAGATAAGAAAAAAAGCAGACTTTGATTTCAAGAGAATTGCAGAAATTGAACAGGAAACGCGCCATGACGTTATCGCCTTCCTAATGGCAGTTGGCGAGAAAGTTGGCAAAGAGTCAAGATACATCCACCTCGGGATTACATCCTATGACATTGTTGATACCTCTCTTTCTTTAAGGATGAAGGAGGCGGCAGATATTATTCTTAAAGATTTGAAAAAGCTGTCTTCGGTCTTGAGGAAAAAAGCAAGAGAATATGAAAATACGGTAATGGCAGGTCGCTCACATGGCATCCATGCCGAACCAATCACATTTGGACTGAAGTTAGCTATCTGGCTGGTGGAAACGGAAAGAAACTTCAAAAGAATGCAGGCCGCAAAAGATGCAATAAGCGTAGGAAAAATCTCCGGTGCAGTAGGAACTTATGCCAACATTGACCCACGCGCCGAAATTTATGTATGTCAGAAGTTAGGACTTACTCCAGCTTCTATTTCCTCTCAGATACTTCCCCGGGACTCTCACGCTCAATATCTTCTCACACTCTCTTTAATCGCAAGCTCCCTTGAGAAGTTTTCCCTTGAAATTCGCAACCTCAGCCGCACCGAGATTATGGAAGTGGAAGAGTATTTCTCTCCTGGACAGAAAGGCTCTTCAGCAATGCCGCATAAGCGCAATCCCATTATCTCAGAGCAGATTGGCGGGCTCGCTCGTATCATCCGCAACAATGCTCAAGTAGCGCTTGAGAATGTTCCTCTCTGGCATGAAAGAGACCTTACCCATTCTTCAGTAGAGAGAATAATTATTCCCGATAGCTGCATTCTCACTAACTATATCCTCAATAAATTTACTAATGTAATGAAAAATCTAATAATCTATCCGGAAAATATGATGAAAAATCTGAAGAAAACAAAAGGGCTTATCTTCTCTGAGGCTGTTCTCCTGAAACTGATTAAGAAGGGCCTAAGCCGTGAGGATGCCTATGTAATGGTGCAGCGAGCCTCTTTTCTCTCTAAGAAGGAAGGTAGGGAATTTAAGGATGTCCTCCTTCAAAATAAGGAAGTTATGTCTCACTTAAATAAAGATGAGGTAAAAGAATGCCTTGATTTGAAGCAAAACTTAAGACACATAAATAAAATATTCTCAAGACTGGAAATATCTTAAAAAACAGGCACAAAGTAACAAAGGCACAGAGGCACAGAGGCACAGAGAATTAAGTCGTAAGTCGTAAGTAGAGAGTAGAGAGAGATGAAATTGGAAATTGGTAATTGGAAATTGGAAATTAGTGTTCTGGTGCACTATTTTGAAAAGGGTTCAAGGGTTCAAGTGTAAAGGCACAAACTTTTAACTTGCACTTTTGCCTTTTAACTT
>BBPG01001296.1_pt1 | contig 19188 bp, 16 predicted proteins | sample 1343651 | NCBI WGS metagenome assembly BBPG01 (sample SAMD00019091, study PRJDB2971) | groundwater metagenome | biome: freshwater biome; feature: mineral spring; material: ground water | place: USA: CA, Sonoma | collected 2012-06 | depth surface m | reverse complement strand
AATGTGGGCGAGGTGGGATTTGAACCCACACAACTTTACAGTCATTGGATTTTAAGTCCAACGTGTATGCCATTCCACCACCCGCCCATTGTTATATTACTATATTGCAACAATTTTTATGTTATTTTTATTTGCAATCTCTACACATTCTTGTTTATTAAAAACGAGGGTTTTTCCAGCCTCAAAAGCAAGCACCCCGGCTTTTGCCTCTATGAGAGACTCCATTGTTTTTGGTCCTATAACTGGAACATCAAAACGGACATCCTGCTTTGGCTTTGCAACTTTTACAACTACAACATTTCCGTTCCCAAGCCTTCCTCCCCTTTTTATTGCCTCGTCCGTTCCTTCTATTGCCTCAACAGCAAGAATAGAACCTTGTTTTATTACAACCGTCTGGCCTATATCAAGCCTTCCCAATTCTTTTGCAATGTTAAAACCTAATTGGACATCCTTCCGTTCTTCGTCTGTAAGAGAAGAGCCTGCAATAATACCCTGCGGGATAAACATTTCTTTTAAAAACCTAACAGAACTTATCAGTTTTATCTTGTGTTTTGGTAAAAGATCTGCGGCTGCACCAAATATGGTGTCTGCTCTCTTGTCTTTTAAACCCCTGAGGAATGCTTTTAGTTTAACATCTATCGGAATATCTTTAAAAAGATTTGAAGGTTCTATCTGTCCTGCAAATATAGCATCAGACGGAGAAAAAAAAGAAATTTTTTCTAAAAACAACGAGAAAGAACCCACATCCACCCATTCTATCCTGTCAACAAAACTCTCTATATTTTTTGATGTTTCACCTATGAAACCTATTGCATTTACAGTAAAACTTTGATTTTTTGCTTGTTGTGCTACAAGGATGGGAAAGTCTCCGCTGCCTGCAATGATAAGAATTTGTTTCACTACCTGGCAATTCCGCGCTTCGATGTTTTTACAAACTCAACGAGCTTTTTTACTTCACCAATATCTACAATGCGTCTTTCAACTTCAACAAGTGCATGGGTTGTAGAAAGTCCTGAAAAGAATAAAATTTTGAATGCCTTATAAAGCGTGGCTCTGGTCTGAGGTGAAAAGTTGGCCCTTCTTAAACCAATAACATTTAAACCACATACCTTGCCGGGCCTTCCATCTACGAGAGAAAAGGGAGGAACATCCTGAACAATCTTTGACATACCGCCTACCATAGAATATTCACCGATACGAACAAACTGATGAATTGCAGCAAATCCCCCGAGAACTGCATTATTGTGAATCTCTATATGTCCTGCAAGCCCTGCGTTGTTTGCCATAATAACATCATCGCCAATCTTACAATCATGTGCGATATGACAGTATGCCATTATAAGAACATTGTTTCCAATGCTTGTAAGGTCTGTTAGACAACCGGGATTTATTGTGACAAATTCTCTGATCACTACCCTATCTGCTATTTTTAAGTATGTTTTTTGATTATGAAACTTTAAACTCTGAGGAATACTTCCAACAACCGAGCCCTTAAATATAGAACAGTTTTTGCCAATCTCGGTATTGCCTTCTAAGACACAGTGTGAACCTATCTGTGTTCCTTCCCCAATTTGAACATCCTGCCTTATATATGTCCATGGACCTACTGAGACATTGTCAGAAATATTTTTTGATTCAATTATTGCTGTTGGATGTATGTTATTCATAGCTCTTATTATTTACCCAACATCTGAAAGTGCAAACATTATCTCTGCTTCTGCCACTATTTTGTTGTCAACATAAGCAGTGCCTTTAATCTGTCCCGTTTTGGTGCGAAGTCTTAATACCTCTGTTTCAAGAATTACCTGGTCGCCGGGTATAACGGGCTTTCTAAATTTTACTTTATCAAGGGACATAAAAAATGCCATCTTTCCTATGTTTGCTCTGCTTGAAAGAAATAGAATACCTGCTGTTTGTGCCAACGCTTCTATTATAAGAACACCGGGCATTACTGGTTTTCCAGGGAAATGTCCTTCAAAAAATTCTTCGTTCACAGTTACATTTTTTATGGCAATACATCTTTTGTCTTCTTCTAATTTCAGTACTCTGTCCACAAGAAGAAACGGATATCTGTGAGGAATTATTTTTTGTATGGTTGTTACATCAAGCCTTTCTCCGGGGGCGCACACATAACGGAATGGAATACCTGCACCCCTTGCCTGCTCTTCAAAAAGTCTGAATTTATTTAATAATTTCATATTTGTGGTATGACCGCTTTTTACAGCGCTAATATCTCCTTGTATAGATGCACTAAAAAGATAAAGGTCTCCTATAATATCCATAATCTTGTGTCGTACAAATTCATCCTCAAATCTTAATTTATTATCTATAACCCCTTTTTCCGATATTACAAGTGTATTGGCATAATTTGCTCCTTTTCCCAGTCCCTGTTTCCTTAAATCCTCAACCTCTTTTTCAAAACAAAATGTTCTTGCAGGTGCAATCTCTTTTAAAAATACCTCAGGGGTGATATCAAATTTTACATATTGGGAACGAACAAACGGATGTTTATAGGAAAGCGTATAAGAAACCCTGTAAGAATCCCCTGGTAAAACTGTTATTGATCCTTCCTGTTCCTGTATCCATAACGGTTCTTTTACAATAAATTTTTTATAAGCAACATTTTGTTCTTCAATTCCGACACCTAATAACGCATTGCAAAACGAAAGAGCACACCCGTCAAAAGACGGAACCTCATCACTATCAACTTCTGCAATTATATTTGTTATACCCAGTCCTGCAAGAGAAGATGTTAGATGTTCTATTGTATGAACCTCAACACCGTTTATGCCTACCGAGGTCCTTCTGGGTCTTCTTGAAATATCTGTTATGTTTGTAAGCTTCGCATCTATAACAGGTCTTTCTTGTAAATCAGTTCTTACAAATCTTAAACCTGTATCAGGTGGCGCAGGTTTTAAAACAAGGTGTGAAGGATTACCCATATGAAGACCGATACCCTGAAGATGAACCTCTTTACGAATTGTTTTTTGCACTTAACATCTCCTCCAATATTTTTATTTTTTTCTCAAGTTCGGAAATCTTATTATACAATTTAGGAAGCCTTTGTATGGATGCCTTTAACCTCTTTTCCTCGTTATGGGGCCTTGCCGGGAAACCGGATACACACATATTATCAGAGATAGATTTTGTAACACCCGATTTTGCTGCAACTACAACATTGTTTCCGATCTTTATATGTCCTATAACGCCTGACTGTCCGGCCAGTGTTACATTTGAACCTATTTCAACACTACCTGATATCCCGGTTTGTGCAACAATAACAGAATTTGCTCCTATATATACATTATGGGCAATCTGAACAAGGTTGTCTATCTTTGTTCCCTTACCTATAAATGTCCTGTCAAATCTTGCCCTGTCTATTGTAACATTTGAACCTATTTCAACATCGTCCTCTATTACAACAGTCCCAATCTGTGGGATTCTGTGATGTACCCCCCGAACTGTTGCAAATCCAAAACCATCACTTCCTATAACACTTCCAGAATGTATAACAACTCTGCTTCCAATACTGGTGCGTTCCCTGATAGAAACATTCGGATATATCAACACATCGTTGCCCAACTCTGTATGGTGTCCTATATATACACCTGCATATATTACAGTCCCGTCCCCTATCTGAACACTATCCTCTATAACAACAAACGGCTGTATGGCAACATTTTTACCTAATTTTACATTTTTTCCTATAATAGACTGTGAACTTATACCTTTAGGTCTTACAATTTTATTCGGAGCAAGAAGTGAAACAAACTTTGCAAATGCAAGACTCGGGTTTTCCGTAACTATCAATGTTTTTGCCCCTGAATAGTTTTTTAATTCCCCTGAGACAATGATTGCAGATGCTCTTGTTTGTTGCATCAATGGCGCATACTTGAGATTGGCAATAAATGTAACATCGCCTGGCTGTGCCTCTTTTATTCCGCTTGCACCGGCAATTTCAATGCTATCATCTCCTATAACCTCCCCTTCTATAATCTCAGCAATTTCTTTTACTGTCTTCACTTTTTATTTCCTTTTCTGGGTATAAGATTCGTTTAATCCTTTTATAATATCGGATGACCTATCAAGTTCAGGCCTACCATAAACAACAACTTCAACCGCTTCAGCCATATTCAGCACTATGTCATAGCCCTGTTTTTCGGCATATTCCTTCACATAGTCTTTTATTTCTTGGACAATTTTTCTCAATGCATCATCTCTTGTTTTTGCCATTTCAGACCTTGATTGCTGGTCAAATTCCTGAAGTTTCTTCATTTTATCTTCTATCAAGGGTTGTTTTTCTTGTTTTCCCTCAGGTGTTAGCAGGGCAAATTTATCCCTTAACTGCCGTATTTCCTCAACTATCTTCTCTCTTTGTTCCTGTCTTAATCTATCTTTTTGCTCCAAAGTAGATTCCGCATCTTTTGTTGCTTCATATTCAGAAAATACTTTGAAGAAGTTTATATAAACAATGTTTAAATTCTGTTGCGGATATAAACTTGTCAAAGAACAAAAACAAAAAATCAAAAAACTAAAAAAAATCTTTTTCATCTTCCCTCCTGTTTATTCCATTATAACATTTATTTAAGATTTTACAAACTGAAATTCCAGCATAAAAATAAAATACCGACTCATTCCCCTTTTCTTGAAAGGGAAATTAAATACTTGTTCAATAATCCTTATGTCGGAATTTCAAATATTGTCTTTGATATAGTTTACCGCCTTTCCTATAACATTAAAATGCTGTTTGTCTACAGTTATAACCGGGTATGCCATCCTATAGGATGCATCATATCCCCTAAAACAGTACAGGGCAAGTGCATCTTCTGTTTCCATATCCATATATTTATATTCAAGTTTCATATTTTCTCCTATTATTCTTTTTGCATCCTGACAGAGAGAACAACCCTGTTTCCCAAATATTTCTATTTGCATACTGCCTCCTCTTTCAAACATTGAAAATGTGAGGTTGAAAGATCGGGTGGATATGTTTTGCACAACTTCATTAACTTCTCAACTTCAATATCCTTAATTTGCAACTTTATAGTCTCCGCTGTGTCTGTCTTCAAGTTCTGCAAGCTTTGAAGGATTCCAGTTGTTAATCCTGCTATAATATCCTACTATCCTTGTTATAGAGTATATGTCCTTGCTTAAACAGTGGACGCAAGCGCTGTGTATGCCCCTTATAACTTTGCCACAATTGTTACATATACTGAATTCAGGTGATATTGTAAGTTGGGCACAGGATGATTTATAGAATGTCTTTTCAACAAGGTTTAATATGGATTGTGCAGACGGCATCTGTTCTCCAACAAAGGCATGGATAATCGCTCCTGATTCAATAAGGTTGTGGAACTTTGACTGTTTTTCAATCCTTGTTACAATATCCACAGGTGCGTCTGCCCTGAGATGTATTGAGTTTGTATAATATATAGTGTCATTTTCAATACTTCCTCTTACAACCGATGCCGCGCTTTCAGGGTATGTTTTAAGGTCAACCTTTGCGAGCCTTCTTGTTGCGCTTTCAGCTGGGCTTTCTTCAAGAGAAAATCTTAAACCTGTTTTTTCAGTTTGCTCTTGTATTTTTAGATACATTCTTGCCACTATTTTTAAACCTGTTAAGAATGCTAAATCCGATTGATGGAGCTCTTCACCCGTTATAAATTGGACGCATTCGTTAAGTCCGATAAGTCCTATTATATATGTGCATTTATCAAGATCCACATATGGCCTTCCGTCCTGTGCAGGTTTCCCAATCTGCCATAGTGGCATATGCGGATCTTTCATAAGGGAGGCAATAAATTGTTTCTTCTGAAGGTGTGCTCGGACACATATTTCTATCATATGATCAATTTCCTTATAAAGTTGACTTAAATTGTTCTTCTGAGCTCTGTATGCTGCCTGAGGAAGGTTTACTGTTACATTCTGGAATCCACAGAATCTCATTGATTCCGGATGCTCTATCATAAACTTGTCATTTATCTTTTGACGAAGCCTGCAGCACATAGAGAGAACAACCTGGCTTCCCCTGTCAAAAACGAAATATACTGAACCATTGGTACTGGCAACCTCCCCAGCTGCTTTGAAAAGTTCAAACTGTTTTGGGTCTTCAAATGTTTCTTCCGACACATGAAAATCTGCCTTTGGAAATGCAAATGGTCTACCTAACATATCCCCTTCTTTCCAGACATCAAGCATAGCCTTACAAAACTCCTGTGAGATTGTTTCATAATCTTTATATGTCTTACCCGTATATTTCCCGTCAGGACCTATTGCAGGGATATTTTTTAAGTACTCTGGCACTCCTGTATGGATATTAAAATCTATAAAAAGGCTCTGTCCTCCGCGACTGAATGCATTCTGACTTCCTGAAAATATCAAATGTTGTGCCTCCTGTTTCATTTCCTTATAGGTCATACCTTCAAGATACGGAGCTAAAAGTATGTTCAAGTAACCTATGCCGAGTGCTCCGGCATAATAGGCCTGCATTGATGCAAGAAATGTATTCAGGTGCCCTGTAAGTGTTCTTGCATGCTTTGCAGGGGCGCTTGATGTATCAAGATTACAGATATGGGTAAGTCCATATTTTTTGATGTATTCAAGTGAATGGCTGGAACAGTAAACCCTTGTCGGATAACCAAGGTCATGGATATGTATAGCACCCTTTAGGTGCGCATCTGCAATATCGGAGGAGAATATGGATTGCAGAGCGTATTGTTTAAGTGTGTTTTCGGCAATTGCAAGATTTATTGCCTCTGGATTGTTTGATGTTATATTTGAATTTTCTTTTGTTTTTGAAAATACAAGTTGTTCAAGGTCATATACAGGCATACCTATAACAGAGGTTTTTGATATTTTTTTTGTTAATCCTTTTTCAAAAAGTTCATTATCAACAAGCTCACGGATAAGAGAGGTGGATATAACTGTTAAGCCTGAATTGATAATTCTCTGTTCAACCTTTGATGCTATCTCCCAAGAAAGCCCTTCTTCTATCTGAGCCTCTTTTTGAAGTGCACCTGCAATCCTTGCTTTGTCCCATGAAAGAAGTTCATGCCTGCTTGAAGCAGTTACAAGAAGAGAAACATCAGTTGAAGAAGTCTTTCCCCTCACATAGTGTCTTACCCTCATCTGTTCTCTTGTCTGTTGTCTTTTTTTTCTATAAATAATATATGCCTTTGCTGTTTTTGCATGACCTGTTTCAATAAGAACCTTCTCAACTATATCTTGTATCTGTTCTATCTCAGGGATATTTTTTTGAAATCTATTTTTTAAGTATAATGTTACCGCATTGGCGATCTCCTCAGCCATCAAACGATCCTCACCGCCTACAGCCTTTGCAGCCTTGAATATGGCATCCGCTATCTTTGACCTATCAAAAGTAACAAGCCGCTCGTCTCTTTTTCTTACCTGTGTGAAATATTTAGCGGATGTAGTTGTTTGTTTTTCTTCTTTTTCTTTCTGAATTGTTTGCGCGGTCATATTTTTCCTCCTTTTGTTTTCTTAATAAAGTCTTTTGTTTCGGTTATAAACTGGGTTGCATCTCTGAACTGTCTGTACACGGATGCAAACCTTACATATGCTACCTCATCAAGGGTGTGCAATTTTTTCATAAGAAATTCGCCTATCTTTTTTGTATTTACCTCTTTTCCATTTTTTCTTTGCAATTTTCTTTCTAACCTATCAACTATCTGTGTAATCTTATCAGTGCTTATGGGCCTTTTTTCACAGGCTTTTATCAGCCCTGCAATTGTTTTGTTTCTGTTAAATGGCTCTCTTCTTCCATCTTTTTTTATTACCATAAGAGGAATGTTTTCTATTTGTTCATATGTTGTAAATCTTTTTTCACATTTAAGACATTCCCTTCGTCTTCTTATAGATTCACCGTCCTGACTTGTTCTTGAATCTATTACCCTGTCTTCTATACTATTGCAAAAAGGACATTTCATATTATACCCCAATTGAGCCCAAAAACACAATGTATTGTGTATGCAACCAGTATATACACAATATATTGCGCTTGTCAAGAGCCTAAAATCAGGCTAAATTTGGGGTAAAAACCTGAAAATACGAAAAGGATACATTAAAATCTCTTTTTTTCTTAAATTTTCCTTGATAATAATAATTTTGCCTGTGTTTCTCCTCCATTTATAAGATAAAGAAGAGGAACTGGTCTGTCCACACCTTCTATATAGCAGGGCCTTGAACTCCATGGAGTTACAGAAAGCACATTTGCAAGATCCGTCCAGTATTGTAACCTTGACGGTTCAAGTCCCCATATCATATGAAAATGGTTCGCAGGCACATACTGTTTATATTCACCCATTGTTGCATATTTAGGAACAACAAATGTATGTGGCCATGTCAGTGTAGATGTCTTACATACAGCATCTGATAGTTTGTCTGGAAGTTCTACCGTTTCTGCTTCGTCCCACACAAGTGAGAACATATTATTTACGGCACTATATGCCATTCTTCCCGCAATTCCTTTTATTCCCCCTGGTGATACAAATGTTATAGAATTTCCAAGCCCGGGGAAATATCCCTCATCTGCAATTGGAAAAGATACTTTTGACATAATCTCTTTTACAGAAGCACCCGGCTTTGCCGCCCAGTTGAAAGAGGCGCTTCCTGAATTATCCCCATCAACAAATCCTCTTTTTTCCCATATATTTTTACCATTAAGTTTTATACCAAGTTCTGTGGCAAGTTTTTTTATTTCCCAGGGTTCCCATACTTTCCTAAAATCCATAAAAAGAGGCGGATTTCCTCCTGTAAGATATGTAAAAAATAACATTGTAAGAAGTCCCTGAACATCAGCCTCTGTTGCATATGGAGTGGGCGGCTTCTTACCCTGATGGTCAAATGTAGAATTAAAAAGCGATTCCATAACATCTGCAACGGGAAGAGGTATCCCCCTTTTATCAGAACCCCATTCCAACTGACTCATAAAACCTCCTCCTACTGCATTAAGGTCTTTCATAATATCCCTGGTTATAAGGTACATTGCAAGAGACTTATCAAATCTTTCATCGTCTTCACTGTTTCTTACCTGAATTTTAGTCCTGACAATCTTATCAAGCCAACCTCTTAAATCCTTTAACTCTTTTTCATTGTATGCCTTTTTTGCAAGCATATCGGCAAGAATCTTCATATCAAGCCGGGTAATTTCAATGCCAAATATATTTCTTGTCGGAATTATATGGGCAAGTGCGGTTTCCATTCCCATTGAATCATGCCCAAACACAACGACCCTTCTTCCCTGCAAAGCCTTATATGCAACAGCAGCATAACACCAATCTATAAGTGATCTTGCTGTTGATTCGGTCATTTTTGGATCTATGCCAGTATCGGGCCAGGTTCCGACATTGATGTGCATCATCTTCCCATACTGTGCAACCGCACCACTGCATGCATGAACATATACAACACCCGGCTTTGGACCGCTATTGCCGCAAACAAGGTTAAGGGGGGTATCTTTGGAGAATTGCTGGATAAGTGAGATAAGTGTAGGTTGGGGGAATGCCCATGTATCCGGTGCTCCTACAAGTATATTTACTCCTGCTGATTCAAACTGCCTTGCAACAATATCAGCCTGTTTTTCTCCATCAATTAATACATCGCTATAAACAACCATTACAGGTGAACCATCTGTAATCTTTACGCCTTCTGCAATAACATCTGCTACCATCTGTATTATATTTGCAGCCCTTTTTCTTGAAGTCTTATCAATCCTCGGGTCACAGGGAGCAAACACACCTATAACAGGCTCTTTTATGGGTTTTAACCCTGATGTAGAAATTTTTATCGCTTTCTCCATACTTCCTCCATTCCAATATTATCTGACTACAATATATGTTTTACAATCCTGATTCTTCTAATACATCAGGAACATATTTTTCCCACCCCAAAGGCATAATATGAATTCCCTGACATATATTTTTCATACCCTTAATAAGTTCAGCGGCAATCTTTATACTTGTTTTTACCCTATCTTCCTTTTTTGCTTCAGCCATCATTTTTATATATTTTTCCGGGACATTGATACCTGCAACCTTTTCGTTCATATACTTTGCCATCCCTGCTGATTTTAACAGAACGATTCCGCCAAGAATCGGAACCTTATATTTTTCTACAATTTTCATAAACCTCTCAAAGGCATTCAAATTATAGACTGCCTGTGTCTGAAAAAATCTTGCTCCTGCCATAATTTTTTTCTCCATTTTCATAATCTGCGGTTCAAGTGGATCAGAGGATGGACTTACAATTGCCCCAAGAAAAAATTTAGGGATTCCATCAAGCTCGTTTCCTTTCATATCTTTTCCATTCATCAAATCAGTCGCAACCTTCAATAAACTTATAGAATCTAAATCAAAAACCGGTTTTGCCTCAGGATGGTCCCCCAGAACAGGATGATCTCCTGTCAAAATAAGAATATTTCTTATTCCAAGGGCATGGGCGCTTAACAGATCCGATTGTAAAGCCAAACGGTTCCTATCCCTGCAGGTTGCTTGAAAAATCGGTTCAAGCCCTTTTTGAACAAGAAGGCAGGACACAGCAAGGGAGCCTAAACGCATCACAGAACTTTGTAAATCGGTAACATTGAAAGCATCAATCTTGTTCTTTATATGTTCTGCCTCTTTGATATGCAGTTCAATGTTTGTTCCTTTCGGAGGACCAATCTCAGAAGTTATTACAAATTCCCCACGGGTAAGTTTTTTTGCAAAACTCATTCCCCCTCCATTTTCAACAAGGACACGCCAACAAATTCTCACTTGCCTGTTATATATCTCTGATAATTTCTTATTTTACACTCTGTTGCAATTTCTATTGCTCTTTTCTGTTCTTTTAGTCTGTTATAAATTCTCACCCATCCACATTCCATCTGTGGATTTACCTCGCATTTCCCATTTTTGTATCCGCCACAGGGACCGTTTAATAAATATTTTGCACAGGCAGTTATGGGACATATACCCCCTGTACTGTTAAGATAACATTCACCACACTGCCTACAATCAGAAGGTTGAATATCTAACCCCTGAAATCCATTTACATAAGAGGTATCGCAACCGGTAAAAACATACCTTTCTTCTTCACCTAACAATAAGATTTGTGATATTATTTTTGAGATAACCCCAACACCTACGCCACAGGAAAAAACAAGGATTGATTTTGAATTTTCTATATCGTTTTTATATTTTTCCATATATTCTTTTGAAAAATCCTCATTGCATAAATAATCAAGACGAACAATTCCTGATATTCTCTCCCGGTTTTCAGATAAAAACTCATTAATCTCTTCTTCCGGGAAATATACTTCTTTACATCCATAACATTTAATAACAAAAGGGGTTAAGGCAACCAACAGGTCAATATCTTCTTTCTTCTTAATTTTTGTTATAAGCATTTTCCCTTTGCCCTCTTTATAAAACTCAATATATCTATTTTAGATGAACATATATAATTACAGGAACCGCATTCAATACAGTTTTTGACCCTATAATTTTTAGTTTCCTCCCACATCTGCCTTTCTCCATAATAAACATAATTCAAGGGCAAAAGTTCAACAGGGCACACAGAAACACATCTTCCACATTTAATACATTCTCTTTCTTCTTTTGATTCAACAGGATATTTTTTTAAAATTGTAAAACCGCCTGTTCCTTTAATAACGGCTGAATCAAGATTCTTTTGAAGAATACCCATCATTGGACCACCCATAAATATATTATATTCTTCAAAGATATTCTTATTATGCATACCAAGATAAAAATCAAGAATATTTTTTAATGGAGTTCCTATCTTAACAATAAAATTCCCGTCTTTACCAACACCGTCTCCTGAAACTGTTATAACTCTGTCTATTAATGGTATCCCTTCAAATATTGCCTTGTATATCGCAAGGGCTGTTCCAACATTTATAACAATAGAACCAACCTCTATTGGAAGACCGCCTTCTGGAACATTTTTCCCTGTCAACCGCTTAATTAACATCTTTTCCGCTCCCTGAGGATACTTTGTCCTTAATGACAAAACAGTTATATCAGAAGAAGAATATTTCTGTAATATCTCTATTGCTTCTTTCTTGTTATCCTCTATTCCAATGATTGTATTTTTAGGATTTGCAATCTTTTGAAGAACTTTTATGCCCTTTAATATTTTTTCAGGGTACTCTATCATTATCCTGTTATCTGTATTAAGATATGGTTCGCATTCACATCCATTAACAATTAATGTTTCAATTGATTTTTTTGAAACCTCAAAAAGAAACTTAACATATGTGGGAAACATTGCCCCACCAAGCCCGACGATTCCTTTTTCCTTTAATATCTCTATAATGTTTTCTTTTGATAAACCTTCAAAATCAACCGGTTTTATTGATTCATCCATAGTATTCTTCCCGTTATTTTCTATAATAATTGCTGGAATTGGTTTTTGTAATGTTGGATGTATTTTTTCTTCAATTTTTACAACCCTTCCGCTTATACTTGAATGTATTGTAGATGATATCACACCTGTGCTTTCTGCTATCTTCTGACCCATCTTTACTGTATCGCCTTCTTTTACTATCGGTTTTGATAAAGAACCCGTATGTTGAGAAATAAATATTAATACATATGGGGGCTCTGGAAAATTTAGTATTCTTGCCCTGCTTGTGTTTTCTTTTGAATCTAATGGATGGACTCCTCCATAAAAACCTTCCTGCCTTTTGCTTAAAGATATTTCGGAATATTTCTTTTTTTCATCAAAATTGAATCTGTTAAAATCTCTTACCTGTATTTCAGAACAAAATAATTTATTCTGTTTTTTTAGTCTGTTATAAATGTCTTCCCAGGCGCAAGGTATATCGGGGTTAACCTCGCATTTTCCGTTTTTTACACCACCACAGGGACCGTTCAAAAGAGACTTAGAGCAATTGACTATGGGGCATATCCCTCCTGTTAAATTTAAGTAGCATTGAGAACAGGCAGCACACTTTTCTTCACCAAGAGACGCCCCATGAAAACCCTCAGGACTTGTTGAATTTCTACTTTGTGGTATTGAATCGCAAAGGGCAAAAATCCTTTTATCAGGGAATTTCTCAGAAACAAATTGCACCCCAAGTCCGCAGGCTATAATTCCTATTGAATCAAAACTATTTACACCCAACTCAATAAGTTTTTCCGCTGTATGATGATTATTACAAAGAAAATCAATACCTGTCCATCCTTTTATTTTGGAGTTCTCCTCTCCCAATATTTCATTTAATCTTTCGCATTCAGGCTCAATATCTGTTTTATATTTTTTATAGCACTTTTTACACCAGAGATTAAATATAGAATTTATTTCTCTAAAAATATTTTTTATTTCATCGTCCGGTTTTAAACCATATTTTGTATAATCCATAGTTAGATTCCTGCCTGCATTTTGGTTGTCTGAACAATATTTTTAAGAAGAATTGCAACAGTCATAGGTCCTACGCCTCCTGGGACGGGTGTAATCCAGGAGCATTTCTCTTTTGCTTTTTCAAAATCCACATCACCGACTGTTTTCATTTTCGGTTTGCCCTTTTCATTTAATAAAGGATTGCCATTGTGGTCAAAACCTTCAGGGATTCTGTTTATGGCAATGTCTATGACGGTGCTTCCTTCTTTTATCATACCTGCTTTGATAAGAGCAGATAAATCCGGGACTTTCGGTATGGGAAGTGTTTTGTCCTGGCTATATTTCTTCAGTTCCGAATTGTATTTTAACCACACTGCCTGTGATCTACCTGCTGCTGAAAATATAATATCTGCTCTTTTTGTATGAAAGGCAAGGTCTTTTGTTGCAATATGACAGACTGTAACTGTCGGAGATTCTGTTATTGACTGAAGAAGAAGCATTGCAACCGGCTTTCCCACAATCTCACTGTGTCCTACAATAACTGCTTCTAGTCCTTTTAATCTTACACCTGTTGATTTAAGAAGTTCTACTGCACCAAGTGCGGTGCAGGGCCCGATTATATTTGTTGCAGATACAAGACGCCCCATATTTGAAGGATGAAGCCCTTCAACATCTTTTTCAGGAGATATTGATACCTGAATCTTTCTTGCATCAATGCCCTGGGGCAGAGGCATCTGAAGTATTATACCGGTTATATTCTTATTACTATTTAGTTTCTTAATCTCAGAAAGTATATCTTCTTCTGTTTCTGTGTCCGACATCTGGTCAAGTGTATACAATATACCCATCTGCTCACAGGTTTTCTGTTGTTGTCCCACATATATTTTTGAGGCTGGATTTTCACCCAATTGAACAGCAACAAGATAAGGCACTTTGCCTTTTGATTTTAATTCTGATATTTCTTTTTTTAATTTCTCTTTTATTCTGCCTGCAAGGACCTCACCATCAAGTATTTTTGCTGACACTATTTTCCTCCATTTTTCCTGTTAGCGGTCATCTTATTTTTTACTATATCAAGCGTATTTTTACTTGTTTTTTCTATCTCTTTTGTGATAACTTCAAGTTCATTTTTTGCACACTGGATAAACACCTCATCTTTTATTGAAGACAAATTTATCTGGACATTAAGCACAGCTGATCTGTATGCAGACTCAAGCAACAATACTCCTACACCGACATCGCTTATCAGATTTTTATTACATTTTTGTGCAAGCTCTTCACACATTTTTATAGACCGAAAACAGGTCTTACATATTTCAAAAGGAACGCTTGTTGCAGATTTTAGTGCATCCTGTATCTTTTCATATCTGTTTGGGTCCTTTTTTGGTATTTTCCAAGCCTGTCTTATTTTTTTATACACCAATACATCTTCATCCACAAGTTCCATAAGTTTTTTTCTACAAGATTCTGTTATATTTAAGAAAAGTTTAATATCTTCTTCTACATCTTTATATTTTTCTTTACCAAGGGTAAGGTTTGCAGACATAGAAAGACAGGCGCAACCTATTGCACCTGTAAGTGCAGAAGCACTCCCTCCTCCCGGTGCAGGAAGGTTTGAGGCAAGGTCGTTTAAGTAGACTTCAAAAGATTTATAATATTTAGTGTTTATTTCTTCTTTAGGTACCATTTTTTACGCCCACCACATCCTGCCAGCAGATTCTTTTAATATAATTTTTTTAAGAAAATCCACCGCTTTATAAAATCCTTCGTCTTTGCTCATAAGACTGTCTTCATGCTCTATTGAAAGAACCCCGTCATACCTGACCATACGAAGTGTACTTACAAAGTCTTTCCAGAAATCTTCACCATGCCCATATCCAACTGTTCTGAATATCCATGACCTTACGCTTTCTTTTCCATAAGATTTTGTATCCAGAACCCCGTTTATTTTTGAATTTGCCTCGTATATTTTTGTATCTTTTAAATGGATATGGAATATTGTTTTCTCCAGCGCCCTTACCGATAATATCGGGTCTATGCCCTGCCAGAAAAGGTGGCTCGGGTCAAAGTTTGCACCTATATTTTCCCCACATTCTGCCCTTAACCTTAATAATGTCTCTGTATTGTAGACAACAAAACCGGGATGCATCTCAAAACATATTCTTACTCCATGCTCTCTGGCTACTTTCGCCTCTTGTTTCCAGTAGGGTATAACCTTTTTATTCCACTGCCATTCCACAATCTGTGTAAAATCCTCAGGCCAGGGACAGGTAACCCAGTTAGGGAATTTTGCATCTTCACTATCACCCGGACACCCGGAAAAATTTACGACATTTTTCACACCCAATTTTTTTGCAAGTCTAATTGTTTTTCTATGTATCCTGTGATGTTCCTCTCTTATCTTTTTATTGGGATGCAGAGGATTTCCATGACAGGAAAGCGCACTTATTATAAGTCCATTGTCTTTTATCATAGCAAGGTATTCCTTGCATTTCCCGTCACTTTCAAGAAGTTTATCCACAGGGCAATGTGAAGAGCCGGGATAGTTTCCAGTCCCAATTTCAATTGCCTCAAGTCCTGCCTCTGCAAATTTTACAAGTGCTTTTTCAAATTCTACATCTCCATAAAGAACAGTAAATACACCAAGTTTCATATTCCCCTCCAATTTTTAATTTTTTCTTATATTTTTATCCATTTTTTTTCTTTAACAGATTGCATTACAGCATCTAACACTTTCTGACATTTAAGCCCATCCTCAAAATTAGGAGAAGGCATCCTGTTATCAGCAATATCATTGAGAAGATCATATATAGTGTTTATAAATGTATGCTCATAGCCTATTATATGTCCGGGTGGCCAGTAGCCGTCTATATATGGATGAATACCTGGTTCGGTAACAAGTATTGTCCTGAAGCCCTGTATGTGTGAAGGGTCTTTTCTTGAATAAAATTTAAGCTCATTCATTCTCTCAAACTCAAAAACAAGACTTCCTTCACTTCCATTTATTTCTATTTTTTCACCATTTTTTCTTCCTGCTGCAAATCTTGTTGCCTCAAAACTTCCCAGTGCTCCATTTTTAAACCTTGCAAGAAAAAGCATCGCATCGTCAACCGTAACCTTCCCCTTCTTGGGAGAACTTTTGGCAGAAAGTCCTTCCGTTGTTGCAGATAATACAGGCCTTTGTTTTATAAATGTTTCACTGCAACCTACAACCTCATCAAAATCTCCTGCAAGAAACCTTGTAAGGTCTATAAGATGAGCATTTAAGTCACCGTGTGAACCTGAACCTGCAACCCTGCTGTCCAACCTCCATACAAGAGGAAATTCAGGATTTATAATCCAGTCCTGCAAATAAACAGCCCTTATATGGTATATCCTTCCGATTCTTCCCTCATCTATAATTTTTTTTGCAAGAGAAATGGCAGGAACCCTCCTGTAATTAAAACAAATCATATGTTTTACTCCTGCTTTTTTAACCGCATTAACCATCTTTTTTGCTTCTTCACTATTCATAGCAAGAGGTTTTTCACAAAGAATATGCTTCCCTGCTTTTGCTGCCTCAATGGCAATCTCACAGTGCGTATCATTGGGGGTTGAAATATCAACCAGATGTATGTCATCTCTTTTTATAAGTTTTTTCCAATCAGTTTCATATGTTTCCCATCCCCAGTTTTGTTGAACATTTATCACTTCTTTTTCATGCCTCCCGCATATAGCTCTCATTACCGGTTTAATCTTTGGCTTAAAAAATTTATTTACTTTCAAAAAAGCGTTTGAATGAGCCTTTCCCATAAACTTATAACCTACAAGCCCTACACCAATTGTATCAGCCATATGTTCTCCTATTTTTTTATGTTTACCGTTAACTGTTCACCGTATTCCGTTACCCGTATTCCATATCCCGTCGCCCGTATTCCGTATACCGCATTTCATAAAAGATACTTACGATGATATACGAACAAAGGTTTTCCCTGTTATCCATCACTTATAACCCTGCTTACTGTTTTTTAAAACAGTCCCACTATTTTTCCTTTCTTATCAATATCAACCCTTTCACCGCAGGGTTCTGTAGGAAGTCCCGGCATTGTTCTCATTGTCCCGCAAAGAGGATATAGAAAACCAGCACCTACTGATGCCCTGATATCTCTTACAGGTAATGTATAGCCCGTAGGTCTTCCCTTCCGTTCAGGGTCGTGTGAAAGTGAAAGATGTGTCTTTGCCATGCATACAGGCACTCTATCAAATCCCCATTCTGTGTACTGCTTTATCTTTTTCTCTGCAATCGGCGAATATTCAACCTTTGCTGCACCATATATTTCAGTGGCAATCGCTTTAATTTTTTCTTTTATAGAAATATTAAGCGGATATAAGAACCTGAACTTGTTCGGTTTATCTGTTGCTTTTACGACTGCCTGTGCAAGGTCTTTTCCACCTTCTCCGCCTTTTTCCCATACATCACTTACAACAGCATCATCCGCCCCGGCATCAATTGCTTTTTTTCTTATAAGAGCAATCTCTTTATCTGTATCGGTTGTGAACCTGTTTATTGCTACAACAACAGGCACCTTAAAAAGCCTCATATTTTCTATCTGTTTTTCAAGGTTACATATACCTTCTTCTATTGCCGGAAGATTTTCTTTTGTCAAACCCGGGTCAAGCGGTTTTCCTGCCACAACCTTGAACTTTCCTGAGTGCATCTTCAGCGCCCTTACTGAACATACAACAACCGTTGCATTTGGAACAAGATTGCTCTGTCTGCATTTTATATTAAAAAATTTCTCTGCACCCATATCCGCACCAAAACCTGCCTCTGTTACAACAAAATCAGAAAGACGAACCGCTATCTTATCTGCAATAATAGATGAGTTTCCATGTGCAATATTTGCAAAAGGTCCTGCATGGACAAATGCGGCGGTATGTTCTGTTGTCTGCATAAGGTTTGGTTTTATAGCATCCTTTAACAGAGCTGTCATAGCACCCGCAACCTTTATATCTTCTGCTGTTACGGGTTTTCCATCGTATGTGGAAGCAAGTACAATCTTCCCCAATCGTTTTCTTAAATCTTTTAAGTCTGTTGTAAGAGCAAGTATGGCCATTATCTCGCTTGCAGCAGATATATCAAAACCTGACTCCCTGGGAACTCCATCTTCTTTTCCACCGAGTCCTATTACGATATTCCGCAGCGCCCTGTCGCTTACATCTACGACCCTTCTCCAGGTGATACTTAAAGGGTCTATATTTATTGTTCTTTTAAGAAGTGCATTGTCAAGAAATGCCGCACAAAGGTTATGCGCAAGAGATACCGCATGCACATCTCCCGTAAGATGAAGATTGAAGTCCTCCATTGGAAGAACCTGTGAATATCCTCCGCCTGCTGCGCCACCTTTTATGCCAAATACAGGCCCCAGTGAAGGCTGCCTTATACAGGTTATTATCTTTTTACCTATTTTCGCAAGCCCCAATGAAAGACCTATGGTTGTAACAGTTTTCCCCTCACCCAACGGTGTTGGTGTTATTGCGGTTACAACAATATATTTTGCCTGTGGTCTGTTCTTTATTTTTTCAAGAATTTCAAGAATAACCTTTGCTTTGAACTTTCCATAAAGTTCAAGTTCATCCTCTTTAATCCCGATTTTTTCTGCTATTTTTGTAATTGGTTCAATCTTCGCAGACTGCGCGATTTCCAAGTCGCTTGGTATCTTTGACATACCCCTCCTTTGAATGGTGTATTATAAGATTATTTTTGATATTTCTTTATATTTTATGACATTTTCCCATATACTGCATTTATTGCCTTATTTCTTATCCTGCAAGAATCGCACTTTC
>BBPG01000953.1_pt1 | contig 19261 bp, 18 predicted proteins | sample 1343651 | NCBI WGS metagenome assembly BBPG01 (sample SAMD00019091, study PRJDB2971) | groundwater metagenome | biome: freshwater biome; feature: mineral spring; material: ground water | place: USA: CA, Sonoma | collected 2012-06 | depth surface m | reverse complement strand
TTAATTGAAAATTAGAAATTGAAAATTGGAAATTGGAAATTGGAAATTAGGTGTAGTGTAGCCCTTTATGGGCGTAGAGAGTAGAGAGAAGTAGCGGTGCGATTTATCGCACATTTCTCAAATTCTGGCTCCTGAATTCTGAATTCTGGCTCCTGTTTAAGATAGGGAGGTTACTTATGAGAGAAGGTTTAACCTGGACGGTATATGACGCCGATGCTTTGACTTTAGCTGAAGTGTACGGCGAGGTTCTCTGTCAGTTAGGAGAACGATATCTAAATATTGTCGGTCTATCCGCAGACCTTGCGAAATCAACTAAAATCAGCAAATTTGGCGATAAGTTTCCCGAAAGATTCTTTAATGTCGGTATCGCCGAGCAGAATATGTTCGGCATAGCAGCAGGACTTGCGAAGTCCGGGCTTATTCCCTTTGTGTCAACCATGGCGGCATTTATTTCAATGAGGGCTGCCGAGCAGGTTAGAACCGACATTTGTTATCAGAACCTGAATGTCAAAATAATTGCAACTCACGCCGGAACGGCATTCGGGCAGGCTGGCTCAACCCATCACTGTACCGAAGACCTTGCAATTATGAGGTCTTTTGCGAACATGACCGTCGTCGTGCCTGCTGACGGAATAGAAACAGGCAATGTAGTCGCCGCATCTGTTGAGCATCCGGGTCCTGTATACATCAGGATTGGCAGAGGATTTGAGCCAACTTTTTATGAAAACGCCGATTATGGTTTCCAGATTGGCAAGTCAGTTGAGGTGAAGGAAGGAGCCGACATTACCCTCATTTGCTGCGGAATTACGGTGCGGCAGGCAGTTGAGGCGGCAAAACTTCTTCAGGAGCAAGACGGCTTAAGCGTCCGAGTGCTGAATATGCATACAATCAAGCCGCTTGACGAAGACGCCGTGCTCAGGGCAATAGAGGAAACACGAAGAATAATAACCTTTGAGGACCACAATATTTATTGTGGTCTTGGCAGTGCTGTTGCTGATGTAATAGCTGCAAGCGGAAAGGGTTGCGCTTTTAGTAAAGTGGGCATTCCTGATTGTTATTCCCTTGTCGGTTATCCTGAAGATCTCTATTCTCACTACAAACTTGATACTGATGGTATTATTGAGAAGGCAAGAGAGGTTATGGGCAAAGAATTTGAAGAAGATGAAGACTGGGAAGATGAGATATAATATGGCTACCGAAAAAGATTTAATTACTTCAAGAATAATTTTAAGGGCTATCCTGCCGGTGATGAAGGTAGTGCTTGAAGATGTCCCGAGCATGAAAAAGAAATTCAAAGGGGTCAGTGCCAGGGTGCTCTTTCATACTACCGAAGATGGCAAAGACATCGGAGCCTGTACTGGTATTCAATGATGGCGATTTTCGGGTAGACCCGGGCATCTGCGATAACCCAACCATTACTTTTACTTTTAAGAGTGCAGCAAAAATGAACGCCTTCTTTACCGGAAAGATGGTGATGCCAAAGATTAAGGGAATAATGAAAGTTGGTCTTTTCTTAAAGGTATTCAGACTGATTTTAAGCCTGAAGATACTTATGCCAAATGCAAGACCCAAGGATTCTGAAAAGAAAAGGCTTAAGGTAAAAATGGCATTTTATATGATTATCAGCGCTTTAAGTCAGTATAACAAAGGCGGGGACCCTGAAATGGTCAGGTGGACGAAGAAGCAGCCCGAGAGGATATATCAAATTTCGGTCGAAGAAGGCATCGCGGCATATCTTAGGGTAAGAGCCGGCAGGACAAAAGCAGGCCGCGGGGTCTATGCAAAAAGACGCCCATTCGTGCGTCTCAATTTCAATGGAGTTGACGGCGCATTTCCCGTAATAATGAAAGATGTCGGCATGATTGAGGCTGTTAAAAAAGGATATCTGAGAATAGAAGGTTCTCCGGAGTACGGTGGAAACCTGAGTGATTTCATGACGCGGATTCAGGCATTAGTAACATAATTTCATATTAGAATTACTCCTGGGCGCAGTGAACCATCTGCTTTTCCATTTCCCAGAACTTGTGCGCCGTTTATAAACACAAATTCTATCCCTGTAGGGGGCTCGGCTGGCTGCTCTACCGTTGTATTGTCTCTTATCGTATTCCAGTCAAAAACAGTAATATCAGCTGCCAGACCTTCTTTTAATGTGCCTCGGTCTTTGATGCCAACCCTTGATGCACAAGCCCCTGTCATCTTATGAATTGTCTCTTCAAGAGAAAGCAGCTTTTTATCCCTCGCAAGTTGCAAAAACCTCGGGAAAGTGCCAAAAGCGCCAGGATTTTGCTGCCCCTCGGGCTCTGACCATGCATCAGTCATAAAAAGAGACGCCGGGTGTTTCATGAGAGCCTCAATAATCTTCTGATTGCTGTGCTTGTGCATAAGAACTTTAACTCCGCGATTGCCCCTTTTAATAAAATCAATGAAGTTTTCAAACGGTGATAACCCGCGCTTACTCGCTATATCGCTAAGAAACATTCCATTATACTCATTTAATTCAGGGTGGTTCGCATAAGTTACCTGCATTTCTCCATACCCGAAACCCAGAAGCCTTTGTGCGAACATCATTTCAAACCTGAGTCTGCGCAACGCCAAGCTGTTATTATACACCTCAGGCGCTCTGACAATAAACCACTCTGGCAAAACTACATACAGGAGAGATGCTCCGCCGTGATGTGCATAAGTATCAAATTTTATATCAATACCCTCAAGCATGGCTCTGTCAAAAAGCTCCAGCGCCTTCTCGTGTGTTCCCCATGTCCTGGTACCTACGAATATCAGATGAGAAAACTGAAGCCTTACTCCGGTATCACGCGCAAGGTCAATCATATCCTGAATTGCCTGCAAGTTATGCGATTTATTAAGACTTAGTGGATAGCTGCCTGATAATGCTGAAAGTGCCTTTGCATGAACTGTTATGATTTTATTTTTTCTTTTTACCAGCCTGGCAATCTCTCCTAACTCGTTCGTAGTGGCAAAGATACCAGGTTCATATTGTAAGCCCAAAGATACTCCTTTTGCCCCCTGGTCCATAGCTTCTTCAAGCAACCAGAGCAAATCCTTCATTTCATCAGCTCTCATGGGGTCGGGCTTAAGTGCTTTTATGGAACCCCGGGTTGTATTATAGCCCGCGAAGTTTGAGAGATTATGGCTTATGCCTTCGCGCGAGAGATGTTTGAAATATTCCTCAATAGAGTCCCATGGCAGCTTATCAAGCCCTGCCCTGAAGAATCTAAAGAGAGTATGCTCAATCTCGCCCTTATGTGGGCTATCTTTTTTGAAGCCTGCGGGAGCAAAGCCACAGTTTCCTCCTATGAAGGTGGTTATCCCCTGAGAGGTAAATGGCGATGTGAATTTATTATGTTCTTTTGACGGAAGAAACCAGTCTTGATGTGAGTGTATATCAATGAAGCCAGGAGCAATAACTTTGCCTGTGCAATCTATTATTTCACCGTCTACATCAATTGCTTGCCGGGAAATTTCTTCAATATTGGGCCCATTAATGAGGACATTGCCGGTCATCCCCTTTTGCCCTGTCCCGTCAACAACAAGCCCATTCTTCAACAGGGTATAAGAAGTTTGCTTGTAGGATTTCCGCATTTTCAGTCCCTTCTTATTAAGGAAATAGGATGGCGCTATAAACAAAAAGTCAAGTCTTATTTAATCTAAATATTCTTCTACCGCTCCTCTTATAACCTTTGGAAGAACGCAAAGTCTTTTAATTTTTTCAATGTACCTGTCTTTAGTTGCTATATCCTTAGATTTTGTATATTGCAGTATCTTATATTGCAACATCTTAAGAATATTTGAAGCCTGGTATTTTGTAAGTATTTCAATTATTGCCTCATTATAGGAAATGTTCTCTTTTATTTTGTAACCTGATATGATAACCTGCACATTCTCATCAGGCTCAATATTCTTAAGTTCAACTGATAGACAATTATCTGTATTAAAATTTATTTCCTCTATTATCTTGTCATTAATTCTCACTTCAACTTTTTCAGCGCTAACAATATCCTTAAATAACAATTTATACTGTCGATTTTTAGGCATTACTTCCTTAACACCTTCTACTTTACTTATGTTAAATATTATATCATTATTTTCTTCAACGCTAAATGTTGTCTTGGCATACTTGCCATCTATGTACTTATTATCATAACCATTATCTTCATAGAGCACAAAAGATGAGTTTCCACGATAAATATGCAGGGTCATCTTTTCAGGATTGGAGCAATCATTACCAATATTATCTGATATAGGTATAATAGCACCTTCTTTGGCAAGCACAGGTATTGTATTTAAGCCTCGGAACATCCTGACCCATTTGTTGCCCTTATAAATCTGAGCGGTAAAAAAGTCTGTCCAACGACCTTCAGGTAACCATACATCCGAATATGCCATCTTCAGCCTTTTGTTGATTTTTCTAATAATAGGACAGACAATAAACTCAGAGCCAAAGGAATACTGCTCGGTTGCCAAATAAGCTCTTTTGTCTTCTGGATGAGCATAATACATAGGCTCTACCAGCGCAATGCTATCGTTATAGGTTCTATAGTTCATTGAATAGATATAAGGCAACAGCCTGTGTCTCAATCTCAATTGCTCTTTAGTGAATGCTTCAACGTCTTTGCTGTAATTCCAGGGTTCTTTGCCCTGTAAGTCGTGGCTGGTAGAATGCAATCTCAGAATTGGAGAAAACACGCCATATTGCACCCACCTTAAATAGAGCTCATCATCCTTTATGCCAAGGCAATGACCACCTATATCATGGCTCCACCAGGCATAACCGATATTGGTAGCAGTAGCAGTAAAATATATTTGGAACTTTAATGTGCCCCAGCTTACTACGGTGTCACCACTAAAGCCTATAGGATAACGATGACTTCCGGCACCTGCATACCGGGACAGTATAAGGGGTCTTTTATCTTCTTTTCTGTTATCCAGAAAATGATAGTGATTTAGCGCCCACAAAGGATCTAAGCCTTTGGTTTTGGATTTCTCTCCTTGTTGCCAGTCTATCCACCAAAAATCAACGCCTTCTGTTTCGTATGGATGATGTAAAATTTTGAAGTACGCATTTATAAATTTTGGATCTGTAATGTCAAATTTAATATCTTCTTTGCTGCCTGGATCAATACCCATCTCTAATGCCATTTCTTTATACATATCTTCATAGGGCCTAACCCCATCTACAGGGTGAAGATTTAAGGTAACTTTAAGATTGTGTTCTTGCAACCACTTTAGGAACGCCTTATAATCAGGAAATAAATCCGTATTCCAACTATAACCTGTCCAGCCCACAGACAGGACTCCAGGCAAGATGAGGCGCCCGCGTCTGTAGTTGGTGCCAAATTTCTCATTGACATTTACCCAGTGCCAATCCATATCAACTACTGCAACAGTAATCGGAATATCTTCTTTGATAAATCTTTTCATCAAGTCAATATATTCTTCCTGGGAGTAAGCCTTATATCTGCTCCACCAGTTAGATAAGGCGTAGCGAGGAATGAGTGGGGTTTTGCCTGTAAGTCTAAAAAAGTTTTTCAGGCATTTGCGGAAATTATTTCCATAGGCAAAGATATATATATCATTGCTTTTAGCCTCTCTGGAACTGATCATTCCGTCATTATCAAGAATCAGCGATTTGCTATCGTCATATACGGAAACACCGTTTAATGACATAATGCCATTTTTTAGCCTTTTCTTTAGATAAAACACATCTAACGTCCTTATTGTACCTTTTAAGTTGTAGTTATTGTTACACTTTATTTTCCTGTTAGAATCATTAAACTTAATATATTTTGCTTTTAATGATTTTGTATCGAAAAACAACGTAACTTTATCGGTGGTTATTTGAAGATTATTTTTCATCTCCTTAGCTGTATACTCTGGATTATCGAAGTTTCTAAACCATACGACTTGCGTTGCCTTATCAAGAAAATTATTTTCAATTGATACTTCTATTCTGAATAATTCTGAAGTCAATACAGTTATTCTGTAACCCTTTCCCTGTATACATTGCTTTTCGCTGCATTCAGGTTCTGTTGTGGCAATAAGGTTTTCTTCAAGCTTAATCATAATATCCTCATCAATACCTATACATAACGACATTAATCACAACAAAGCACGTCATTTCCTGATTATACCACATTCTACTGTCATATGTTGAGTTTTTTAAGGGGTCGTGTCAAAATAATGCTGACTATTTATTTGGACTTTTGATTCGGATTGCTGTATCCTTGAACCTCCGTGGAGTAAGGGGGTAGGATTTATTTAGAACAATAAAGGAGATTTTTAAATGAAACATTATATTCGGTGGTGTATTCCAACTTTGCTGATGGTGGCATTTTCGGGCTCGGCTGCGGTTTACCCGGTTTGTCCTCCCCCGCCTGTCCCTGGCGTCTTTATTGATGACCTAGGAAGAACAGTAGATATTGAAAAAGTGCCGCAGAGGATTGTTTCCCTTGCCCCGAGTAATACCGAAATCCTCTTTGCCTTAGGTCTTGGGAATAAGGTAGTCGGGGTTACTGAATTTTGTAATTATCCGGAGACAGCACTGGATATAGAAAAAGTAGGCGGCTTTGCCCCCTTCAATCTGGAGAGGGTGGTCGCCCTTGAGCCAGACCTGGTACTGGCCGCCGCCCTTCACGAACGGAAAGGAATCCCAGCACTGGAGAGAGTTGATATAACTGTCTTTGCTCTGGTGCCGAAGACCCTAAATGAAGTGCTATCCAACATTACCTTAGTTGGGGAAATCACCGGCAAGAGCGAGAAGGCTATCCGGCTGGTTACCGATCTGGAGGATCGGATTAGAGCCATAACCGAGAAAACCATGACTCTGACTGATGAGCAAAGACCACGGGTTCTATATATAGTCTGGCACGACCCGCTGTTGGTGGCTGGCTCAGGAACCTTTGCTGATGATTTGATCAACAAAGCCGGGGGAAAAAACATTGCTTATGACCTTACTCAATGGGCAGGTATTGATTTAGAAACGGTTATTGCCAGGAATCCTCAGTTAATTATCGCCCCTCATCGCGCTGCCGGAGTGAAGGATAAACTCAGATTAGGGTTAGGGGTTACTGATGCGTTCCGGGAAAACAGGGTATATCTGGTTGAGGAGGACCTATTTGATAGACCTGGACCGAGGCTGGTTGATGCCCTGGAGGAGTTAACAAAGTTTATTCACCCTGAACTTTTCGGTGAATAGAGAGGAACTATAATGATACCACTGGTCAGAGCTACCCATGCCTACCACTTGCGGTGGCGAAGCCGACTATATGGCATAGCCGGGCTTGCCTTACTCCTGGGAGTGATAATGGTTGTAGCTACGGCGGTGGGAAGCACCCACATTCCTCTTAACACCATATGGGGGATATTGCTTTCCCGGCTACCTCTTATAGATATCATCCCCGCCTGGTCGGCAGCGGCGGAGACAATTATTATTGATATTCGCCTTCCCCGGGTACTACTGGCAGGATTGGTCGGAGCTGCTCTGGCAATAGCCGGGGCTACATACCAGGGACTCTTCCGTAACCCACTGGCTGACCCTTATCTCATCGGTGTCGCTCAAGGAGCAGCGTTGGGGGCAGTCATTGGCTTTTTACTTCCGTTCACCTGGCACGGTATGGGTTTCGGGATTATCCCCCTACTTGCCTTCACCGGGGCACTGGTTAGCACTACTATTGTCTATGGTTTGGCTCGGGTAGGCAAAACCCTGCCCGTGACTACTCTTATTTTAGCCGGTGTGGCTTTAGGCGCGCTTTTAGGGTCAATCATTTCCTATCTCATCATTTTCAGCGGGGAGAAAATGCACGGCATTATATTTTGGCTAATGGGCAGTTTCTCCTTGAGCCAGTGGTCAGAGGTAAAGCTTGTTCTGCCTTATGTGGTGGTGGGGATAGTCATCATCTTGCTTTATGCTCGTCCACTTAATATAATGCAGCTTGGCGAGGAGCAGGCTCAGCAGTTAGGAATCAATGTGGAAAGACTCAAGCTCGTTCTCCTGGTCGCAGCCACTTTAATTACGGCTGCCGCCGTCTCTTTTGTCGGCATCATCGGCTTTGTCGGCATCATCATTCCTCATGCCGTGCGTCTAATTTGGGGTGCTGACCACCGTTTCCTACTACCCCTGTCTGTTCTCACCGGTGCCATCTTTCTAATCCTAACCGACCTAATCGCGCGCACCGCTCTGGCTCCTACCGAGATACCGATAGGGGTAATCACTGCTCTCTGTGGAGCACCCTTCTTCCTTTACTTATTGCGGCGCAAGAGAAAAATACTTTTCTGACCCTCCAATGATTAAGATAGAAATGCAGGATGTCTGCTTTGGCTATGGTCGTAAGGTAGTGTTGAAAGAGATGACCTTTCAGGTGAGGCCGGGAGAGATGGTAGGGCTTATCGGACCAAATGGCTGTGGTAAGTCGACCATTATCCGGACTTTAAGTCGCATTATCTCTCCCCATTCAGGGAAAATACTTCTGGATGGAAAAAATGTAAGGGAGATACCAAGGCAGGATTTGGCTCGTTTGCTTGGTGTCGTCCCTCAGATGCCTCTCCTGCCCAGCGCCTTTACCGCCTTTGAGATAGTGCTTATGGGCAGAAATCCCCACCTCAGCCCTTTTCAGTATGAAGGACCCAGAGAACTAACTATCGCCTGGCAAGCTATGGAAAAGACGGCAACTCACTCTCTTGCTGAGCGAAGAGTGAGCGAACTTTCCGGTGGGGAAATACAGTGTCTACTCATTGCTCGTGTTCTGGCTCAAGAGCCAAAGGCGATTCTTCTGGATGAGCCGACCGCAAATCTGGATATCGGCCGTCAGATTGAAATCCTTGACCTGATTAAGAACCTTTGCCGGGAGAATAATCTAACAGTTTTGGCTGCCCTTCATGACCTGAACCTTGCCTCACAATACTGCGATCGATTAGTCCTGATAAATAACGGGCGAGTTCATGCTGAGGGGACACCTAAGGAGGTTATCACTGCTCGCAATATCAAGGAGGTCTATGGAGCTGAGGGCTGTGTCTATCTCCACCCGGTTGATGGTCTTCCCTGTGTCCTGCTCAATGCCGGCAATAGTAAATCAATCAGGACCAAAGAGGAAATAGCTTGAGCTACAGACCCTAAGACTAATCTAAGTGGCATTTGGTGGAGCCAGTTCATGGGCACAAAGCAGCGGTTTATCAACTAAAATATGTTTAGTAGTGCCGTCAGTAATTACTCTCCCTTTGTCAAGAACGATAGTCCGCTGGCACAGGACTCGCACCAACTCCAGGTCATGAGTGGCAATTATTTTAGTTATTGACAACCCTCTCAGTAATTCAATTAAAGACCACTTACTCCCCGGGTCAAGATTTGCCGTTGGCTCATCAATCACCAGGATTTCCGGGGTCATAGCCAGGACGGTAGCTATAGCAATCCGTTTCTTCTCACCAACACCAAGATGATGAGGTGAGCGCGGCTCATAACCAGTCATCCCCACCCAATCCAGGGCCCTGGCTACACATTGCCGAACCTCAGCCTCAGAATAACCCATATTGAGCGGACCAAAGGCAACATCATCAAAGACGGTGGGCATAAAAAGCTGGTCATTCGGGTCTTGAAAAACAAGCCCGACACTTCTCCTTATCCCTTTTATATTCTCCTTTCTTATTTCCTTTCCTAATATCTCTACATTTCCATTCTTGCTCATAAAAATGCCGTTTAGATGTAATAAAAGTGTAGTTTTTCCTGCCCCATTGGGACCTATTATACCAACGGATTCACCTCTAATTATATCAAGTGAAATTCCACGCAGCCCGGGTGTTCCGTCAGGATAGGTATGGCTAAGATTTGTAATACTTATCGCTCTTTCACTCATCTGAATAACCCTCAAAACACATTTAATGCGATTGCTATCGCTATTAAAATGGCAGCTTTAAGAATATCTCCTCCTCCAATTTTGAACTCAACCAAAGTCCCGAGATTTCCTTCGTATCCTCGGGAAACCATAGCATTGTAAACCCTCTCCGCTCTTTCAAGGGTTCTAACCAACAGCATCCCTATCAACCTGCCCGTTGCCCTCAGCGTGCGTCCATTCATTCCTCCGGTAAATCCTCTTGAAGTAAGTGCTCTGAACATTCTTTGAACTTCTTCAATAAAGACAAAAATGTATCTATAGGTAAAAATTAGCATTTGAACCAGCTTGTTAGGGACTTTAAGCTTTCCTAAAGCCTTTATCGCAACATCAAACCTCATAGTGCCTATCAGGGGGAATATAAGAATAACTGCGGCAAGTGCCCTGACTGCTATCAAGCAGGCATGCTCAATTCCACCTGAGGTAACAGTCAGGAAGTAAAACCTTGCTATCTCATCTCCTTGATGATAGGTAAACAGAATGAGCACACAGAGAGGGAAGATAAATATGCTAACTCGTGCTAAGTGCTTTAGCACAAAGCCAAAAGGTATCCTGGATATAAAAACCAGAAAGAGAGCGACAGCTAACCCAACCATAGCCATCATCAAGTCAGTGATGAGCACTACCGAAAAGATTAAGCAAAGGATAGCGACCAGCTTGGCCCGCGGGTCCCAGAGGTGTATCGGGGAGCTAAGTCCGGCATACCTATCAATTTCAGGATACTCTACCATTTTTTAATACCTGTGGACTAACTCTCCTCACAAATCCAGCAAAAGCACCCACAACTATAGCCTCAATTGCTATTAACGGAAGATGCGCTACAACGACGAACGGAATCACATCTTTAAGGTGCTCACCGGTAACGAGCAAACTCAAGGAGAGAAGCAGTATGCCCAGAGCTACAGCCATTCCACCGGCTAAACCACCGAATATTCCATGTTTTCCTCTGATATTAGTCCTGGTTCCGAGGAGAAAAAGCCCATAGACTGCCAGTGCCGGAAGTCCCAGATTAATGGTGTTTATCCCTATGGTAGTTATACCTCCGTGCTGGAAAAGAAGGGCTTGCAGGATTAAGGCGACGAGAACAGCCGGAAAAGCAAGCAGTCCGAGGGTTATTCCGGCTAAGCCGGTCAATACCAGATGAACACTTGTTGGACCTATCGGTATATGGATTAATGAAGCCACAAAGAGAGCCGCGGTAATTATCGAGAGTTTCGGCAGTTCGCTGGTGTCCGTTTTCCTGGCTAAGACATAAGCGGTTAATGCCACGGTAATCACATATCCAGATATCCAGACTTGAGGCGATAACACGCCATCTGAAATGTGCATCAGCCGCCCCTCCTATTGAAGAACAGAGCGGTGCCGATAAATCCCCAGATGACACACCCCGCCATCACTGCCAACTGGAGCCGGGTATAACCGGTGCTGCCCGCCCTCGCCATACCCTCACCGACAAAAGCTTCGAAAATCTTCTTCAGATTAAGCTTCATAGAGGTTAAAGCATCCTCAAGCCCATGCATAGCGATATGAATATCCCCAGCTGCCTTTTTGGTCTCCTCAATTGCCCTGATCTCTTCTTTTTCCAGAAGCACATGTGCTATTTTATGCGGTGCTTTCTCAGGATAGGGAAGCTCCATAAGGGAGATGAACCTTTTTTCCTGCATTATTTTTATAGAAGCCTTTCTTAGGGCTTCAAGTCCCCCAGCTGCATAAAGGATTTCCTTCTTATGCGTCTGGGGGTTTTCTTTATACCTGTCAAGCTCCTCTATAACCTTTTCCATATAAGGCATAAGGTATTTAAGCCCGTGGCTGCTCAGGTGAATCGTCTCTGCCATATCCCTTATCTCCTGAGGGAGGGTTTCCTCAGAGACAATTACATCGGATTGCGGATGGATGACATTCACAGCTTTTTTAAAAGCTTCCATATCCCTTTTAATTCCATCTATATCACTTCTGACCGCTTCTACATCTACCTTTGGCTCTGCGGGAGGTGGACACCCCAAGAGCTCAACCGTAGCCGTAGCCAGAAAAACTAACGTCAGGAAAACTAACGTCAAGAAAACCTTCAATACCACTTTCATTTTTTCCTCCCTTTCTTAATAAGGATATAATTACAACTGGTTGCACAACGCCACCAATTCAGGAGTCAGAAGTCAGCAAGTTGCTGGAAGCCTATACTTCTTCTATTCTGAATTCTGGCTTCTGGATTCTGGCTTCTGCTTTTAGCGATTAAATGCATCTGCAATTATTTGCAATAACAAAGCAAAAAAATTAAGAGCCTAATGCTTCTTTACTATTTTAGAATAATTATACAACACTTTTTAAAATAATGCAATCTTTATCGCAACAATATGCAGTGAACAATAAGAAAATTTATTTACCGCAATTTACACAGCGACCAAAAATAGCCAGGTGTCTCAGGTCGGCGCTAAATTTATATTCTCGGAGCAAAGCGCTCTTGAGAGAGGACATCAGCGACTCATCAAGGGCGATTATAGCTCCACATTGCTGGCAAACGAGGTGATGATGATGCCCTTTCGCTGCGGGATGATATCTAACTCTACCTCCCCCGAGGTCCGTCTCGGTTGTCAGCCCAAGTCGTTTTAATAGTTCCAGGGTGCGATAGACGGTTGAGATGTTAACATTAGGATATTTAACCGTCACCTGGGCGTAGATTTCCTCGGCACTAATATGGTCATCGCTATTTTCAATAGCCGACAAAATCATCATCCGCTGCGGTGTCAGCCGATAGCCTAATTCGCTTAACTTACTAACTATGTCGTGGGGCTGTTTCACTTAATCTTTTTCCTCCATCCTCTGAGCTCCATGGCCCTGGCTACTCTCTCTACTGCTATCATATGGGCTGCCACTCTCATATTGACCTTATGCTCAAGGGACATATTTAAAGTATTGTGAAGGGCTCTGGTCATCCTCTCATCAAGCCTCCGGTGAATCTCTTCCAATTCCCAGTAGAGCCCTGTAATATTCTGGACCCATTCAAAATAAGAAACAGTAACACCCCCTGCGTTGCAGAGAAAATCAGGAATCACAAATACACCGTTTTTATAAAGAATTCCGTCAGCATCAGGTGTTGTGGGACCATTGGCGGCCTCTGCTATAATCTTTGCCTTTATCCGAGGGGCATTCTCTTTTGTGATGACATTCTCCAACGCCGCCGGCCATAAGATATCAACATTGAGTTCCAGGAGATTCTCATTTGATATAAACTCTGTGCCTGGGAAATTAATAACTGAACCTACCTTTCTCTTATGCTCTACTACCGCCTTAGGATCAAAACCATTAGGGTCATAGATTCCACCTTTTGTATCAGACACAGCAACAATCTTACAGCCAAAAATTTCCTGGCTCAGGATAGCAGCATTCAATCCAGCATTTCCATATCCCTGAACCGCTACTGTAGCCCCTTTAGTATCGAGCTTCAAATGCCTGGCCGCCTCCCTTACCGTATACACCCCACCTCTGGCAGTAGCATCATCTCTACCCAGAGAACCTCCCACTTCTACAGGTTTGCCAGTAATTACACCAGGACAATAATAACCTATAAGTTTACTATATTCATCCATCATCCAGGCCATTATCTGAGGTGTAGTATAGACATCAGGGGCAGGAATATCAACCTTGGGACCGATGTATTTAAATATCATCCTTATGTAACCCCTGCTAAGTCTCTCTAATTCTCCAGAAGACATCTCCTTTGGATTACAGATTACCCCACCTTTTCCTCCACCAAAAGGAAGATTTAAAAGGGCGGTCTTCCATGTCATCCACGCAGCCAATGCTCTCACTGTATCAATGGTCTCATCAGGGTGGTATCTTATTCCGCCTTTACATGGTCCCCGGGCATCATTGTATTGGACCCTGAAGCCTTTGAATCTCTTAATCTTGCCACTATCCATCTTCACCGGGATAGTCACATGGTATTCCCTCATAGGCTTTCTTAAAAGTTGATGTATATGAGGAGTTAAACCTAACTTTTTGGCTGCCTCATCCAATTGGGCCTGAGCGATTTTGAAGGGATTCAGCTTTTTCTTCTGCATAATCTTACCTTTCGATTAAATATACTTAATCGTAAACCGATATACCCTTACTTTTCAAATATTTTTTTGCCTCTTTGATTGAAATCTCCCTGAAGTGGAAGATTGAAGCAGCTAAAACTGCTGATGCTTTACCTATTACAACAGCCTCATAAAGGTGCTCTAATTTGCCAGCGCCGCCTGAAGCAGTAACTGGAATGCGAACCGCTTCGGCTACTGCCCTGGTCATTTCTAAATCATATCCTTCTTTGGTGCCATCGGCATCCTTGCTGGTGAGTAAAATCTCTCCCGCGCCTAATTCTTCTACCCTCTTTGCCCAGTCAACAATTTCTATGCTCGTAGTTTCATTGCCACTCTTAACCACCACTTCAAGTCGGGGAAAGCCACTGCCCAATTGATTCTTCTTGCCATCGATAGCCACCACCAGCCGGTTCTTACCAAACTCCTTAGATGCTCTTCTTATAAGCTCAGGGTTCTTGACCGCGGCCGTGTTTATAGAGACCTTATTGACGCCAAGGTCAAGCAAAAGCTTCATATCCTCAATGTTACCTATGCCACCGCCCACGGCAAAGGGAATAGTAACTACATCAACAACCTTTCTCACCCACTCCAATCTAGTCTTTCTATTCTCCACTGTGGCGAAGATATCAAGGAAGACAAGTTCATCAGCACCCTCGCGGCAATAGGTAGCTGCTGCTTCTACCGGGTCCCGGGCATCCTTAAGATTTTCAAACTTTATCCCTTTAACTACTCTTCCATCCTTGACATCAAGGCAGGGGATAATCTTTATCTGCTTCATATTTTTCCTTATTATGAGGAGTAAGGCAGGTTACTGATGGAAGAAATTCCCTCCGGGGGAGGCAGATAATGTTTTATTTGCTGAACAGAGCCATCACTAATTACTTTTCTGATATACTTCTTCTTAATGATCGAGTGTTCTATCCACTGGTCATTCTCAATGATTGAGCCAAAGACATAGCTTGTTCCCTTAATGGTAACATTATCGCCAATTCTTGTTGGGTATTCATCGCCGCCGGTTATGTTAACGGATGATTCAATACGGCAATCCCTTCCAATGTGAGTATTCCCTTTGATGATATTGCCTTTGAGTATTTCCGTGTGGTCCCCTATTTTCATCACTTGTTCCGGATAAGTGCTCAAGGAAACATTTTCGCAAATGATTACTCCTTCCCCGAGCTTAATATTTCCGTTGAGAACACTATTTTTCTTAATGTGTATTCCTTTGTTCAGCTCTACTCCGTCGTAGAGGTAAACTCCTTTCTCAATGACAATGTCAAGTGGCCCTTTTTCTTTGTCCAGAGTCAGGATGCTTTCTACTACTGTGTCAGCAAGAAAAAAATCTTCTTTGTTCTCAATAGTGATGATATTTCCTATCTTGTTATATACTCGACTCCGGGCAATTCCCTCCATATCTCTAAGAGCGGACTTGTTGTTGAAAGCGAGGAGTGCGGTGTGGTCTGCCATCTTTAATGCTCCAACCGAAAGCTGGTGGCGATTGAATATTTTGATAAGCTCCGTTATGTAAAATTCTCCCTGAACGTTCTTTTTAGTTATCTCCGTTATATACTTCTTTACCAATTTGCCTCTGAAGGCATAAACCCCACTGTTAAATTCTCCTATGTTCAGAAGAGCGGAGCTGGTGAAGCAGTATTCTCTTCCATTAAATCTCGTTGTATAATCACTATCCAGAGCCAGTATGTCTTTGTATTCTATTATTTCAATAATTAATCCGTGGTTACTACCACTTGAATTTCCTGTGCGGTCCTTTTCAGGAACTCGCAATACCCGACCATAGTAATTGTTTTCTATTTTTTCTTCATAGATGCCGGTCAGAACTAACATATCCGGATGAGAGCGTTCAAACTCTTCTTTAAATTTTCTGACTATCTCTGTTGTTATCAGTCCCATATCTCCTGGAAAGACATAGATGTTTCCATTGTATTCTTTGCCTCCAAAAGTATTCAGGGCTATTTGTAAGGCGTGCCCCGTTCCTTTCTGTTCTTCCTGGTAGGCAAATGTTATGCCATCTCTCTTCCCGATTTGCCCTGCAACCTCATCACCCTTTATTCCCACTACCACTATCCTGCTGTTGCCCAGCACATCACCAACTGTATCAACTACTCGGCAGATAGTGGGAATGTTCCATATCTTGTGAAGCATCTTGGGAATCTCGGACTTAATTCTCTTTCCATGCCCGGCAGCAAGAATAATAGAGACGTCCTCTGAAGTGACTCTCATTTCCGAGCTCAGTCCCTTGATTGTCCGCAGTATTTGTTGCTTTTGATTATTCATTTCAAGATTCTGGGGCTCAATCCCACTCCGATTCCTGATTTTCAGGAGTAGCCTATCATAGAAAAGAAGTCGTTGTCAAAAGTCTTTCAGGAGCTTTTGAGCAAGTCTCACATTTTTTTTAGCGGCATCTTCCATTTTTTGGATAGCTTCTCTTCCTTTTTCTCCGCGTTGCCTTCGTTCTTCCGGGTTATTGAGGAGCACCATCGCCTCTCTTACAAGGGAAGCTGCTCCCTTGACCTCTATCCCTGCTCCAGCCCCTCCCAAAAGCTCTCTCTCTACAAGAAAGTCCTCCATTGAAGGACCATAAAAAACAACCTTTCCCCAGCAAGCAGGCTCAAGTATGTTTTGACCACCTTTTTTAACCAGACTTCCTCCACAGAAAATAATCGTTCCCAGGCTATAAACATAAAAAAGTTCTCCAATTACATCCAGAATAATTATTGGAGATTTTCTCCGGGTATGCTGCAGGCTGCTACGATGAATAAAGTCAGAAAGTCCTTCGCTGCGGAGTGCCTTCTCAACCGATGCCACTCTTTTAATATGTCTGGGGGCAATAATAAAAATCAGATGTGGAAACTCCTTAAGCAAATTTTTATATGCTTTAATGATAATCTTTTCCTCTCCATCGTGAGTGCTGGCAGCAAGAAAGACTGCCTCATGAGGCTCTATTTGTAAAAGCTTTCTTATTTCTGCTTTGAATCCCGGATTTGCCCGAGAAATCAAAGTATCATACTTTGAGTTACCACTTATAAATACTTTCTCTGGCTCTGCCCCTATTGATTTAATTCTTTCGGCGTCTATCTTTGAAATCATACTCATTGCATCAAAGTTGCCAAGCACCTTTTTCCAGAGAAAGCGCGTGCGTCGGTAGCGATTGAATGACCTTGCAGAGATTCTCCCATTTGCAAGCATCGTTTTAATTCCCATTTTTCTGGCGATGCTTAAAAAATTTGGCCAGATTTCTGTCTCTATAGTAATAAAAAGATGAGGGCGGAGAATTCTTAAAACGCGCCGGACAACCCAGGGGAAATCAAGTGGAAAGTAGATGTAGCCATCTACTTCTTTAATAGTTTGCTCTGCCGTTTTCCGACCCGTTTCTGTTCCCGTAGAAAGGATAATAGAGGCAGAAGGATAAGTCTCTCTTAGCAATTTGACGATTGAGCCGGCGGCGACAACCTCCCCTACTGATACTGCATTTACCCAGATACGGGGTGTTCCCTCTATCTTGGAAACAGATAGAGGAAGAAGGCCTAACTTTTCCTTGAGAATTTGCTGTTTTTCCTTATTCATTTACGTATTTAAGAACTAATTCAAAAGTTAAAAGTCAAAAGTGCAAGTTAAAAGTTTATGCCTTTCAGAAAACTATTTTACCGACGATCCGAAAATGCTGACCCCTGAATCCTGAACCCTTTTATCTTTACTTATCGGCAGTGTTTGTAATAACATGACAAACTTATAGTAAACATTTAGTGGGCTTGTGGCATCAATAGGCTTGAACCGTTGTTCATTTCTCAAATGGGTATTTGAGGAACACGAAAAAACCAATAAGAGGTATGAGCCCTGCCGCTGGCCCGGCCAGTATAATCCCGAGTGGCTCTGCTGCGGTTTTGCCAAAATGATGCAGCAACAGAGTTAGAATTAAAGCGGAAATACCTGCTCCTGACTTCCATATTAACGCTTGCACCCCAAAATAACATGCTTCTCTCCTAAATCCAGTTATCGTCTCATCATGGTCAATTACATCGGCAATTATTGCAAAAGGCAGCATCAAAGCACTGGCAACCGGGGCCCCCATGATGACGATAAGAAATAATCCATGGTAAAAAGGCGATATCGGTAACATTCCAATAGTGCCAAGTAAGCTCGCAAAAACGCTGAAGAATAAGATGGAACCAGCAAAAACAATTTTCTTGCCAAATTTCTTTGCGAGATAATTAATCATTGGAAAAGACAAGAGTGCCACCACCATCATCATCCCCATTGCATATCCTGCCCATTCCTCTCCTGCTCCCATCAATACCGTAACTATAAAAGGAACGGCAGCCGCAAGAAGACTAAGCCCCATCATCATGAGAGTAAAGGCAAAGACATAATAAAGAAACGGTTTGTTCATAAAACAATGCTTCATTGCTGCAATAAATGATAAGTCCACTTCTTTTGCGCTGGACCAAGGACTCTCTTTAATAGATATCACCAGGATATATAAACTGACAAAAACAATAGCCCCCATAACAATAGCCATTAATCCAAAGCCATGATGATCTATCAGATAACCTGAGCCCGCAAAAGCAATAAAAAGACCCAGAACGCCAAAAATACCTACATACTTTGCCAGGTTTATCCGTTCGCGACCTGTAGAAACAAGCTCTGGGAGAAGAGCATGATGAGGCGTAGCTACAGCACTGAAGAAAATCCAAAAAAGCCCTAATACCACTATTAAATAGATGGCATTAATTACCGATTCAGCAGGAACAGGCGGGTGAAAAATAAGAATTAAGGTTACAACTAAAAACAGCGTTCCTATGGCAATAAACGGGATTCTCCTGCCAAAGCGGCTTCTTGATCTATCGCTAAAATATCCCATAACAGGACTGCTAACAGCATCCATAACCCTGCCGAAAAAAACGATACCGCCCATAAGCAGAACAGGCACAAAGACCATTTCTTCCCGCGCCGCATAGAAGAAAATTAACCACATGCCTATAAGCTCACTGGTAAGCGCTAAGCCCATATACCCGGAGCTGTAAGCTAATTGCCTGAATAACCCCAAATTATCTCTTTTGTTCATCTTCTGCTCCTTATATTCCTTATATAACCTACTGCACTGTGACGCAAATTTCTGCCAGGGTAATAGTTTAGTTTTCCCAAAAAGTTTTGACCACTCCGGTTTATCGTGACCCCCCAGCACCCGGATTACCCTCATTATGAAACCGCCCTAGAAAAAAGTCAAGGGTTGATCTTGATTGGTAATATAAAATAAAGTGTGTAAATTCA